>ENA-ORXU01001144-ORXU01001144.1-marine-metagenome-genome-assembly--contig:-NODE-1144-length-23805-cov-7.288309_pt1 | contig 23805 bp, 21 predicted proteins | sample MGYA00237869_ERZ511484 | MGnify/ENA metagenome assembly ERZ511484
GGAGCAAACACCGGGCTGACGACATCAAAACGTGTGCTGACACCCTGCAAAGAGGCGTCAAAGACGCCAGCCGCGACAAAACGACTGCCTACAAGCAGCTTCGCAGCACTACCGACGGGCGCCTGGCAGTCTTGGCGAATAGATCAGGTTAACGTACAAATGCGTCCGTTTCTTGAGGGCTACCCGTGTCGGACGTGATCACCTCGATCCTGGCCACCTGCCACGAATCGGCGGTGAATGCGTTCGGCTACCTGATGGCCTTGCAACGTCACAACGATGCGGTGCGCCGATCACCGCAACAGTGGCTCCCATGGAACTACGTGGCGAAGATGGCCAAGCTGCTTACGAACGGCGAAAGCCAGGCGGCTGCATAACCGGGCCGTGTTGTCACGCAGGCTGGCCGGAAACTCACGGACGTGGCGCTTGACGAATCGACACCACACTACGCCGCCAGAGCGCGGGCGTGAGCACTCCCGCGTGAGGGTTTCGATGGGCGCGACGGCGTTCCCAACGCGGCCGGTCGGCGAGGTGGCCGCCCAGGGACGAGGCGATGGCCGACACCCGGGCAGAGCCCGACCCGGCATCAGCCGGGGCACGTCTGCGGACTACGCCGACTCCGCATCGCTCAGTTCGCTCCTGCCCATCCAGTAGCAGAGCAGCGGTGCGGGGATTCTCAGGATCCTCGACGGCAGGTCGATCCCTTCGAGTTCGCCGAAATCCTCCAGCGCGCGTGTCACGACGTAGCCGCGTTCCAGCGACCGGCTCCTGCACAACTCGAGTAATCCCTTCAGGTCTCCCGCGCCGGTGTGCGTGCTGCGGTACTTGACCTCGAACGGCACGAGTTCGTGGCCGGTGTCGGCGACCAGATCGACCTCACGCCGTTGTTTGTCCTGCCAGTAACTGAACGAGACGCTGGCCCGGTAGTAGCGTGCGAACAGGTGCTTCAGCACCGCCGTCTCGGTCGCGACACCGAGAGCAGTGGGATCCTGGAGCATGGGCTTTCCACGCATCATGACCGCCGGTGCCATAGCAGGATCTGTCAGATAGATCTTGAAGCGCCCCCGCAGGACCTCCTTGCCGTAGCCGAACGGGGGCAGGCGATAGATCAGGTGACTGGCCTCGAGCAGGTCGATGTAGCGTTCCGCCGTCCGGCGAGAGATCTGCAGGTTGCTGCACAGCGCCTGGTAGTCGAGCAGCCCGCCGTCGTTGCGGCACAGGTAGAGGAAGGCGTACTCGAGTTCTAGCGGACGACGGACGCCGAAGAAGGCGGTCATGTCGCGCTTGAGGACCTTGTCGATGATGTCCTCGCGCAGGAGCTGCTGGGCGCGGGTGATGCTGTCGACGAGTGCCGTCTGCGGAAAACCGCCCCGGAGCAGGTACTCGTGAAAGTGCCCCGTGTAGGGCACGGCCTGCTCGCTCACGTCTCGACGCTTGTTGCGGGACCAGTCGAACGCCTCCCGCAGGGAATCGAGAGGCGGTAGGGGCGGGAGATCGAGCTGACGGAGCGCCAAGTATTCGTAGAACGAGAGCGTGGTCATCCGGATCGTGTGCCAGCGTCCCACGCCGGACTCGGGCTGGTCCCGAGCGAGCGTCATGGCGGACCCTGTGAAGATGATCCGGCGCGACTTCCGGAAGTCGACGGCAAGCTTCACCCAGGTGCCCCAGTCCGGCAGGAACTGCGCCTCGTCGAGAAAGAGGTACTCCGGTCCGGAGGCTGCCGGTTCGCGTTCGCGCCACGCGGCGAGAACAGACTCGATGCCGGCAAGTTTCAGGATCGGGTGGTCGAAGGTCGCGTAGAGGATGTTGGCCGGCGGTACGCCGTCCTCGAGCACCGCCTCGATCACCTGACGCATCAGGGTGGTCTTGCCGATCTGGCGAGCTCCCGACAGCGCGACGGCCCGATCGGCGGGTGGATTCGTTGCCCACAGCTTCAGCCCGGCAAAGGCCGCCCGGCGCCACGTCGGCAGATCGGGAATGGGCATACCGCGCCACCATGGGTTGTACTCGGAGAGCACGGCGGCAATCTCGTCACGCGGAACTTCCATTGGGCAATCGGAACGTCAATATAGTATTATCACGATACCACTAAAATAAACCATTAGAGGCAAAGCTCTTTCTCCGTGCCATTGGCACTCGACGCGCCCTAGCACAGATCATCTATTGAAAACACGGTGTCGCTCCCTCCGATCCACTTGACCCAACCTGTCATGACGTTATAACGTCGACTCATGACGTGGAAGACACATTCGCTCGCCGACGGTCCCGAACCGCTGTGGTGGCAGATCGCCGAGCGCCTGCGCTCGGCGATCGAATCGGGCCATTTCTCTCCGGGTGACTACCTGCCCTCGGAGGCCGAGCTGAACCGGCTGTTCGGTGTCAGTCGCACCACGGCCCGTTCCGCGCTCGACAAGCTGCGCAACGAGGGGTTGATCACCCGCCGCTCCGGCAAGGGATCACTGGTCAGAGCGCCCTACGTGGAGCAGCCGGTCACACGCATGTCGAGCTTCTCCGAGGACATGGCCGCGCGCGGACTGGTGGCAAGCTACGACACGCACCTCGTGCAGCTGGAGACGGCCCCGGACGGGATCGGCAGGCTCTTCAACGCGGCGAGCGCCGCTCCGCTGCTGCACATCCGGCGCGGTCTGTTCGCCGATGGCAAGGCGATGGCCGTGTCCGATTCGTGGCTCGCCGCGGACGTGCTCGGAGGCGCATCCCTGCCGACCCGCGCGCAACTCGACAACCGCTCGCTCTACGAGTGGCTCGAGAACGATTGCCGGCAGCAGATCGTGGCCGGCACGGAGACCATCGAGGCGGCGATCGCAGGGCGTCCTCTCGCCAAGGAGCTCGACGTGAAGCCCGGTGCTCCCGTGCTGATCGCGCGACGCGACTCCCGCGGCGCCTCAGGTCGGCTGATCGAACGCGCAACCATCGCCTACCGCGCGGACCGATACCGCTTCACGCTTGAGATGAGGCGCGGGTCATGAGCGCGCAAGCCCTGTTTGTCGGGGATGTCACGATGGATCTCACCTGCATGGTCGACCGGATCCCGGGTCCGGACGAGAAGGTGCACATCAGCGCCAGTGTCGAGGATGTCGGCGGGGTCGTCGCCAACGCCGTTGTCGCCTGCAGCCGGTCTGGGGCGGACGTCCAGCTGGCATGCCATGTCGGTGACGACCCCAACGGCCATCTGGCGTTGGAGCGCCTGCGTCGACGGTTGGCCGAGGTGCAGGGGCGTCTCGTGCCCGGGCGCACGGCACGCGTGGTGATCCTGCTGGAAGGGCACGGCGAGAAGCGACTGTTCCTGGAGCCGGGCGATGCCTTCTACCCAGACGACGCCACGCTCGAGGCACTCGATCTGTCCGCGACGCGGTGGATGCACACGGCCGTCTACGGGCGTGCCGCCTTCGGCTTGACCGCCCGTTGCCGCACCGCCGGCATTCCCTGCTCGATCGATCTGGAACCGGCGACGTTTTCTCGGGGTATCGAGACGCTGGCCCCGGTGCTGGACGGGGCCGCGATCGTCTTCTGCAACGACAAGGCCGCACGCCTGATCGGCCCGGATCCGGTGGCAACCCTCTTCGCGATGGGGGTCGATACGGTCATCCGGTCGCGCGGACGCGACGGGGTCGAGTGGCACGACGGGCAGGGTGTGCTGCAGGCGCGTTCGCTCGAACCCGTCGCGGTGCTCGACACCACGGGTGCGGGCGACTGCCTGGCCGGCTGGCTGATCGGAGAACGCCTGCAGGGAACCTCGGCGGAATCGCAACTGCGACGCGCGACGGCTGCGGCCACGCTCAGTTGTGCAGCCCTCGGGGCTCAGTCCTCCTACCCGTCGCGCGCCGGTGTGGATGCTCACCCGGTGCAGATCGAACGCCGCTGAATGCCGATGCCTTCCCCTTCAACGAACGTCACGAAACGCACGAGCGGTCGCCCATGAGCCCACCGAAAGTCCTGCCCGCCAAGCCCGACCTGCTGGTCGAGCTGTTCCCTGTGAAGAAGCCGGTGATCGGCGTCATCCATCTGCCCGCGTTACCCGGTGCGCCGCGCCACGACGGGCAGAGCATGACGGACATCTGTGCAGCCGGCGTGCGGGATGCGAAGACGCTGGCCGAGGGGGGTATCGACGGCATCATGGTCGAGAACGCGGGCGACTTGCCCTTCAGTCGCCCCGAGGACATCGGCTTCGAGACCGTCGCCGGTCTGACCGCGGCCTGCGTGGCGATCAGATCAGCGGTGGACGTGCCGATCGGCATCACCTGTGTCGCCAACGGCGCGATCCCCGGCCTCGCGGTCGCCAAGGCCAGTGGCGCGCGTTGGGTGCGGGTCAACCAGTGGGTAAACGCCTACGTAGCCAACGAGGGCATTCTCAACGGCCCGGCAGCGATCGCGATGCGCTACCGGTCGGCCATCGATGCTCGCGATGTCGCGATCCTGGCCGATGTGCACGTCAAGTTCGGGGCGCATGCGATCACCGCCGATCGCTCGATCACCGAACAGGCGACCGATGCGGAATGGTTCGATGCCGATGTGCTGATCGCCACCGGCACGCGCACCGGGTCTCCCACTACCCGCCGGGAGGTCGACGAGGTCCGCGCCGGCACCAACCTGCCGGTGATCGTCGGCTCCGGGCTGGGACCGGAGCAGGTACCCGAGCTCTTCGCCTCGGCCGATGGCGCCATCGTGGGGCAGTGGCTCAAGCAGGACGGGCTCTGGTGGAACCCGGTGGATCCCGCGCGGGTGGAGCGGCTGATGACGGCCGTGCGCGCTGTCCGCGATTCCTCATGAACGTCGTCGCGACGCCGAGTGCGACGGCCGGGCAGGCGAGGGCGCCCTTCCTGCAGGCGAGAAACATCTCCAAGCACTTCGGCGCGCTCGCGGCACTGGACGAGGTCGATGTCGACATCGTCGAGGGCGAGGTGCTGGCCGTGCTCGGTGACAACGGGGCCGGCAAGTCGACCTTCATCAAGGTCCTGAGCGGTGCGCATTCCCCGAGCGGCGGGCAGCTGCTGATCAATCATTCGCCGGTGAGCTTCCGCTCGCCCCGCGATGCCGCCGACGCGGGCATCGCCACGATTTTCCAGGAGCTGGCGCTCTCCGAGAACCTCTCGATCGCCGAGAACGTGTTCCTGGGCCGAGAGCTGACCAGGACCGTTCTCGGCATCCCGTTCACCCGCCGGCAGGCGATGAAGGCACAGGTGAGCACGCTGCTCGACGAGCTGGATGCGCACATCAGCGACCCCGAGGCACCGGTCGGCAGCCTGTCCGGCGGGCAGCGCCAGGCCGTGGCGATCTGCCGTGCGCTCAACCTCGACGCCCGGCTGGTCATCATGGACGAACCGACCGCAGCGCTCGCCGTGGCCGAACAGGCGAAGGTGTTGCAGCTCACCCGTCGGCTTGCCGAGCGCGGCTGCGCGGTCGTGTTGATCAGCCACAACATCTCGGACGTGTTCGAGGTGGCCGATCGCATGATCGTGTTTCGTCGCGGACGCAAGATCGCCGAACGGCGTCGCACCGATACCGATCCAGAGGAGATCGTCGCACTCATCACCGGGGCGCATCCCGATGCGCGAGCCGCCGAACAGCGTGCCTGACGATTGCCGCCGTACCGTAGCTCCCGGGACGGACGTGCCCGGGTTCATGAAGCCATCACCACGAAGCCAAAGGGACAAAGCAATGATCCGAACTCAACACCTGCTGCTGGGCACGTTGGTCGCCTCGAGTGCTGCCTGGACGACGACGGCTGCCGCCGAGACCACCATCGCCTTCGTGCCGCAGCTGATCGGCATTCCGTACTTCAACGCGATGGAGGCCGGCGGCAATCGTGCCGGCGAGGACCTGGGCGTGGAGTTCATCTACCAGGGACCGGTCGACTCCAACCCGATCGATCAGCTGCAGATTGTGCAGAGCCTGCTGTCGCGCGGGGTCGATGCGATCTCGGTCAGCGTGCTCGACGCGAGCAGTCTGGCGCCGGTGATCGCCGAGGCCGAGGAGAAGGGCGTCAAGCTGTTCATCAGCGACAGCGATGCGCCCGACAGCGGGCGAGCCGTCTACGTGGCGCAAGCCTCGGACGTGGGCCTGGGGCACACCATGATCGACGAGCTGGTCGCACGGGCCGGCGAGGATGCCACCATCGCCATCGTCTCGGGCGAGCCGACCGCCTCCAACCTGAACGCCTGGATCGGGTTCATGCAGGAGCGGGTGGCCGACAACTATCCGAACGTCACGCTACTCGAGCCGCAGTACGCCGGGGGCACCTCCCAGCGCGCAGCCCAGATCACCACGGACCTGATGTCCTCCAACAGCGAGCTCGACGGCGTCATCGCCGTGGCGTCGGTCACCTGTCCCGGTGTTGCCCAGGCCATCGAGACCGCTGAACGCATCGGCGAGGTGATCGGTGCCGGCTATTGCAGTCCGAACACCGCACGCTCCTACCTGGAGAGTGGCGCGTTCGGCTTCAGCGTGCTGTGGGATCCCGAAGCGCTGGGCTACCTGACCGTGTGGGCCGGCAACCAGCTGGTCGACGGCGTCGGCTTCGAGGCCCAGAACACGATCGAGGGCCTGCCGGATCCAGTGAGCTACGACGCCGACACCGGGGTGCTGCTGCTGGGTCCGCCCTCGGTGTTCACGAAGGACAACGTCGGCGACTATGACTTCTGATCCGGCCGCTCGGTCCGCAAGAGCGAACTGCGAGACGGGATTCTGCTGATGTCATCGACGCGGCGCGAGCTGGTATTGGCGGGGGCGTGCGTGCTGTCGGCGCTGGTCTTCGCGTCCGCCTCGCCCGCGTTCGGCACGCTCGACAACCTCGCGGTGATCTTTCGCAACAGCACGGAGCTGTTGCTGGTGGGTCTGGGCATGACGCTACTGCTGGCCACGGCAAGCATCGACGTCTCGGTCGGCGTGGCACTGGGGCTGATCGCCATCGTGGTGGGACAGCTTCTCCAGGCAGGCTTTCCGACGCCGATCGTGGCGCTTGCCGGACCGATCGCCGGTGCTCTCGTGGGACTCGTGGTGGCGTGCGTGGTGGTGCTCGGACGCATCCCCCCGATCGTGGGCACGCTCGGTCTGTTCGGGGTCTTTCGCACCGGTATCTTCCTGGCGCTCGGCGGGCAGTGGCTCTCCGGGTTGCCGTCCGATCTCACCGAGCTGGTCGACTACCCGCTGCTGGGGTTGAACCTGAGCGTCTGGGTCGTGTTCGCCGCCTACGCCTGCGTCTGGGTCATGTTGCGCAAGACCCCGTTCGGCACCCACCTGCTGGCGGTCGGACACTCGGTGGAGAAGGCCCGCCTGTCCGGCATCGCGGTGGCGAAGGTACGGTTCGTCGTGTTCGTCATCAGCGGTGTGCTGTGCGGCATCGCGGCCACCTTCTTCGTGGCGACTTACCGGAACGTGGAGATGACCAGCGGTAGCCTGCTGGCGCTGGAGGCGATCGCGGCGGTGGTGCTCGGTGGCACGTCCTTGCTTGGAGGACGGTGCAGCCTGCTCGGTACCGTGCTCGGTGTGCTGCTGCTTCGTCTGCTGCAGAACGGTCTGGTGCTGATCGGTGTCTCCTCGTTGTGGCAGCCGGTCGTGGTCGGTGGGTTGTTGATCGTGGTGCTGGTGGGCGATGCCATCGGAGGGCGCTGGCTAGCGCGGCGCGTCGCGAGCCGAGCGGCATGAACGCGTTGATCGGGCGTGCACGGCGCAATCCCGTGCCCTTCGTCCTCTGCGGGCTCTGGCTGGCGCTGATGGTATTCGTGCTGTCGGTACGTCCCGGCATGGTGTCCGAGTCGACCCTGCGAAGTATCCTGCAGTTCGCAACGATCCTCTCGCTCGTCTCGCTCGGGCAGACGCTGGTGATTCTTGCCGGTGGCGCAGGCATCGATCTCTCGGTCGGCGGAAACGTCTCGCTGAGCGCTGTGGTGGCATTGCTAGCGCTGCAAGCGGGTGTGCCCGGGCCGATGCTGCCACTGACCTGTCTGCTGGTGGGTGCCAGCCTGGGTGCGATCAACGGCCTGCTCACGAACCGTCTGGGGATCTTTCCGCTGGTGGCAACGCTCGGCACCTACTACGTCTACTCGGGCATGGCACTGGCGGTCACCGGGGGAGGTGCCCTGTCGAATGTGCCGGACTGGGCGTTGCCGTGGGGCCGCGGCAGTATCGAGGCCTTGCCGCTGCCGTTCATCACGCTGTCGGTGCCATTGTTCATCGTGGCCTTCGTGCTGTTCGGCTACACCTCCTGGGGACGCTGGATTCATGCGATGGGCCACAACGAGCAGGCGGCGCGACTGGTCGGCATTCCGGTCGATCGGATGCGCTTCACCTCCTACGTCCTGTGCGGAGCGCTGGCAGGCATGGCCGCGTTCGTCTCCCTGGCCTGGTTCGGCAGTGGACGTCCGAACATCGGCGTGAACCTGGAACTGGAGTCGGTCACCGCGGTGTTGCTCGGTGGTGTGGCGATCTTCGGCGGGCGCGGGAGCGTGGTGGGCGTGATCGCCGCGGTGCTGCTGATCGTGAGCATGAAAACCGTGATGCTGCAGTTCGGCATCAACGCCCTCTGGCAGGTAGGTGTGACCGGCGCGCTGCTGATATCGGTCGCGGTCATCGACCATCGGTTCGGACGTGGCGTGCGCTAGGAAAAGTCTGAACTTGTGTCGGGACTTGCATTGATATTCGAGCAGTCGATGCCACGCAGTTCCCGTTCCGTACTGCCGGAGCGCTCCGAGGTCACCCGGCGGTGCCGCGGACCGGGCTCACGTCGCGCTCGATCCGGCCACCGGTCGCCTCGGCGCGCCTTGCGCTCGATATCACGCACCGAGCAGCGCCCCGCGCAGCCGTTACAGGCTCGACAGACCGAACGCCACGTGAGCCCGGCCCAGGTTCTTGGCGATCCCCCGGTAGCGCACCTTCGTGAACCCCCACAGGTGCTTGACCACCCCGAAGGCGTGCTCGCCCTTCGATCGGCGGGCCGAGCACAGGCGGTTGCGCTGCTTCTCGCGCTAGGTGAGCTGCTTGCCCGGAGCCGCCCGGCGGTTGACCCGGTAGCGCACCCCGGACGCTCTCGCGCAATCGCGGTGAAAGCCGCTTCAGTAGGCCTGATCCCCGTACAGCTCGGTCTCCCGGCCGTGCAACAGCTTGTCGAGCTGCCCGATGTCGGACTGCGCCGCGTCGGTGCCGGTCACGGTGTGCACGATCCCGTTCGGGTCGGTCCCGGCATGCAGCTTCATCCCGAAGTACCACTGACGACCCTTGCGGGTCTGGCGCATCTCCGGGTCGCGTGCACGCGCCTTGTTCTTCGTCGACGGCGGCGCGGCGATCAGGGTGGCGTCCACGATCGTGCACGTGCGCACGATCAGCTCCCGCTCGCCCAGATGGCTGTTGATGGTCTCGAAGATCGCCTGGCCGAGCCCGTGCGCCTCGAGCAGGTGGCGAAAGCGCAGGATGGTGCTCTCATCGGGCACCCCGGTGACGTCCGGCTTGACGCGGGCGAACCGAGCCATCGAGATCGAGTCGTGCGGCGCGTCCTCGGCCGCCGGGTCCGACAGGTCGAAGAACTGCTGGAGGAAGTGGATGCGCAGCATCGTCTCCAGCGGCTGGGGCGCTCGTTCGTTGCCGGGCTTGGGGTAGTGCGGCTCGACGAGCGCCACCAGGCGTCGCCACGGGATGACGCCGTCCATCTCGGTGAGAAAGCGCTCCCGGCGAGTGCGCCGGGGCAGCTTGTTGCCGTTCTCGTCTCGCTCGACCTTGCGTGCCATGGCGCGACCGGCTCGTGCGAATTCGTGGAAAGACCCGAGGATTATCGTCGATTCGCGCCTACTTGTTCAGATCTTCCCTATACTTTGCCTTCGCGAAAGCGGGCTTGTGCGGGCAACCTGTTGAGTCACCTTGGACAGCCGCTCCGGGACTCCGGCCAGGAACGGGCCAATCAGCGGAATGCTGCTGCGAGTCGGCGTGAAACGAGGGCGCCGGCCCAGGGCGATGACAACCCGAACGTCCGCGTCGGTCCGCTGCCTGGACTCACTCAGTGTCCGGATTCCTCGTCCGTGCGCTCGACGTCCTTGCGCCGTACCCAGACCTCAGCCAGGAACACGCATATCCAAATGATGCCGAGGGAGGTCATCAAGCGGACGATGCCACTGCTCAAGGATTGGCTGGACCGGACATCGGCAGCCTCCAGCAGTTCGCTGCTGATGATTCCTGCGACCACAATCGCCAGAAGCCACGCGCCGGGGCTCTGGGAACTACGGCGTGCGCGCAGCTCACGCTTGAATGAATGCGGCAGGGACATTCGATCAGGACCGATGTGATGATGTAGGACCGATTGTCGCACTCTGGCGAGTTCAACCGGTCAGCGCAGCACCGCTCGCGCGGCCATCTCGGCCGAACATCCTTGACGGCTACCGGACTCCGATAGACTGCTTCAACGAGGTGTTGCGTTGACCGGTTGAACCCGCCCGCGCCCTCGTCGCATGCCGGTTGCCGCCGCAAACCGTGACCGTAAAGCGAGCCGTTCGCAAGCCCGGCCATCGGCAATGGCAGACCGAATCCGGCCGCCGGGGTGGATTCATGCCGGCTGCCCGGGCAGCGAACCGGCAAGGAGCCCCGGCAGGCACACGACTTGCCCTGCACGGCCCATGCTCAGACATCCTTCGCGATACAAGTCCGTACGCCTGACAGCGACGATCGTCGCCCTGTTCACGGTGGCATCCGGCGCTCCCGGTCCGGCACGGGCCGTCGTACCGGCCGACAACTGGGGCGATAGCGTCAGCGATGGCGATCAATGCTACTGCGACACCACGTTCGATCACGACATCGGTCCCGTGCAGGTGCAGACGCCGGCGGGCGTGCGCACGGTTCGGCAGATCTGCGAGCGCATAGGCCCGGCCCCCGACAAACCGGGCCTGCCCATCTACAACGACGTGCAGTGCGGGAACGGACCGGCCAACGATGCGGGCGACGAGGACCCGGACGTCTGTCCGGGACGGGTGGACCAGGGAGAGGCCGGGTGCAGTGTCATCGGGCCGACATGGCGGCTGGAGGTCCATTTCCCGGCCGAATCCGCCGTGACACCCGACCCGGCCCCGGCACCCGAGCCGATCCGATCGCCCGAGCCTGCGCCCGAGCCGACATCGACACCGACACCGACACCGACACCGACACCGACACCGACACCGACACCGACAACGACACCGACAACGACACCGGCCCCGGCCCCGGCCCCCGATCCCGAGCCGGCACCCGAGCCCGCGCCCGATCCCGAGCCCGCGCCCGATCCGGAGCCCGCGCCTGCACCCCGGCCGATCACGACGTCCGAGTCCGACGCATCGCCCGTGCCGCCCGCCCTGCAGCGACCGGCCAGCGTGCAGTCCGCTGAAGGTTTCCTGCTCGACGCGACGACCTTCTCCAGCTCGGACGATCGCTGGCAGCTGATCGACGATGCCTACCTCGAACTGCTGCCGGATCTTCGGGTGAACGTCTCGGATCCGGCGGGACCGGCATCGTTCTGGAGCCGCCCGGAAGGCGCGCCCCAGGTCCATTTCGCGATCGATTTCGATCGGCCCGGTCGATACGACATCTTCGTGCGTTCGCGCAACCTCGGCCCGCTCGAGGAGAGCGGCTGGGTCGGTATCGACGGGTTCTGGACGGGCGGTACGTTCCAGACGTGCTCGCATCGAGGCGAATGGAACTGGTCCGATTGCCCGCAAGGGCAGGCACCCTCGGTGGACGTCGCCTCTTCCGGCGTGCACACCCTGATGATCGCCGGCCGCGACGACGGGTTCGAGTTCGACCGGTTGTTCCTGCGAGGCCCTCTGGATCGCGACGAGGTCGGCGCGCCGGCGGCGGCCGGTCCGGTGATCGTCGGGGGAGCGGTGCACCCCTGGCTGGCAGCGGGCGTCATTCTGATGACGTTTCTCCGCCGTCATCGCTCGGCGCGCCGCAACGCTCGCGCATCGAAGGCGGACGGCTCGTCGACGGCGGACTGATCGAACCGCCATACGCTCTTTCGCCGGTCGAAGGGGTGTCGATCCGAGGATTGCTCTCCCCGATTGTGCCGATTCCGATCTGGCCGTAAGGTGCTTCCAGGCCTCGACTGGAACCTTGCTCCCATGCTCCGACATCGACCTCTCAGCCCCGTACCGCGCACGCCGGCACGAACCCTCGCGCTGGCGGCATTGCTGGCCCCCGTCCTGGCCCTGGGCGCGCTCGGCGCCCCGGTCCTGCAGGCCGCCACGCTCAACATGCAGAACGGTGGCGATCTCACCTCGTTCGATCCGCACCAGCTTTCCGGTGACTGGGAGAACCGCATCGTCGGCGACGTGTTCGAAGGCCTGCTGACCGAGGACATCCAGGCCGAGCCGATTCCTGGTCAGGCCGAGAGCTGGGAGATCTCCGAGGACGGCACCACCTACACCTTCACGTTGCGCGAGGGGCTGACCTGGAGCGATGGCGAACCGGTGACCGCCGAGGATTTCGTGTTCTCGTTCCAGCGATTGATGGACCCTGCCAACGCGGCCGACTACGCCTACCTGCAGTACCCGATCAAGAACGCCGAGGCGATCAACGCCGGCGAGACCGAGGATCTTTCGCAGCTGGGCGTACGCGCCATCGACGAGCGCACGCTGGAGATCGAGCTGGAACGGCCCACGCCGTACTTTCTCGGTGCACTGACTCACTACACGGCGTACCCCTTGCCGCAGCATGCGACCGAGGAGCACGGCGACGACTGGGTGAAGGTGGAGAACATCGTGGTCAACGGTGCCTACCGGCCGGTGGAGTGGATTCCCGGTTCGCACGTGCTGACCGAGAAGAACCCCGACTTCCACGATGCCGAGAACGTGTCGATCGACGGGGTCAAGTTCTTCACGCTGGAGGATCAGGCGGCCGCGTTCAAGCGCTACCGTGCCGGCGAGTTCGATATCCTCACCGACATGCCCAAGGACCAGTTCGCCTGGATGCAGGAGAACATGCCGGGCGAGGCGCGTGTCGAGCCGTTCGCGGGCCTGTATTTTTATGTGGTCAACCACTCCGAGCCGCCGTTCGACGATGTGCGCGTGCGTCAGGCGTTCTCGATGGCGGTGAACCGCGAGGTCATCGGCCCGCAGGTGCTGGGCACCGGCGAGCTGCCGGCCTACAGCTGGGTACCGCCCGGCATGGCGGGCTACGGTGAGCCGGAAACGCTCGACTGGATGGACCTGCCGTACCCGGAGAAGGTGGCCGAGGCAAAGGCGCTGCTGGAGGAGGCCGGATACGGTCCGGACAATCCGCTGTCGGTCCAGTTGCGCTACAACACCAACGACAACCACAAGCGGGTCGCGGTGGCGATCGCCTCGATGTGGAAGCCCCTGGGCGTGGAGGTCGAGCTGTACAACACCGAGACCAAGGTGCACTACGACGAGCTGTCGCGCGGCGTGCTGGAGATCGCGCGCGCCGGCTGGCTGGCCGACTACAACGATGCCGACAACTTCCTGAACCTGCTGAAGGGCGGGGTGGACTACAACTACGGCCGCTACCAGAGCGACGAGTACGACCGGTTGATGAACGAGGCCACCGCCGAGCCCGACCTGGACAAGCGCATCGAGCTGCTGCACCAGGCCGAGGAAGTGGCGCTGGACGACTCCGCCGCCATCCCGATCTACTACTACCTGTCCGAGAACGTGGTTTCGCCCAAGGTCAAGGGGTTCGAGAGCAACGCCTTCGACATCCATCGCACGCGCTGGCTGACGCTGGAGGACTGATCCGCGACGGGGCCCTCCGCCGGTGCTCGGCTACGCGTTCCGCAGGCTGCTGACCACGATCCCGGTCCTGTGGATCGCGATCACCGCCTGCTTCTTCGTGCTGCGCCTGGCGCCGGGCGGGCCGTTCGATGGCGAACGGCCGCTGCCGGCGGCGGTGAAGGCCAACCTGGCCGCCTACTACGGCCTGGACGATCCGCTGCTGGTGCAGTACGGGAATTACCTGGCCGGCGTGGTGAGGGGGGACCTGGGCCCCTCGTTCACCACCGCGGACTTCTCGGTCGCCGAGCAGATCGCCATCGGCCTGCCGTACACGATGATCATCGGCGGACTGGCGTTCGTGCTGGCCGCGCTGCTGGGCGTGCTGGCCGGCGTGCTCGGGGCGCTGTACCGGGACCGGGTGGCCGACTGGGCCATCGCCGCGGTGATCCTGCTGGGTCTGGTGCTGCCCAACTTCCTGGTCGCACCCATCCTGCAGCTGGTGTTCGGGCTGACGCTGGACTGGCTGCCGGTCGGTGGCTGGGGCGGCGGGGCGCTGTCGCACCTGGTGCTGCCGGTCACGGTGCTGGCGCTGCCGCACATCGCACGCATCTCGCGCCTGATGCGCGGCGCGCTGATCGAGGTCATGAACGGTCCGTTCATCCGCACCGCCACGGCGAAGGGCCTGTCGCGGGCGGCCGTCATCCGGCGCCACGCGCTCAAGCCTGCCCTGACACCGGTGGTCTCCTACCTGGGGCCGGCGGCGGGCTACCTGCTGACCGGCTCGATCGTGGTGGAGACGATCTTCGGGTTGCCGGGCATCGGGCGTTATTTCATCAACGCCGCACTTAACCGGGACTACGGCATGGTGCTCGGTACCGTGGTGTTCTACATGGTGCTGATCGTGATTCTCAATCTGCTGGTCGACCTGGTCTACGCCTGGCTCGACCCGAGGGTGCGAACGTGAGCGGACCGGCATGAGTGGACCGACGGATGCCATGACCGGCAAGGTGGCCGCCACCGCCGCCGATCGCTCCCCGGGGGCGTCATCGCCCGGCGCGGATGCTCCGTACGACGATCCGGACACGCAGCCGCTGGACAGCGCGCGCTCCACCCGCGGGCGCGACGCCTGGCGCCGCTTCCGGCGCAACCGTCCGGCCATGCTCGGGCTGGTGATGCTGGCGCTGATCCTGCTGGCAGCCTTCATCGGTCCGTTCTTCACCCCGTTCGACAACGAGACGCCGGACTGGTCGGCCTTTCGTGCACCGCCTTCGCTGCAGAGCGGGCACTGGTTCGGCACCGACCAGAACGGTCGGGACCTGCTGGCGCGCACGCTGCAGGGCACGCGGGTCTCGCTGGCGGTGGCGGCCGTGGCCACACTGGTGGCGGTGGTGATCGGCGTGGTGTTCGGTGCGGTCGCGGGCTACATCGGCGGGCGCCTGGATCAGGCGATGATGCGCTTCGTGGACGTGCTGTACGCGTTACCGTACATCCTGTTCGTGATCCTTCTGATGGTGATCTTCGGACGCAACGTCTACCTGCTGTTCGCCGCCATCGGCTGTCTGGAATGGTTGACCATGGCCAGGATCGTGCGCGGCCAGACCCTGTCGCTGCGCCAGCGCGAATTCATCGAGGCGGCGCGGGCCGCGGGATTGAGCTCGGCGGCCATCGTGCGTCGGCACATCGTGCCCAACCTGGTCGGACCGGTGGTGATCTACGCAGCCCTCACGGTTCCCGAGATCGTCGCCACCGAGAGCTTCCTGTCCTACCTCGGGTTCGGCGTGCAGGAGCCGCTGACCTCCCTGGGCACGCTGATCGCCGAGGGCACCGACGTGTTCGAGGTCCTGCCCTGGCTGCTGTGGTTCCCGGCCGCCTTCCTGGTCTCGCTGCTGCTCTCGATGCTGTTCATCGGTGACGGGCTGCGCGATGCGTTCGATACCCGGGGGCACGGATGAGCGCCGTCGCTGCCGATGCCGCCCATCCCACCGATGTGCGGGCCGGTGCGGCGCCGGAGGCGGTGCTGTCGGTGCGCGAGCTGACGGTCGGCTTTCGAACCGAGGACGGACCGGTCGAGGCGGTGCACGGCATCTCGTTCGACGTGCGTCGCGGCGAGGTGCTGGGCGTGGTCGGCGAGTCCGGTTCGGGCAAGAGCCAGTCGCTGCTCGCCACGCTGGGCCTGCTGACCTCGAACGGCCACGCGCGGGGCGAGGCGCTGTACGACGGGCAGAACCTGCTGACGTTGCCGGAGCCTGCGCTGCGTCGCGTGCGCGGACGCCGCATCGGCATGATCTTCCAGGACCCGCTGACATCCCTGACGCCGCACCTGCGCATCGGCGAGCAGCTGGCCGAGACGCTGCGCCTGCACGCACCGGATCGCCTGTCCCGGAGCGCCGTGCGCAAGCGTTGCATCGAGTGGCTCGATCGGGTGCACCTGAACGAGCCGGCACGGCGGCTGGACCAGTACCCGCACGAGCTGTCCGGCGGCATGCGCCAGCGCGTGATGATCGCGATGACCATGCTGGCAGGCCCCGAGCTGCTGATCGCCGACGAACCGACCACCGCGCTGGACGTGACGGTGCAGGCCGGCATCCTGGAGCTGATGCGCGAACTGCAGCGCGATCACGGTACCTCGATCGTGCTGGTCACCCACGACATGGGCGTGGTGGCCGGTGTCTGCGACCGGGTGCAGGTGATGAACGACGGGCACATCGTCGAATCCGGTTCCGCCGACGCGATCTTCCATGCACCCGCCCAGGCCTACACGCGCCGGCTGCTGGCCGCGGTGCCGCGCATCGACGATGCGCGGCCGCCGCCGGCCGGGCCGGTCGATCCGCGGCGCGAACCGCTGCTGCGGGTGAGCGACCTGGCGGTCAGGTTTCCGCTGTACGGCGGACTGTTCGCCAAGCGCCGCCATTTCCAGGCGCTCGACGGGATCGATCTGACGCTCGGGGCCGGCGAGACGCTGGGCATCGTCGGCGAGTCCGGGTCGGGAAAATCGACGCTGGCCCGCGCGATTCTGCGTCTGGTGGAACCCACGGCGGGGCGGGTGGTGTGGATGGGCCGCCAGCTCGGCGGGCTGGACGCCGAGGCCATGCGCGATGCACGGCGCGATCTGCAGATCGTGTTCCAGGACCCGTTCGCCAGCCTGAACCCGAGCATGCCGGTGGTCGAATCGATCGCCGAGCCGCTGCGCGTGTTCGAGCCTTCGCTCAACCGGCGCGAGCGGCGTGATCGCGCGCGCGAGGCGTTGTCGCTGGTCGGCCTGGACGACAGCTTCGCCAATCGCTACCCGCACGAGCTGTCCGGGGGGCAGAACCAGCGCGTCGGCATCGCGCGGGCGACGATCTCGCGCCCGAAGCTGCTGATCTGCGACGAGGCGGTGTCGGCGCTGGACGTGTCGGTGCAGGCGCGGGTGCTGGAGCTGCTCGCCAGGCTGCAACGTGAGCTCGGGCTATCGATGCTGTTCATCACCCACGACCTGGCGGTGGTGTCCGCCGTGGCCCATCGGGTGCTGGTGCTGTATCGCGGACGCGTGGTGGAGGTCGCGCCGACACGCGCCCTGTTCGCCACCCCGCGTCATCCGTACACGCAGCGCCTGCTGTCGGCGGTGCCGGTGGCCGACCCGCGAGCGGGGCGTCGGGCGGATGATCGGGATGTGCAGGCCGTCGGCGAAGAGGATTCCATGACCGATGTCGCCGAGACGTTGCGCCAGGTCACGGCGGGGCACTGGGTGGCCATGCGCTCCGTGCCCGAGCCTGACCCCTGATCCGACGCCCTCACACCTGCAGATCGAACACCATCAGCCCCTCGGTACCCCCGTCGAGCAGTTCCACCAGGGCCCCTCCGGCTTTCCGGTGATCCGGGTGCACCAGGTAGGCATCTCGCGCCGGTGCGCCCTCGAAATCGATGATGAACCCGTCCTCGAACCCCTTGGCCAGGCCCTCGGGGCTTGCATTCGGGCCGAAGCTTGCGCCCAGGATGCCGGGCACGATCTCCTTCAGCGCATCGAGCGAGGCGTAGACCCTCGCCTTCTGCGCCTGCGTCACGTCGTCGCGAAATCTGCACAGTACGCAGTGTCTGATCATGATGGATGCTCGTTGCCTGCTTCGATGCTACACCGCCCCGTCCGTCATCGACGGGTCCGGGTAGGCTTATGAGCTGGCAACGTCAAGGCAGAGCCGAATGCTGTTCGACCCGATCACCCGTCACATCGATTTCCTGTCCGGCTGGGGCTGGCCGCTCCTGCACGTCGCCTGGATCGTGGGCGGCACGATCTTCCTGCTGCTGCACGAGCGACGCTCGGTCACCACCATCGCCTGGCTGTTCGCGTTCTGGTCGGTGCCGGTGCTCAGCGGGCTGGCCTACTTCCTGATCGGGCCGCGCAAGCTGGACCGCGAGAAGGGCGCCCGGCAAAGCGCCAAGCAGGCGGCGCGCGAGCAGTTGCCCTCGCGTGCGAAGCGTCCGCCCGAGGAATTCCTGCAACGCGAACTGGCCTCCATAGCGCGGGTCACCCGCGCCGACGCACAACCCAGCGTGATACCTAGCCGGGCCGACAGCGTGAAGCTGTTTCGCAACGGCGAGGAACTCTATCCGGCGCTGGAACAGGCAATCGACGCGGCCGAGCGAACGCTGCATCTGGAGTACTACATCTGGCAGCCGGACGGTATCGGCACGCGGCTGCGCGATGCGCTGGTGCGCAGTGCGAAGTCCGGCGTCAGGGTGCGTCTGCTGACCGACTCGATCGGTGCGAAGAACTGCACCCGCGCCTTCTGGCAGCCGTTGAAGGAGGCCGGCGCCGAGCTGCGCACCTTCAACCCGCCACGGCTGCTCGAGCCGCAGCCGGGCAAGATGAACTTTCGTACCCACCGCAAGATCCTGGTGGCCGACGGGCGCATCGGCTTCGTCGGCGGCATCAACGTCGCGGACGACAACACCCGCGGCGAGGCCGGGCGTGGCAACGACGATCCTTGGCGCAGCACGCATTCGCGCATCGAGGGGCGCCCGGTGCTCGAGCTGCAACGGGTGATGCTGGAGGACTGGCTGTACGGCGTGCCGATGGACCGCGCCGAGGCCGGCGTGCGCACCGTGAAGACACTGGTCGAGGGCGGTGACCCCGAGCTGCCGGACGATCTGGACGAGTGGTTCCCGGATATCGAAGAGGGTGCGACGGGCCCCTGGGTGCAGGTCGTCGATTCCGGCCCGGACGAGGACGCGCTGGACATCCGCGACCTGTACCTGGCGGCGGCCAACGAGGCGCGCTCGCGGTTGTGGATCACCACGCCGTACTTCGTGCCGGACGAACCGATGGAGGCCGCCCTGCGCTCGGCCGCCGCACGCGGCGTGGACGTGCGGCTGATCATCCCCGAGGACAACGACTCGAAGCTGGTGAAGGCGGCGGCCTGGAACTACTCCAAGAGCGTGGCCGAGACCGGCACGCAGGTGTACCTGTTCCAGCACCTGATGAACCACTCCAAGACCCTGATCGTGGACGAGGCGTTCGCCATCGTCGGCACCGCCAACATGGACAATCGCAGCTTCCGGCTGAACTTCGAGGTCGTCGCGGCGTTCTGGGACGAGGCCATCAACCGGGAACTGGCGGACTTGTTCCAGCAGGACCTGGCCAGTTCGCGCCGCTTCCATCCCGAAGCGGACACCGATGTCTCCCTGCCGACCCGGTTGTGGCGTAACACCGCGCGGTTGTTGTCCCCGTTGCTGTAGGGAAACGGGTGGTCCGATGCCGGTCCGTCACCCGATCGCCGGCGGTCGGGCCATGGGTCCGTGACGGAGGATGGACGTTCGACATCGCGCAGCAGCGCAGGTACCCTGCCGCGCACTGACGGCACTCGGCGATCAAGTGTCTTCGGCTGGTGCCGATGACCTTCCCGATGCCGTCTTGGCCGACCCTTTCATCATGTCTGACCTGATCTTGCGGCTTTACGGACCGATCGAGGCAGGACTCGATACGCGGGCCGTCGGGCAGCCCGTCCGGCAGGAGCGGGTGGATGGCCGTCCGGGAAGTCCGTGCTGAGCCGGGCGGGAAGGATGGGCTATCCGCCTCCCGGCCGATCGCCGCGGCCCGTCGGCAGGGGCGAGGTCCCGGTCGGCGGACGGGGGCGACTCGGTGCACTGGCCGACATCCTGTCGATGTTGACCGAGACACTGGTGATCGAGCATCAGCTCGCGCCGTTGCTCGACCGGATAGCGGAGGCGGTCGTGACGCACACCGGTGCCGACGAGGCATGGCTGTGGATGTGCGAGCCGCGCGGCGAGCGGCTCGTCGTGGTGGCCGGTGTCGGTGCCGATCGAAGCGTGGCGATCGGCCGCTCGCGAGGACGCGGCGAGGGATTCGTCGGACGTGCCTGGGAGCTGGAGGGAACGCTCTACATCGCCGATGGAGCCGAGCACCCGGCCACGCGCCCGTTCTGCGCCCGCGGCACCGAAGTGGTGGCACTGCCGCTCAGGGGCGAGGGCGAGATTTCCGGTCTGCTGACGGTGAGCGCGTGTCCCAGAGCGTCAGAACGGCGCCTCGAGCACGAGATCGAACTGCTGGAGAGCGTGGCCGAGCTCGCCTCGATCGCGATCGCCAACGCTCGACGAATGGAGGTGTCCAGGGCGGAGCTTCAACGGACGCGGGCACTCACGCGCCTGGGACGGCTGCTGTCGAGCACCGGTGACCCCAGAGGGGAGCTCGATGCGGTTTGCCTGGCGCTGACCGAGGCGCTCGACATCGCGCTGGCCGGACTCTACCTGGTCGACGATGACGGCGTCCGGCAGCGGCAGGCCGTCTGGTCGAGCGGCGCGGACGGGGCGGTGCGGATCATGGCCACACCGGCGGCATGGGCACGCGAGTCGATCGCCCAGTGGTGTCACGGGGCCGGCGAGTCCGCCACGATCGGCCGTGGGGTAGACGATCCACGCGAATCGGCACGCGTGCACGCGATGAGACGGGAGCTGGACATCGGCGCGACCTGCTGCGTGCCGATCGTGTTCAGCGGGTTCGGTGCCGGATCGATAGTGATCAGCCGCTCGCGCGCTCAGCCGGACTTCCAGGAGGTCGAGATCGAACTTTGCGGCGCGGTGGCCGATCTGTTGTCGATCGCTCTGGAACGGCACTCGCTGTCCGTGGCGCTCGAGCACCGGGCCTATCACGACAGTCTGACCGGTCTGCCCAACAGGCTCCGGTTCGAACGGGAACTCGGGGGCGCACTCACCGCCGAAGACCCTCACGGTACGTCCGGGGCGGTGATGTTTCTCGATCTGGACGGCTTCAAGGCCATCAACGACAGCCTGGGGCACGCGGCCGGAGACACCTTGCTGCAGCAGGTCGCCCGGCGCTTTTCCGAAGGCCTCGGGGTCGATGAGCTGCTCGCCCGGTTGGGGGGCGACGAATTCGCCGTGCTCGTTCGAAGGTTCGAGAGGCCATCCGACGTCGTCCAGCTTGCCCGACGTCTGGTGGAGTCTCTCGAAGCGCCGTTCGTCATCGACGGCGAGCGGGTGCGGATAGGCGCGAGCGTGGGTATCGGTCACTACCCGCAGGACGGTCGAAGCGTGGACGAGTTGCTGGGTCGTGCGGATGGCGCGATGTACCGTGCCAAGCAGGCGGGCAAGGGACGTGTCGTGTGTTCGACCGGCATGGCGGATACCGTGCGAGCAGCGTAGCGGGGCGCGGGACGTGCAACCGGTTCCGGATGATCGGCCCTACGCGCTAGGATCGGTGCCACTCGATACCTGTCAGGCGATACGCCATGTCCAAGTCCCTCTCGCGCACCCGCGCATCGCTCGATGCCGACCTGCTGTCGGCCCGCGAGAAGGAAATCGCCGACTACGGGCGCTTCCTGGACAGCTCGATCCGACTTCCCGGCGGTTTTCGCATCGGCTGGGACGGCATCATCGGGCTGGTGCCGGTGGTCGGCGACCTGATCGGCATGGGCCTGTCGGGCTGGCTGGTGTGGCGGGCGGTGGAGCTGGACATGCCCCGTTCGGTGATCGTGCGCATGATCGCCAACGTGGCGCTGGAGAGCGTCATCGGCGCGGTGCCGATCCTCGGCGACGCCTTCGACTTCGTGTTCAAGGCCAACAACCGCAACGTGGCGCTGATGCAACGGGTGCTGGCCGCGCGGCGCGAATGAGCCGCGGTCTCCCCATGAGCCGTTCGCCGCCAGTTGCGCAAGCACCGTAGACGTCGTGCATTCAAAGGGATGCGCCGCACGAGCGACCGGCGCACACTGACCGGTACGCAACCTTCGCGAGGACTGTCCCGTGAAACACGCACCGACACTCGAAGACAGGTACACCGCCGAATCCGGCGATGTGTTCATGAGCGGCACCCAGGCGCTGGTGCGCCTGCCGATGGCGCAGATGCGGCGCGATCGGGCCGCCGGGCTCGACACGGCCGCCTTCGTCACCGGCTACCGCGGCTCCCCGCTGGGCGCCTACGACCAGCAGCTGCAGCGGGCCCGGGCGCATCTGGACCGGCACGACGTGACGTTCCAGCCCGGCGTGAACGAGGACCTGGCCGCCACCGCGATCTGGGGCACCCAGCAGGTGCCGTTGTCGCGCGGTGCGACGAAGCAGGGCGTGGTCGGCATCTGGTACGGCAAGGGACCGGGGGTCGACCGCTGCGGTGACGTGTTCAAGCACGGCAACGCGGCGGGCAGCTCCGCCCATGGCGGCGTGCTGTGCCTGGCGGGCGACGATCATGCCGCCAAGAGCTCCACGTTGCCGCACCAGTCGGACCATGCCTTCATGGCCGCGGTCATGCCGGTGCTGTACCCGTCCTCCATTCACGAGTTCATCGAGCTGGGCCTGCTGGGCATCGCGATGTCGCGCTATGCCGGCGTATGGGTCGGCTACAAGGTCATCTCCGACACGGTGGAGACCAGCGCGGTGGTGCGGCTGGGCGACGAGCACCGCGCTTTCGTGCAACCGGACGACTTCCGGATGCCGGCCGATGGGCTGAACCTGCGCTGGCCAGACCCGCCGCTGGTGCAGGACGACCGGTTGCAGGAGCTCAAGGCCTACGCGGCGCTGGCGTTCGCGCGGGCCAACGGCATCGACCAGACGGTGTTCGACTCGCCCGATGCCCGGCTGGGCATCGTGGCCACCGGCAAGGCCTACGAGGACGTGCGCCAGGCACTGATCGAGCTGGGCATCGACGACGATGCGGCACGCGCGCTGGGTCTGCGCATCCGCAAGGTGCGCATGCCGTGGCCGCTGGAACCCGAGGGCATGCGTCACTTCTGCGAGGGGCTGGACGAGGTGCTGATCATCGAGGAGCGGCGCGAGATCATCGAGCACCAGATCAAGCAGCAGCTGTTCAACTGGCGCTCGGACGTGCGCCCGCGCATCGTCGGCAAGTTCGACGACAAGGATGCGCACTTCCTGCCGCTGTCGCTGGCGCTGACCGTGTCGCGCGTGGCGCGTGCCATCGCCGAACGCTTGCTGCCGCTGCCGATGGACGAATCGCTGAAGCAGCGCATCGAGCGGCGGCTGGCCTACCTGGCGCGCCGTCACGACGAGAAGCTGGCCCACGTGCCGCCGATCGTACGCCAACCCTGGTTCTGCTCGGGCTGCCCGCACAACACCTCGACCCGTGTGCCGGAAGGCTCGGTGGCCATGGCCGGCATCGGCTGCCACTACATGGTGCAGTGGATGGACCGGCGCACCGACACCTTCACGCAGATGGGCGGCGAGGGTGTGCCGTGGACCGCGATCGCGCACTACACCGACGAGCAGCATCGCTTCGTGAACCTGGGCGACGGCACCTACTTCCACTCCGGCCTGCTGGCGATACGCGCCTCGAAGGCTGCCGGCGTCAACATCACCTACAAGGTGCTCTACAACGATGCGGTCGCGATGACCGGTGGACAGGACATCGACGGCGAGCTGTCGCCTGCCCGGGTCACCCATCAGCTGCACGCCGAAGGAGTCTCCCCGATCTGGTTCGTGACCGAAGCGCCCGAAGCGTACGAGGTGTCCGATCTGGCACCGGGTACCGAGCTGCTGCACCGCGACGAGCTGGACAATGTCCAGCGAAAAGCGCGCCAGCTGTCCGGCTGCAACGCGATCGTCTACGTGCAGACCTGTGCCGCCGAGAAGCGTCGGCGCAGAAAGC
>ENA-ORXU01001146-ORXU01001146.1-marine-metagenome-genome-assembly--contig:-NODE-1146-length-23781-cov-3.592811_pt1 | contig 23781 bp, 10 predicted proteins | sample MGYA00237869_ERZ511484 | MGnify/ENA metagenome assembly ERZ511484
CATACGATTGGGAAAGAGCGCTTTTCAGGGCTTGGGCTCCCCTAAACCAGCACAATTTAAGTGTTAGGGGAGGTGGAGAGAAAGTTCGATTCTTTACCTCTTTCGGGAGCTTGGATCAAGGTGGTCAATTCAATTCTGGAGATTTGAACTACAATCGTCTGAACGTTCGGTCTAATATAGATGCCAATATTAGCGATAATTTGACTTTTAGTATTGATATGAACTACCGAAGGGATAAAACATCAGAACCCGGTCGAGATTTGAACACACATTACACGCAGCTTGGGGTTGCAGAACCCATACTGCCGCCAAGAATTCCCGGGTTTCCTGAGTTGGCTGCAAATAATGGTGGGGGTTTTAACGACAGGGCCGTTATTGGATCTTCTACTAGGGAGATTTCAGGATTCGAAGATAAAAAGAATGAAGTTTTCAATGGTAGAATGGTTTTAGACTATAAGCTTCCTTTCTTAAATGGTCTGTCGGTAAAAGCCTCTGTACAGTACACTTCGCAAACTACACATACAAAAGATCTTAACAAGGGTTTCTTGGTTTATAATTTCGACAGGGAGACACAAGAACCTGTGGCTGTTGGCGGTAATTTAAATAATAGTTTGAATGAAAGTATTTATCAGTTCAAGAGTTTCTATCCAGCTATTTCGTTGAACTTTGATCGCGAGTATGGAAATCACTCCATAAAGGGCTTATTGTTAACAGAAACTATAGATGAGGAAATAATCAACATTGGTGCTGGTCGACAAAGTTTGTTAAGCACTGATCTACCTTATCTTAATTTTGGTTCAGAATTGGGAATTTCGAATTCAGGAGATGCCATCGAGTTCGGAAGGTCTAGTGTCGTTGGCCGTTTGAACTATGGCTTTAAGGATAAATATTTTCTTGAAGGTACCATTAGGGCAGATGCGACTAGCAATTTCGCAGCAGAAAGTCGTTGGGGGTATTTTCCCAGTATGTCTGCTGCATGGAGAATTTCAGAAGAAAATTTCATTAAGGATAAGGTCGAATTTATAGATAATTTAAAGTTGAGAGTTTCCTATAGTGAAACAGGCAATGACCGGATTTTTAAAGATGACGGCACGCCCGATTATTTTAGATATCTCTCTGCCAACGAAATTCAAACGGATCCTTTAGGACCGTATCTTTTTGGAGCGAACGGACTATCTACGGCAATTGCAACTAGTGGTTTAGCCAACCCATTTGTTACTTGGCGAGATTTAACCACATATAATGTAGGTATAGATGCGCTATTTTTGAATGGTCTTCTGGGTATTGAACTTGATGTTTTCTATAGACTACAAGAGGGTATTTTCGCAACCCCATTAGATCAGTTTCCGAGTACCTTTGGAGCTAACCTGCCACAGGTAAATCAAAATTCCACAAGTAACCGTGGATTTGATTTGGTAGTGACACATAGAAATACTATTGGAAAGTTTAAGTATGACTTGGCTTTTTCTTTTGGTCTGGCTCGCGAAAAATATGAAATTTGGCCAGTAGATAGGGCTATTGAAGCCTTTGCCGAAACACCGGAAGAATTGAACGACCCTGAATTTATAAGACGTTTCAATCTTATACAGCAAAATAATGGTAATTGGGTCAATAGAAATATCGGCTATAAAACCGATGGCATTTTTATGGACCAAGCAGAAATCGATGCCCATAACGTTGACCAATCTTTAGTTGCTGGTGGCGCGGGTAATGAAAGGGTAGTTCCAGGGGATATTCGTTATGTTGATTTGAATGGTGATGGTTTGCTTAATTGGAGAGATCAAGATGAAATAGGCAAAGGCGGGCTACCGGATATGACCTACGGATTGAATTTAAACCTTTCATATGGTGGTTTTTCGGTTGCTGCATTGTTTCAGGGTGCTGCAGGTTTTAATTTTAACATAGCAGGAGGAGCACGGACTATTCTGGTCAATAATGAGATTCCATATGAATATCAGTACATGTATAGATGGACTCCCGATCCGGACAATCCGGGTGTGAATATCAACCCTAATGCTATACTGCCGGCAAGTACCGATTCCGGACCACACCCGAACAACAATGTTAACTCCGATTTTTGGTTACAAGACGGCACCTATTTGAGGTTAAAAAACCTAAACGTCGGGTATAACATCCCTAAAGAAGTATTAACACCGACGGGCATTCAAGCCATACGTCTTTTTGTTTCTGGTACAAATCTCGTAACTTGGAATAATCTCGGAATTTATAAAGGGTCGTTCGATTCAGAGGGGCCGGTAACTCAAAGCGGTCGAACTTATCCGTTAGTAAAAACAGTATCACTGGGAATTAACGTTTCACTTTAAAATTGTATGATGAGAAATATAAAATATGTACTATTAATTTTTTCAGCACTTTTCGTAGCATGTGAAGATGTACTTGACAAAGAACCCCTAGATCGAATTTCCGACGCCGCGGTCTGGAGCGATCAAGGTTTGGCCGATGCCTTTCTTACCAACATTTATTCAACAGTAGAGTTTAAAAGACTTGGGGCCAATAACGTGGGTACAGGTCTTATAGCTGGCATGGCCGATGAATTGACTCAGTTCGCGCCATGGCAAGAACCTAATCAGGCTATCGCGGCTCCGATGAATGCAGAAAACCTATACGGTAATCTTAACTATTGGAAATATGACGTGATTCGGAACGCCAATATTTTCATTGAAGAAGTTAGTATGTCAGACTTCGATGAAGATTTTAAAAAAGTAAGATTAGCCGAGGTAAGATGGATAAGGGCCTATTTGTATTTTGAGATGGTGAAACGTTGGGGGGGTATACCGCTTATTACAGTAGTTCAGCAGCTTGATGATGATCCCGATACCATCTTTGTGTCAAGAAATACGGAACAGGAAATATATGATTTTATAGATGCGGAAATGAACGCCATCTTTGATGATTTACCTGACATTGGAGCCACGGAAGGTGGTAGGGTCAACAAATGGGCGGCCAAAGCTTTACAAAGTAGAGCTATGTTATTTGCTGGTAGCATTGCAAGATTTGGCACCGTGGCGTTAGATGGTGTTGTAGGTATTCCGGCATCGTCCGAGATGACCTATTGGCAAAAATCCTACGACGCCTCAAAAGATCTTATAGAGACCAGCCCACTTCAATTGTACGAAAAACACACAGATCCAGCAATAAATCACCATCAATTGTTTATCGATGAAATTGAAAACAATCCTGAAGTAATTTTTACAGAACGTTATGATTTTGACTCTGGCCTCGGTCATAGTCAAGCGCTCTTGGCCGTACATGCGGATTTTGCTACCGGCTGGAATTCAAATTTCAGACCTTTTTTAAACATTGTGGAGAAATTTGAATTTGCCGATGGCACATCAGGTGCAATGCCTAGAGCTGACTATGCGGCCCAAGAGTGGGATATGGCAGAGCTATTCGATAATCGTGATCCACGATTCAAAGCAGCTATCATATATAACGGTGCCGAATTTTGGGACGGGAAAACCTATTTTCATGAAAGAAGCATGGTAAACGGTGAACCGGTCACCACTGGTATATTGCCGGACGGAACCATTGCCAAGGCATCAGACAGGGCTTACGAGCCACGGCCAAAACCCCTTCGCCAAGGTTTCTTGCTACGCAAGTTCTTAGATGAGAGCCCAGGTTTTCAGTTAGGTGGAGGTATGTCTAGTGAAGATTTCCATATTTTCCGACTGGGCGAGACCTATCTCAACATGTCGGAGGCCGCTTTTTATTTGGGTAAAACGGGTGAGGCTCTTACATTGCTCAATCGAATCAGACAACGGGCCGGAATGCCTGATAAATTAACGATTGATGAAGAGACCATACGTAATGAACGCGCAGTCGAACTTGTATTTGAAGAACACCGTTTCTGGGATCTTAGAAGATGGCGAATTGCCGAAGAAGTGCTGAATGGTGTGCTCATGAAAGGCCTTGCATTCGAGTACAACCACGATACGGGCAAATTTAAAATTGAAGTAAAAGATGGTCTCGCCGCTCCAAGGTTCTTTGAGTCGCATCACTATTATTTTCCCTTGACCTTGGGCAAGATTTCGGATAACCCTAATCTGGTCGAAAATCCGGGGTATTGAAACATAGTTTATTAGTTTTGAGTTAGTTAATTGAGTAAAAGTCGCTTGAATATAGTTTCGAGCGACTTTTTAATGATTCGAACAACTTATGATCAAAAGCGATAAACCCTATAAAATTTAAAGAATAACATTTCCAAAAGCGACTATGAAAACAATCAAACTATCATTTTTAGCCTTTCTTTCTTGCGTTTTGATAACGGTATCTTCCTGTAAAGAAAAGGCCGAACCCGAAAAGACCAGTGACCAAGCGGAAACAACAAAACCAAACATAGTTATTATCTATGCCGATGACTTGGGCTACGGGGAACTCGGGGCGTATGGCGCTACCGAACTTAAAACTCCAAATCTCGATAAACTGGCCAACGGTGGAGTCCGCTTTACCAATGGCTATGCCTCATCAGCGACCTGTACGCCAAGTCGTTATGCCTTGTTGACAGGGGTGTATCCGTGGCGGAACAAAAGCGCTAAAATCTTACCGGGCACCGCTCCCTTGATTATTGACACCGCACAGATTACGATACCAAAAATGTTAAAAAAGCAGGGCTATCATACAGGTATCGTTGGCAAATGGCATTTAGGACTAGGTAACGGAAATGTAGACTGGAACCAGCAAATAACTCCCGGTCCCAACGAGGTCGGCTTTGACTATAGTAACATTCTGGCCGCTACCCAAGATAGGGTACCTACCGTATATATCGAAAACGGGAACGTGGTAAATCTCGACCCCAACGACCCGATAGAAGTCGATTATGATAAAAATTTTCCGGGAGAACCAACGGGATTGGACAACCCCGAACTCACTACTATGAAATGGCATCACGGCCATAACAATAGTATCGTTAACGGTGTTCCACGAATTGGTTTTATGAAAGGTGGCGAAGCGGCCAAGTGGGTCGATATCGATATGGCCGACTACTTTTTGGCAGAAGCGCAAAACTATGTCAAAGAACAAAAAGAGGAGCCATTCTTCTTATATTATGCACTTCAACAGCCTCATGTACCACGAACGCCACACCCTCGTTTTGTAGGTTCTTCGGGAATGGGTCCTAGAGGTGACGTGATCGTTGAGGCGGATTTTATGGTGGGCGAATTCGTAAAAACATTGGAGGCCGAAGGTCTATTGGAAAATACGATGATTATTTTTTCAAGTGATAATGGCCCAGTTTTAAATGATGGATATTACGACGATGCCGTAGAGAAATTAGGTGACCATAATCCGAAAGGACCCTTACGCGGTGGAAAGTACAGCCTTTTTGAAGCAGGTACACGTGTACCTTTCTTTACCTATTGGAAAGGTCATATCGAGCCAAAAGTCTCCGATGCAATGGTTTCTCAGTTGGATTTGTTGTCTTCTCTATCGGCCCTTGTGGATAGCGATGAGAACAGCGAAGACAGTGAGAATTTGTTGGATGTTTTTATGGGCAATAGCACTGATGGGCGTGACGAAATGATTCTAGAAGCAACAAGTAGAACCGCATATCGCAAGGGTAATTGGGCCTTGATTCCGCCCTATGAAGGTCCCGCTATCGCAGAAAAGGTAAATATCGAATTGGGCAACGCCGAGGGGTATCAATTGTATTATTTGAAAGATGATATTGGTCAACAAGACAATTTGGCGGAGAGTAACCCTGAAAAACTTCAAGAAATGATAACAGGTTTTGAAGCAATTAGAGGCACAGAGAATTCAAAAGTGGAACAGCTTGAGTTGAAGTAGTTCTTAAGTTTTTTTCCGCACATCTGTCGAAGCGGTAAATTTTAGTGCTAGCCCGAACACGGTCTGATGACTTCTGTATTCCTAGGCGTTTCCAATCCTATTGTTGGGACAAATTGTGTCGGGCTTTTTAGAAATTTATCCCAAGTCAATGATTCAATAAAATTTTACCGGACCACTTTTTTTTACCCAACCGCATGTTATAAAAATACATTCCCGATGGTAATTTTATTCCCCTGTCGGTATAGCCATCCCAGGTTGTTGACCATTCTTCATTGGAAGCCATTTGTTCTTCAGTAGCGAATACTCGAATTCCTGTAACGGAATAGATTTCTAGGGAAAGGTTTCCTGTTATTGCATTTTTTAAATCAAAAGAGATGGATTCATTGAAGGGGTTGGGGTGCGATACCATGGTCATTACGGTATTTTCTGTATTCGGTTCCGTTATTTCCGAAACCAATTTCTCTTCAAAACTATTACCGCTTTCCATCCCTAAATTTTCAACAACCTTGATTTTTTGATTTACGGCAATGTCATAGATAACATCTATCGCTCCACTGGGCCAACGTATTCCTAGGCTATCTATTTTTTTTATATCTCCCAGTCCGAAATGCACTGGTTTTATACTTTGGCCCATTACCCCGGATGCAAAGTGAAAACGATGTAAAGATTTGCCTTCGGAATATGCAGTTAATTTGGCACCAAGGCCATCGCGATTGGAAATAGCACCTTCTAGGTTTACTAGAAGCCAATCGTTTTTGTTCGCGGTTCCGTTGACATAAAAGTAGGGGGAATCATCAATGTTAGCGACCAGTATATCAAGGTCCCCGTCGGTGTCAAAATCAAAAACCTCGACCCCCATTCCGTTTGCATAACCATTTGTTGCGCTTTCTATCGACCAATCTTCAAAACGATTCTCACCTTCATTTCTTAAATTTTTGAAGAATACATTGTGATATTTAAGATCTGCCATTCCATTTACTATGTACAAATCTTGGTCTCCGTCATTATCTGCATCGAATAATCTGGTTCCCCAGCCAAAATGACCGTTTCCCACGCCTTGAACTTCTGTTTTGTTATCAAAAGGCCCCGAGGCACTTCCTGTAAAAAGCGGATTAATTTTCGATTCGGCTATATTGGTTACGTAGATGTCAAAATACCCATCATTGTTATAGTCTCCGACCGTAGACCCCATACCGTCTCCTGTATTCCGAAGATTATATTCTTCAGTCGCATCGACAAAAGATTGTCCGTCTTGGTTGATGTAAAAATTACCTAGCCCGAAATCGTTGATAACGTACAAATCCATCCAGCCATCATTGTTGGCATCTATTGGCTGGCATGACCATGTTCTACCTGAATCATTTAGGCCAAGGGCGTCTTTAACTTCTTCGAAGGTACCATCCGATAGGTTTTTGTACAGCCTATTGGGTTTTCCCAAATAGTTCATATATAAATCTAGGTCACCATCATTGTCGTAGTCCCACCACAGGCCACCAGTGTTATTACTATCATCGCGCGAAGTGATGTTGGCCGCCTCGGTAACTTCTATGAACGTTTTATCTCCCTTATTCTTAAATAGCTGCGATTTGTTTTGATGCGCCAAGAATAAATCCGGATAACCATCACCGTTGTAATCGCCCCAAGCAACACCGAGTTTAATATCATTTGTGCCATTATTAGAATACTGCCGGGCAAAACCAGCTTTAGCAGTTACATCTTCGAACCATCCTCCCCGGTTTTCTAACAATCGACTTGCAGTATGAGCTGTAGCAGGGTTAAAGGAAGTGCGGGCAACCATAAAAATATCGAGGTCTCCATCCTGATCGTAATCCGCTACGGCGTTGCCACTATTGGCATACATCTCTGAGAATACACGCGCTTCTTTTTGTATGAACGATTGCGTGTAGCCATTAAAACTTGATACTAGTAGACACAAGATTACCTTGGTACAATTTACCGACCATCTATTTTTATTCATGTTCATTGCGAATGCCTATTAATTTTTAAGGTATTAAGTTTCATAGAATACATCTCAAATTCAATTGTAATCAATAACCTGTAAGTAATCATCATTGTTTCCTATTAATAGGGAACTCTTGTTTCCTATCTTAATTTTTTTCATGTCCTTGGCATCATGTGGAACAAGAAAGCCACTTTCATTTACGCTAACCGCATTGAAATTTCCATCACCTTTGCCTTTTAAAAACAGACCTATTCCGGCATCATTTCGAGGGGTTTCTATTTCGGAGGAATAAAGGTTGCCACATACTACAAGATCTTTAATACCATCATGGTCAAAGTCTTCGGCCAAAATGGAATTAATATTGGATACTTGGGCCAATTGCGGAAGTTCATGTAGTTTAAAGGTTTTGTTTTCAATGTTCTCCACATAGTAAGAAGCAAAAGTATAGGCCTTCAAGTTTAACGCTTTTTCTAGTTCTTCACCATAAATACCCTTAATATCGGAGCTGCCAAAGGATTCGAAACTTGGGAATTTAGTGTCCAATGAGGGAATTTGTTGAATAGAACATGAGCGACCTCTTATGGGGTATTCCCCACCTTCTTCGTAATAGCTCAAGACGATATCTTGGGTGCCATTACTATCAAAATCAGCACTATGCACTTGAAAAGGATGTTCTGTTGAGGCCTTGTATTTGTAGTTGAGTCCTAAATTACCCACAATGAAGTCTTGATCTCCATCGTTATCCATATCGGACGATGTGACGCTGTAATACCAACCTTCAGTTTTTTCAAGCCCTTGGAACTCTTGACGTTTAAAAGTAGCTTCCTCGGTCTGTATAAAAGTGGTGATGGGCATCCATTCACCGACCACGATAAGATCTAGTTTGTTGTCACCGTTTAAATGTGTCCATTCCGCAGCGGTCACCATGCCCAACGATTCAAATTCAGGTGCTTTCTTTTTAGTTGCCTCCGAAAGATACCCATTGTTGTTTTCCAGTAAGGTGCTGTTTGCAGGACTTGGGTATTCTCCGGGAATTTGTCTTCCCCCTACAAAGAGATCAATGTCCCCATCCCCATCATAATCGGCTGCCGAAACTATTGACCCGCTTGATAGAAATTCAGATACCCTTTTCTTGTCTCTGGTAAAGTTTCCCGAACCATCGTTTACATATAGCCTGTCTTGTAAATCGGGACCATCCTTATTAAATTCATTGCCTCCACTAACTACAAAAAGGTCTTGGTCGCCATCTTTATCGATATCGAAAAAAATGCAACCTGCATCCTCAGATGCCTTATCTAGAATCCAGGCAGGATTATTTTTCATATAAAATTTTCCTTCGGAATTTTGAAAGTATAATGCCCCCGGATAGCCTGCCGAACCTCCAACAAAAAAATCATCCAACCCATCACCGTTTACATCTGCGACAGCCAAAGATGGACCGAATCGGGACATTTTGTGTGGTAACAAAACCTGCTTTTCATAATCGTCATATTCATTTTCTATATGCCGGTATACCAATGTAGTTTCTTGGGTTATTTCTGTAAAAATAGGTTCAGTCGCGGGTGTTGAAAATTTAGTCGGGCTTTCATCTTTCTGAAAAATTTCAAGAAGCTGATTTCCATTAATATTTTGTAGTTCTGTAATTTGGTTATCTGGCCATTTGATATGTATTTTTTCAACGGTTTCCATATCACCTATACCAAAATGAACGGTGTTTTCACTTTTTGACATATAACCTCTAGCATTGGACACCTCTACGGTTTGCCATATTTGAGAATTTCTGAATAAACTTACTCGAGCACCTTGGGTGTTGCTGTTCTTTGATGGTCTTAGCGACAATCTCAGATAATTTCCTTGGTCTTTTTCAATGGTTTGATTTCGGTAAATAAAGGCATTTTCATCTATGTTGCTGACAATCAGGTCCAAATCGCCATCGTTATCCAGATCGGCATAAGCAGAACCATTTGAAAGTGTTGGTGTCGCAAAACCCCAATCCTTATTTTTTTTGATAAAAGTTAAATCACCCTTATTTTTGAACATATAGTTTTCTAAGCGGTCTTCGGGTGCCATTTTTGCTAGTTCCAATACATCAACAACATCTTTGAACTTTTTGTTTTCATTTTTGGCAACGACTTCAAGACTGTCTAAAACCTGTTCATATCTTCGGTTTACATCGCTATTGCGCATATTGCGTTTGATGCCGTTGGTTATAAAAAGATCTTTAAGGCCATCATTGTCAAAATCGGCCAATAAAGGTCCCCAACTCCAATCCGTATTCGATATGCCCGCCAATTGTGCCAGATCACTGAACGTACCGTTTCCATTATTTCTTTGCAGGGTGTTGAACATGTATTGGTAATGTCCGCCTTCGTTTACGATGTTCCAAAAATTCTCTGGATTCATTCCGCCCATATTCGTTTTCATCCGTTTATGGTCTTCGGCGACCATGTCCAAGATTATTAAATCTAAATTGCCATCATTGTCATAATCCGCTATATCGCTGCCCATACTAAAATTGGAAATATGCTTAAAGCTATTTTTCAATACTTCATTAAAAGAACCCTTGGCATTGTTGAGATAGAAGTAGTCGGATTCTTCATAATCATTGGCAACGTAGATATCTTGCCACCCATCATTATTGATATCACCAATGGCTGACGAAAGCCCGTAAGCCATATTCTCGGTCTTGGTTAAGGGGGAAACTTCTACAAAGCCATTGTTACCACCTAGATTTTTATATAATTTATCACTGTATCTTGGGTTCTTGATTTTTCTCCTGTTTTTTGCTCCTTGTCGATTCCCGTAGCCCGGTGGTTGGTTTACTAAATACATATCCAGAAAACCATCCTTGTCATAATCGAAAAAATTCACCTGTATAGAATACCCGTCATCGGCAACCCGATACTCTTCCGATTTTTCGCTGAACGTCAAGTCCTTATTATTAATGAATAGAAGATTTTTACTTTCTATCTGTTTTCCTTGTACGTTCTTGCATACATAAATGTCCTCGTAACCATCATTATTGACGTCCGCAAAACTGATACCTGTAGACCAAGTCTCTAAACCTTTAAGTCCTGCTTTTTCAGTTATATCTTCAAATTCTAGATTACCCTTGTTCAGGTAGAGTTTGTCACTGACTTGATTGCCTCCGAAATAGATATCGGCCAAACCATCATTGTTGATGTCGCCAACGGCAACACCCCCACCCGTTACAAAATTTTCATTGATTAGATGGTTTTCTTTTTCAGATTCCACTAATGCGTTTTTGAAATTTACTCCCGTTCTGGCGGTATCCAATAATTGGAACAAGGTTTTTGAAACTCTCTCCTTGTTTGATTTATGCTTGTTACAACCACTTAACATTAATCCGAAGAACAGTATGGAATAAATGCTTCGAGTCGCTATTAAATTGTTTCCTATGGAAAAGAATGATTTGACACTCTTAGCAATCATATTACAAGGCACTTTTTTAGAAATTAATATATGATACCAATGCTGAACAAAATAATCAATTGCTGTCATTAACCTTGGGTAGAATAAAACCAAAGTTCGGGTAATTTCAGGTCAGCCGGAAATTCATTCGGGTAATAGCCGACCTAAACGTGCGTAAATCATCGAGTTGAAGGGTGATTGACTGATAATTACCCAAAGTTGAGCAGCTATTACCAATTGTATTGCAAGTGATTTATTTTCTTTGAATCATATTGATTATGAGGCTATTTAAAATAGGTGTTCTAAAAATGGAGCTTCGATTTTTTCTCATGCTAAATTAACTTTTAATAACTCACTAAAACTCAAATAGTATGAATGAACGTAATTGGAAAGAAAGAGGTCACTTAAAGTTTTGGCTCTCCTTTGGGCTAATTTTTGGTATGGCTTTGCAAATCTGGGCGCAAGAAATCAATCTAGGTGGAACAGTAGTAGATGAACTCGACCAACCCATGTTCGGCGCCAACGTGCTGGTTAAAGGTACAACGAACGGAGTTGTTACCGACTTTGATGGTAATTTTACGATTGCTGTAAATAGTGGAGAAATTATTGTTGTTTCTTATACAGGGTATACCTCTCAAGAAATTGCGGTATCGAACAATACTGCCATAACAATTAAGTTGGAGCCAGATTCTCAATTGTTGGAGGAAGTGGTCGTCATCGGTTATGGGTCAAGAAAGAAAGCGGACGTAACCGGTGCGGTAAGTACGGTAAAAGAAAACTATATCGAACAACAGGCTTCTCAAGATGCGACCCGTGCTTTGCAAGGTAGTGCGTCGGGTGTTACCGTAGTGGCCTCCGCTAGACCTGGTCAACAGGCTCAAGTACGAATTCGTGGTCTGGGTACAATCAATGGTAACGGACCGTTATATGTCGTTGATGGGGTTTTCGGTGCTTCGCCGCCACCTACGAGCCAAATTGAATCTATGCAAGTATTAAAGGATGCTTCGTCAACGGCTATTTATGGGGCCAGAGGTGCAAACGGTGTAATACTCATAACTACCAATACGGGTCGAAGAGCGCAACCTGCAAAACTAAAAATGAATTTTAGAAGTGGTATCGGAACGGCCAGTTCGCGTTACGATTTGGTTACCGACCCCAATTTAATAGGACAGCAACTTTGGTTAGAGCAGACCAACGACGGAATAGAACCATCAAGTGCACATTTCAGGTTTGACCCGAATAATATTCAAGCGACTAGAGTGAACGACTATTTGTTCCCAAATGGCGCTTCAATCGGTGATCCCTCAACTAACCCCTCACTTTACGAGTTGCGAGATTATCCTATTACCTTAACGAATAAAGAGGGTACGGACTGGATGAAGGAGTTGTACCAACCAGCTTTATTACAGGATTTTGTGATATCGGTTTCTGGAGGATCTGAAAAAACTACCTATTCGTTAAGTGCGAACTATTTTAAGGAAGATGGTGTATTACGCGACAACAGTTTTAATAGATATGCCTTGCGTGCCAATATTGATTCTCAATTAAAAGATTGGCTGACTATTGGGGAGCGCTTAGGGGTGACCTTAAACGAGTCGAAAGGAAACACCGCTGGCTTTAATACTATTATTGAAACCAGTCCTTTAATTCCTGTTCGAGACATTGCCGGTAATTTTGCCGGGGGTATCGTTGGTGGTGGATTAAACGATGGTCCCAATCCTGTGGGCAATAACTTCAGGGAAAGAAAAGATAAGAGAACTACGCTAAATGTAACTGGAAATGTATATCTGCAAATAAAGCCAGTTAATAATTTAACGTTCAAGACATTACTTGGTTATAACATGGATTGGTATTCGAACTACGACCCCAGATTTGGTGACCCAGAAAATACCAACGGTACGCTCGGGCATACTTTAAACGAAACTAGAGGAGACAATCTCACTTGGAACTTCACGAACACGCTTAACTATACCAAAACATTTAACGATGTACATAGTGTAGATTTATTATTGGGTACGGAGTCTACAAGGTTTCAATTTGACCAGATCAGTGCAGGTCGAGAAAATTTTATTTCTACCGACGACGATTTCTTTATTTTAAGTTCGGGATCAGATAATCAAACCAATGATGCCGCAGCCGCAGCGTGGTCATTGAATTCCTATTTTGCAAGGGCATACTATTCTTATGATGATAAATATATGATAGAAGGCACCGTTCGTAGAGATGGATCCTCAAGATTTGGAGCAAACAATCGATATGGTAATTTTCCAGCAGTTTCAGGGGGCTGGGTAATCTCCCGAGAAGGTTTTCTAGAAGATAGCAGCTGGTTGAACTACCTAAAATTCAGGGCAGGTTGGGGTCAGTCGGGTAATGATCAGATCGGCAACTACAATGGCTTTAGTACCTTTGGATCCGATTTGGGTAGTTCTTTCTATGGTCTTGGCGGTGCCGACGGTACAATTGTACAAGGCTTTCAGTCAACCGCTATTGGAAACCCCGATGCCAAATGGGAAACGACTACATCGACAAATTTTGCCATCGATGCAACACTGTTCAATCGCGTAAACTTGAGCGTTGATGTATGGCAAAAAGATACCGATGATATGCTGTTTCCGGTAGCTATTCCGGCTGTTGAGGGCTTTGCAACTGCCCCTTCGGTAAATATCGGTGCTATGGAAAATAAAGGTGTCGATGTTGAGCTCAGTTACCGTGGGGGAGGAAGCGACGAAGGCGATTTTTCTTATAACATTGGAGTCATTTTTTCCACCTATAAAAATGAAATAACAGAACTATCCGGTACGGAAGGCGAGTTTATTGTTGGAACCAACCAACGTTCGCAAACCTATACACGGGCCGAAACAGGTTCAGCGTTTCCAGAATTTTTTGGTTATATTGTAGATGGTATTTTTCAGACCCAACCGGAGGCAGATGCACATCCTTTAAACGGAACATATAACCAACCTGGAAATCTAAAAATAAGGGATTTTGACGGTGATGGAGAAATTACTCCTGATGATAGAACATTTATCGGTAACCCTAATCCTGATTTTACAGCAGGTTTAAATCTAGGAATTGAATATAAAAATTTTGATTTTTCAGCTAGCTTGTATACGAGTCAAGGTAATGACGCCATTAACTATTACAATCGTTTCACAAGATACGGCCTGTTTCAGGGGCCAAAAAGCGCTGATCGTCTTTTTAGGTCATGGGGCAGTCCATATTTAGATAGTAATGCCGACGCCGTGTTGCCTAAAGCCTCTTCTCAAACTAGTTTTGAGCAGAATACACATTCAGATTTGATTGAAGACGCTTCTTATATTCGTTTACAGAATGCACAGCTTGGCTTTAATGTTCCGAAACGGATCCTAGAAAAATTGGATCTTTCCAATATGCGCATTTATTTAATGGGTACTAACCTGTTTACCATTAGCGACTATTCGGGCCTCGATGCGGAAATATTTGTAAATAATGAAATCGACAGAGGTCTGGATTTGGGTACATGGCCCGCTCCAAGACAAATCATTTTCGGATTGAATATTGGATTATAAAAAAATAAAAATTGAAATAAAATGAAAGAGCTATTTATTAAAATCGGATTGATTACTGTAACAGTGCTATTATCATGGTCATGCGCCGACGAGTTTTTAGAAGAGAAACCCAAAGGTGCGGTCAGTGAAGAAATTTTGACCACCGAAAGTGGAATCGATCTCCTTTTAGTAGGTGCATACTCAAGAATAGATGGGTATTCACAAGGTGAAGCCGGTGGAAACGGAGGCGCCTCGGCCACGAACTGGGTGTGGGGCGACGTACCTTCAGATGATATGCATCGCGGAGACCAGACCGGAGGTTGGAGCCCCATAAATCTCATCGAGCGATATGAGACCGATGCCGCAAATGATTGGATTGCTGAACTATGGGCGGCAAATTACGATGGTGTAGCCCGTGCGAACGACGCCCTACGTGTATTGCGAAAAGCAGGAGAGAATGTAAGTACCGCTACAGCCATTCAGCTGGAAGCGGAGGCAAGATGGCTACGAGCATGGTACCATTTTCAACTACGTACCAAAATCGAGAAAGTACCTTACATTACAGAAGATGTAGTGGCCAAAGAAGTTGCCAACGACAGAGAGGTATGGGACGATATTGAGGCTGATATCAAATGGGGCATTGATAATAACATGGATGAGAACCCACAAATTGGTAGGGCATCACGTTGGGCGGCAAAAGCGCTATTGGCAAACGTGCATTTGTTTCAAAAAGAATTTGCTGAGGCCAAGCCATATCTCGATGATATCATCGATAATGGCCCCTTTGTGCTAATGGATCATTATTACGATAATTTTGACGAAGAGAAACAAAACAATGCGGAAAGTATTTTCGAAGTCCAATATACGGTTAACGACGGCGCCGGTGAACACAACTCTGGTGCGGATCACAGAACCTTATATCCACGAGGCAGTGACGTAGGGTCTTGTTGTGCATACAGCGCACCTAGTTTCGATTTGTTCAATGCCTTTAAGGTAGATGCGGATGGCTTACCATTGCTCGATACTTTTCAAGATGAACTACTATTGGAAGATTATAAAATATTGGATACCGAACCTTTTACCGCAACCGACGTTGCATTAGACCCTAGAGTCGATTGGACCATTGGAAGAAGGGGAATACCCTTTTTGGACTGGGGCCCTATGTCAGGAAGCGATTGGATGCTTGATCAAACCGGCATGGGACCTTTTTTGAACAAAAAGGTAATGTTCTATAAAAGAAATAAAGGCCAGATTTCTATTTCAAGTCCGACATGGTCCAATGGCCTGAACGGTAATAACTGGCGTATTTTTAGGTTAGACCATATTATATTGTGGCGGGCCGAAGTTGCCGCTGAAGAAAATGACTTGGTGCTGGCAAAAGACTTGGTAAATATGATTCGTGAAAGGGCACAAGACGATTTGGTTATGGGCAAAGTGAACAATACTACTTTCGAAAGTGGTTTTGAATTAGATATTGACGAAGACCAACCTGCGGCAAATTATAATTTAGGTCTTTATCCAAGTTTTTCCGATCAAGATTTTGCAAGAAAAGCGGTTTATCATGAAATGCGTTTAGAGTTTGCTTTAGAGGGTATGCGTTTTCAAAATTTGGTACGTTGGGGCATAGACGCGCAGACGATAAGCAAATATCTACAATCAGAATTAAGTGATGAAAAACTTCTTTGGTTGCAGGGGGCGAACTATACCGAAGGTCAAGATGACCATTGGCCATTACCTCAGCCACAAATCGATTTACAGCCGGGTGTTTTAACGCAAGACCCCGCTTATTAATAGAAAAGAGAACTTAGTTCTTTAATGATTGAGTTAGTTTGAGTTAGTTTTTATACGGCAATTGACCTAAGTTGGTCAGTTGCCGTTTTTTTGTATTTATTGTCTATTTATTTGATAATGTCCTACCAATACTGTCTATCGATAAATACCAAAATATTTTTTGAATATATGAATACTAGATATAGCGCTGTAGCACTTTTATTATTTATTATCGCCGGTTGTCAAAAAAAAGAAGCCAAACAAACCTTCAGGGCAGTGGTCGAAAGCCTTGATAAAATCGAGGGCCTCGAAGTATTACGAAATGGAAATGCCATGGTAGCGGTATCTGGCCCATATCAGGGTAGGGTGTTTACCAGCAGCTCACAAGGTATGGATGGAAGGGCTTATGGTTACATAAATCAAAAGGTAATCGATGCAGGAAACTCTTCCGAAAACATGGCGGCATTATGTGGTGAAAGCCGCATGTGGTTCGGCCCGCAGTATGGTGAATACTCTATTTTTTTCGATCCCGGAGACCCACAGATCGACGAATATTCGCAAATATCACCCGATTTGAACCATAAAAAGTTCAGACAGCTAGAAAGGACTGCCAATACTTTGACCTATGGTAACGATATGAACATTCGAAATGCCGCCGGATACGTTTTTGAACTGTATGCGGAAAGAAAAATATCTTTACTTGGCACTTCGACTATCGAACAAAAGCTTGGTGTTAATTTGTCGGATGAGATTTCAAGTGTTGGCTTTAGTGCAGAGACTACTATTAGAAATATTGGTAACGAACAATGGAAAAAAGAAAATGGATTATTGGGTATTTGGGAATTAGGTTGTATGCTCACATCGCCCGATAACTTAGTCATTATTCCGATGGCCAGGAATACTGATTCGATAACGACCTATTTTACCCCGGCCGAAGAACGAATAAAAATCGAAGATCAAGTGCTCTACTATAAGGCGGATGCCCGTTACATGAACAAAATCGGTCTTTTGCCAAGGTATTGTAAAAATATAATGGGCAGCTATAGCCATACGGACAAACAGTTAAATATCGTGACCTTCACACTTGCAGACGAGCCCGATTTACGATATGTCAACTCAGTCCCAGACAACAAAGATCCTTATGCCGGGGATATTATCAATATTTTTAATGGGGAAGTCAATGTTTCAATGGACTATAAATGGCCTTTTTATGAGTTCGAATCTTCTTCGTCCGCTAAAGAACTTCGGCCAGATGAACAGTTGCACCATAAACAGACTACATTTCATTTTGAAGGTAGTGTCGAAGCTTTGAACCGAATTTCACAAAAAGTACTGGGTGTAGATTTAAAACGGATTCCTGATTTTTAAAATTTAGTTTTATATGGGAGTGCACGACAGATTTCCCATTCTAGCAGAATTCATCCCCTCCCTGGGAGGGGATAGGGGAGGTCAGTTTAAGAAGCGAAGTGTAAAATTCGCCCAAAAGTCCTCTCCCCCGCCCGTACCGTTCGGGCAGGCTAAACCTCTCCCGAGTAGAGGGGATAGTTCTTGCAAGAATTGAGCGGGAAAATATTTTATCAACTTTTTCCAAAGGGGTAATCTGTCGTACACCCTTTAATGTGTTAATTGAATCGGGTTGGACAAATAATAGTATTTTAGCTGCTGTACTTAATAAACTATGAGCAAAACAAAAGAAGATTTGAAATCGAATAACAATGTTCCCAATCTTGAAAGGGCATTATTAATAATGGAATTGTTATCTACCACACCCAAAGGCCTCACCTTGGCCGAAATCATGAAAAGCCTATCTGTAACAAAATCTAGTGCGTTTCGTATTACCAGCACCTTGATATTTAAAAACTATCTTCAAAAAAACGAAAGCACCAAGAAAATAACACTGACTAGAAAAATGCTGACTTTGGGCGTTTCTTCAATGAACGAGCAGAGTATCGTAGAGAATTCAATAGATGCTATGCGCGCATTGAGAGACGAGACTAAAGAATCTGTAATGCTGGGTATTATATTGGGGGCTAAAGGCACTATTTTAGAACAAGTTCCGTCAAGCTATCCCGTTAAACTTTTCGTTGAACCGGGCACACAGTTTAGCCTGCACAGTTCTGTCGGGGGTAAATGCATATTGGCATTTCTTCCGGAGAATGAAAGAAACGAAATATTGAAAAACCAAAAACTGACCCGGTTTACCGAAAATACGATTGTTTCAAAAAAAGACTTTTTTGTTGATTTGGACGGGGTGAGGGAAAAAGGATTCGCAATTGATAATGGCGAGGATATTCAAGGGATTAATTGTGTGGGAGCACCCATTTTTGACGAATATGGATATCCGATTGCCGCTTTGTGGATTACTGGACCTAACGGAAGGCTTCCACGCAAACAATTCAAGCAAAAAGGAGATGTTGTAGTTAAATATGCAATGGAAATCTCTGCGAAAATCGGTTACCTTTCGCAATCGTAAATATTGTTTATAGTCTTTAAATTTCGAATTAATCGACCTTAATAATCGAACTCATTTAGACTTATTGTTTGGAACCGAGAATGTCGGCTTTTGAGGTCAGATGAAGTCATTTTTTAACAGCATAGCAGGGCTACGGTTTTCAAAAATGAGGAAATATGGCCTCAAAATGTGATATTCGTAGGTAAAAGAAAAAGTCTAAATGAGTTCAATGATAAGAGTTGAGTTAGTTTGATTTATTTGAGGAAAGCAGGGAACATCTCCAATATTGAAAGTTGGCGTATGTATCCCTGTTTTCTTTTCCCTACAAAGGCAAATAGTCAAAAACGGCGTGGCATTAGTTATTTTTTAAGGCACATGCTGAAAAGACTACAAATTACGATTGATGGTTTATGAAGCAGTTTTTAATTCTTTATATCGCACTTTTTTTGTTCATCAATTTGGACAAAGGCCATAGTCAAGAATTGGATTATAGTCTCGATGTCGTCGATGATTTAAGCTACGCTGAGGTCCAGGCCGGGTTTACGGACCCACCCAATGAGGCTAAATTAAGAGCATATTGGTGGTGGCTAAACGGTATGGCGACCAAAGCTTCGATTACCAGTGATTTAAGCGAAATGAAGGCCAAGGGATATGGCGGTGCTATTCTTTTTGATGCAGGGTCGTCTAACTACCAAGTTGCATCAAAAACCCCGCCCGGACCTGTTTTTGCGAGTGCGGAGTGGCATGAACTTTTCGCCCATGCGGTCAAGGTTTCCGATTCGTTGAATATGGAACTGAGCCTAAATATTCAGAGCGGATGGAATCCGGGAGGGCCTTCGGTAACCCCAAAAGAGGCGCTAAAAAAAATCATAACGAGCAAGAAGGTGGTCGAAGGCCCAAAAAAGATTTCCATGATCCTTCCCAAACCAAAATCCGATAGCATCAATAACTATAGTTCATATAGGGACGGTACGGACAAATATCAAAAATATGCGGATGTATTCTACAGTGACATTTTGATCCAGGCCTATCCTGTCGGAAAGGGCGATCATGATACTATCGCCAATTGGCCTATAAAAAGCATGAACAAAGAACTTGGGTGGAAAGGAATTCTTCCGATTCATAAGCTTAAGGAACGAAACGAAAAAGGAAAGAATGGGGTAGATGTCTCCAAAATAATCGACCTATCGGATAGCTATAGGAACGATACATTGATTTGGGATGTTCCTGCAGGCAAATGGAACATTGTTAGATATGGTATGACCATTACTGGGGCGGAAGTCTCCACTGGCTCCGATGGTTGGTCGGGATTATCATTTGACCATTTAAGTAAAGAGCCGTTCAAGAACTATTTTTACCGGGTGGTGAAACCCATCATCGAAACCGCCAAAAAAGCTGGGAATAGCCTAAAGTTCTTACATACGGACAGTTGGGAAATGGGTGCCGTTAATTGGACGGACACTTTTATCGGCGATTTTAAACGTCTAAGAGGCTATGACATAACACCTTATTTGCCCATATTGACCAATCAAATTGTAGGCAACGAACAGATTTCAGATCGTTTTTTATACGATTTCAGAAGAACGGTGGGCGATTTGGTGCACCTGAACAATTATAAGTATTTCGCCGAATTGGCCCGTGAGCATGGTATGGGCACTCACCCGGAATCCGGTGGGCCACATTCCGCTCCTGTTGATGCTTTGCAGGTCATGGGCACCAATGCTATTCCAATGGGCGAGTTTTGGGCAAGAAACGACAATCATCGAATCAAGGATTCGGAGCGGTTATCGGTTAAACAAGGGGCTTCTGCGGCACATATTTATGGCAAACGTTTTATGGCCGCTGAAGGGCCTACCAGTATCGGTCCGCAGTGGGAACGCTCTCCCGGCGATTTAAAAGGAGGCTTGGATCGTATTTTTTGCTCAGGGGTCAATCGCTTGGTCTGGCATACGTTTACCTCTTCCCCAGAAGAATTCGGTATGCCCGGCAATGAGTATTTTGCGGGTACGCACCTCAATGCCAATACCACTTGGTGGCAGCAGACCAAGGCGTTCACAGATTATTTGAACCGCTGCACCTATTTGCTTAGCTTAGGTCATTTTCAGGCCGATGCGCTTTATTATTATGGTGATGATGTACCCAATTTTGTATTCCTAAAAACCGAAGTAGAGGACCTTGGTTTTGGTTATGATTGGGATAAGGTGAACTCTGATGTATTGTTGCAGCGTGCCTCGGTAAAAGATAACCGATTGGTCTTGTCAGATGGTATGCAGTATCGGGTTTTGGCTTTGCAGAACGAAGAATCCATACGTCTAGATGTTTTGGGAAAAATAGAAAAAATGGTCAATGACGGCCTTACAGTAGTGGGTCCAAGACCAAAGCGGGCAAAAGGATTGAAAGATTTCAGGGAAGCGGACAAAGAAGTATCCGAAATCGTCAAAAGGCTTTGGGGCCCGGAAGGTAATTTGTCAGGAGAAAACAAAGTTGGTAATGGAAAAGTTGTTTACGGTAAAACGGCAGAAGAGGTTCTTGCCGACATGGGCATTAAGCCTGATTTCGGTTTCAAGAGCGTAAATGATAATACTCGGCTAGAATACATCCATAGAAAAATCGATAATACACATATCTATTTTGTGGTCAATAGCTTTCTGCGCAAGGGCATCGATGATTTTGAGTATCGCTATGATGCATCGCTACCGGATCGTTATGAGCTGGTCGATGCGGAGTTTAGGGTGACGAACGGCATCCCCGAAATTTGGAACCCTATCGATGAATCGATTACTAAACCTTTGACATTCCGTCATGAAGGCAATAAGACTATCGTTTCCCTATATCTTAAACCGGAGCAATCAAAGTTCATAGTTTTCAATGCTACCGCTAAAACTGCAACGGGTTATACAATAAAAAAGGATGGAGTTTCATTATTTCCTATTTCAAAGGAGGCTAAGGTCGATGATTATCCTACCCATAAATTAGTTGAGGAGAATGCATCCCCTGTCCTTGAAGTCTTCGAATTTGGTTCGTACCGCGTAAAACCCAAAGATGGACAAGAAAAGAGTATTGTCATAAAGCCCTTCGATACACAGTTGCATATTGATGGCTCTTGGAAAGTGTTTTTTAATCCCTATAAACAAGATAAGTTTGTTCATTACATGGATGAGCTTGTTTCATGGACAGAGTTAGACAACCCCAAAATCAAATATTATTCCGGCAAGGCCACTTACAATATCCAATTCAAATTTCCTAAAAAGCATTGGAAAGACATTACTCTTAACGCCTATCTTGATTTGGGCAATCTCCAAGATATCGCCGTTGTTCGTCTAAACGGTAAAGAAGTCAGTACGCTATGGAAAGCGCCATATCGAGTTTCGGTGAAAGATTATTTAAAGGCCGGAAACAATATGCTTGAGATTGAAATTATCAACCTTTGGCCCAATAGGCTCATTGGTGACGGTAAATTACCGCCAAATGAACGTGCTACAAAGACCAATGTCAATAAATTTGACGCACCTGATGCCGAAAAATATTTGCGGAAATCAGGTCTGTTCGGCCCTGTTCAATTGCGTTTTTCAAAAAAAATAAAACTATGACCACCATACCAAATTTAAAGATCGGACTTTTTTCCATTGGCCTAGATGCTTACTGGAATCAGTTCGATGGACTAAAAGAACGTTTGGAAGGGTACACTTCCATAATTGAAAACAACCTAAAAAAATCGGGAAACGAGGTAATCAACCTCGGTCTCATCGACAACAGCCCGAGCGCGTTCGATGCAGGTCTGAAGTTTAAACAAGAAGGCGTCGATATTATATTTCTTTATATCACTACTTATGCGCTTTCATCCACAGTATTACCCGTAGTGCAAAAGGCAAAAGTTCCCATAATCATATTGAATCTGTCACCGGATGAGGCCATTGACTATACCGCTTTCAATCAACTGGAAAACAGAAAACAGATGACGGGCGAGTGGTTGGCGTATTGTTCGGCTTGTCCGGCACCTGAAATTGCGAACGTTTTTAAACGGGTGGGTATTCGATTTCATGAGGTTGTCGGCATTTTAGATAATGATAATGAGACTTGGAGCGAAATTCAGGAATGGGTCGATGCCGCTACCGTTGCCCATAACATGTCGTATAACAGATTAGGTTGTATAGGCCATTACTACAGTGGCATGTTAGATATCTATACCGACCTCACAACGCAATATGCCGTTTTCGGAGGGCATATCGAACTTATAGAAGTCGATGAATTATCCGAATTGCGACATGAGGTTACAGATTCAGAAATTGAAAGAAAAGTAGAAACCTTCTATACATCCTTCGATATTCAGAACGATTGCTCGGAGAGTGAGCTGAAGCGGGCCGCAAAAACAGCAGTCGCTTTGGATCGCTTGGTCGATAAATATCAGCTGGGTTCAATGGCCTATTATTATAAAGGAACTGAAGGTTCTGATAACTACGATACCCTGAGTTCGATAATTCTTGGAACTTCTTTGCTAACGGGCCAAGGCGTTCCGGTAGCCGGTGAATACGAAATAAAGAATGCACAGGCCATGAAGATTATGGACACTTTCGGTGTCGGCGGCTCTTTTACCGAATATTATGCCCTAGATTTTAAGGAAGATGTGGTGCTTATGGGGCACGATGGTCCGGGCCATATCGCTATTGCCGAAGGGAAAACTAGGGTCAAGCCCCTTGAAGTATACCATGGTAAGGTAGGTAAAGGGCTATCCATTGAAATGACCGTAAAAAACGGTCCCGTAACCCTACTTTCCGTTGTTGAGAATGGCAAGGGCGGACTCCTATTTTTAGTTGCCCAAGGTGAATCGGTAGCCG
>ENA-ORXU01001149-ORXU01001149.1-marine-metagenome-genome-assembly--contig:-NODE-1149-length-23756-cov-4.061574_pt1 | contig 23756 bp, 20 predicted proteins | sample MGYA00237869_ERZ511484 | MGnify/ENA metagenome assembly ERZ511484
TGTTTCACAAGATTTAAAAAAGAAAGTTTTTGAATATGCAGAAGCCTTATTTCACTCTGTAGGCGCACAAACCAGTGTAGCAAAATACAATGCCAGCGGTACCGAAAGAGGTGCTATTCTTGATTTGATCGACTACCCGTTGAACAACAGATGGTGGCTCGAAGATGAATTCAGAAAAATTACTAGTTTCAAAACCGATGATAAAAAATTGGAAAGATTGGAGTTCCTTAGAACATTCGAAAACCCCAGCGAGGGAAGCTTCTACGATAATATTTCAAGCGCAGATGCCGAACATGTGTCTTCTAAAACCGATGACGCCATAGATTATTTATGGGAGAATGATGGCCTGAGCAGAAAGCGGCTCTCCACCCAGCTGTTTCAATTTAGCCCAACTTTGGAATACACCACGCTCGATCCGAATTCGGACTATACCATTCGTGTTTCCGGTTATGGGGAAGCGCTGCTAAGAGCAAATGGCGAGCGATTGAAACCTACCAAATATGAAAAAGGGTTTGAGCAATTCAAGGAATTTCCGCTTCCCAAAGGATTGATTAAAGATGGGAAACTAAAAATTACTTTCGACAAACCGGACGAAGAACATCTGAATTGGAGAAAACAATCTCGGGTGACCGATGTATGGGTTTTGAAGGAATGATCTGCATGCCAATTTTACAGCACTACAAGTAAAAATTCTGAGATAAGGTTTTCAATAGATGTTGCTCATATTCAAATAGTACAATCAACCTCTGCCAGTAGCCTGATTCCAATTCTCCGATGCCATTTTGATTAAATCTCAAAAAGGAAGTTCGTTAAATATACTTGGAATATGAACTTATAGAGCAAGAATTTTTCCGTTTCGTAAAGTTCATTTAAACGGTCGTTTGAATGAAGTATATGTCCCATAAAAGGGTAATTAACGAAACTATTAAAAAGGACCAGAAATGGGACATTAGTAAAATAAAGTTCTGCCCGCTGAAAAACGGTATCGGAAAATGACTGTTTTCCAAAATTTTCGTCAGAATAACGATTATTTTGATTTCTTCTTCGGTTCAAAAATCAGTTCAAAATAATTTTTGAGGTGTTTCAAATGGTCTGCGGTAAGATCTCGCCCATTTAAAGCCTTCGATACGACAAAGGCACCCTCAAAGATAACAGTGGTATGATCTGCCAATGACCGTAAATCAACCTTAATTTTGGTGTCATATTCTTTTAGAACATCCTTAATTAACTGCTCCATAGTAGTCCTCCATTTTAAGAGGGTTTCCGAAATATGATTTAAAGTATCCTGATCAAATTGATTGGGTTCGTAGGTATAAGATGCATATAGGCAACTATGGGGCTCAGTTGAACCTGACATTGCGTCAATAAACTCTTGTATGAACTGTAAAAGACGATTTAAAGAATCGCCTTCTAGTCGTTCCGTTTTTTTTAAGGTCTCGTTCATATACTCTATGTCTAACTTGGCAAATTCTTCTATCAAGGCCTTTGCGAGTGCGTTCTTGGTTTTAAAATGATAAAAGAACGCTCCTTTGGTAAGTCCGGTCCGCTGTAATATCTGGTCGATACTCGTACCTGAAAATCCGTTTTCGAATACCAGTTTCTTTGATTCGGTCAATATTTTATTCCTTGTTGGTTTTCCATCTCTTGCCATAAGACAAATATAAAAATTTATACAAACTAGTTGGTATAGTAAAAAATAATTATATTTGAAATAATTATTTTGCGGTAATACATCAAAACCAAGACAATTTCTAGACGACGGCACATCACGTTTCCTCTTTGCCGTGATATTTATAGCTATCATGCGTCAAAAAATATGTTTATCGACTTTCCTTTTATTTTCCGTAATCCTATCTGGACAAACAACGGAAACAATAATCGATAGCCTTGAGCTGCTTTTAAAGAAAACCGCTTTACCTAATATAACGAAGGTCGATGCCTTAAATGAACTGGGCTACCGCTATTGGATAGTTAATTCCGGCGAGTCCATAACTTTCGGCGACGAGGCTTTGGAACTTGCCGAAAAGTTAGAATATCCCGAAGGGATTGCCAAGGCTAAAAGAGTTCTCGGAGTTGCCTATTGGACACTCGGAAAACTTAAGCTCGCCTTGGAAAACTTGACGGAGGCCGAAGCCGTTTACGAAAGCATTGGGGACATGGAAGGAGCTACCAATTGCCTAATGAACACAGGTATGGTATATGCCGATATTGGCGATTATGACAAGGCACTGGACATTTACGATCGTTCTATAGAAAAGTTTACACAACTCGATCTGAAAAGACGTATCGCGACCACCTTTACCAAAATTGGATTCGTTCTTATCAAACAAAATCAATTAGTAGAGGCCAAAGAATATCTGACCAATGCCCTGAACATGAACTCTGAGGATGACTACGCGTATGGTATGGGGGAAACCCATAATAGATTGGGTGAGTTGTTCTTGTTGGAAGGCGAACTCGAACAGGCGGATTATCATTTGAGAAAGGCGGTTGTATTCAGTGAACAAGTCAAAGATATCGATGGTCTTATAGTGAATTTGGTTCAATTTGGAAAGCTGCTAAGGCTACGAAAAGATTATGAAGATTCAGAGGAATATCTGCTCAAAGCATTGGAAAAGGCAAAAAGTCAACAATTAAGAAAATATGCCTTGACCGCATATGAAGAATTAAAATTGTTAAAAAAAGAGCAGGGCAATTTGGAGGAATCCTTGGCCTATTATGATGCCTTTGTCGCATTAAAGGATTCAATATATAATACTGATAAATCAAAACAGATCGCCGCCCTTGAATTTTCGAACCAACTTGCCGATAAAGAAAAAGAGCTTATGTTGCTGCGTGAGAGAGAGCGTACGAACACTATAATTAAATGGAGTTTTGGTTTAGGAATGCTATCCTTGGGTATTATTGGATTTTTGCTGTACCGCGATAAGCGGCAAAAAAGTATGCGTAAACGAGAAGTGTACAGAAAGAAACAAGAACTTCTTGCTGCGAGAGAAGAACTGGCAAAGACAGCTTTGGAAAATGCCCATTTAAAGCAAAAAGAACTACGCCAGCAGTTAGAGTTCAAAAACAAGGAACTTACCTCATATACCCTCAACTTCGTACAGAAAAATGACCTGTTGCACCAATTGCAAGAGAAACTGGCATCGGCCAAGAACGCACCGCTTCCCTCACAGGCAAAAATTTTGGAAGAAATGCGACGCGATATCAAGCAACACGTACATATCGATAGGGACTGGGAAGACTTTAAACGCTATTTTGAAGATGTACACACCGATTTTCTTGGCAATCTCAAACAAAAACATCCAGACCTGAGCCCAAATGACCTTAAAATATGCTCTCTGACACGCCTTAACCTGAATACAAAAGAGACCGCAAGTATCTTGGGAATCTCACCCGAAAGTGCCAAAACCGCACGTTACCGACTTCGAAAAAAGCTCAACCTTACTCCTGAACAAGAACTTTTAGATTATTTTTTACAATTGGAGAAGTAAATTATCTTCGGGACGAGGCCAAATTCCACGAATTATCACTAATTGTTTGAGCATACCAACTGATTATTCCGCACATTTTTAAAATTTCGTCTTCTTTATTGCCGAAACCTTCAGAATCATAAATAATTAATAATCAACAATTTATAATTTCCCGTCTACCTCCTGTACCCCAAATATTAAGAAAATTAAAATTCTTGTCTACCTCTTATCTTCAAGAGGTACGCTTTTCGTCTACCCTATTTATTTTCAGATAGTTAACTCCCGAAATACTTTTGCTTTCGAAAATTAAAAACAGTATTGCCCTAAAAGCTATTTGGGCAAAAGAGAAAGTTTAACAAAAAAGTATTTTAAGATGAAAGATTTTATTACAAGTCTGCCAACTCCGCTAGAGTTGGTATTGGATCCCATCTCTTATATCGTATTCGGTATCTATGGTGGATTAATGTTATGGGAAGCGCTCTTTCCGGCAAGAAAACTTCCAAAGGTCAAGTTTTGGAAGCTCAGGGGCCTGTTGGCCTTCGTGCTCTTCTTTTACCTATCCTCGTACTTGCCCATGTTCTGGGACGGATTTTTGGCAGAATACCAAGTATTTGACCTAACAGGCCTTGGTACAATATGGGGAGCCATAATCGGTACATTAATCTATGAACTCGGTGAGTATGTCTGGCACCGCACCATGCATGGCAGCAATGTATTATGGAAAGCGATGCACCAAATGCACCATAGTGCGGAACGGCTGGACAGCTACGGGGCATTTTACTTCAGTCCCTTCGATATGATCGGTTGGATCGCGCTGAGCAGTATTTGTCTTGTCGTGTTGGCAGGCTTTACACCGGCAGCAACTACACTAATAATCCTGATTACGACATTCCTGTCCATTTTTCAGCACAGTAACATAAAGACGCCTACTTGGATCGGATATCTGATTCAACGGCCCGAATCGCATACGGTACACCATGCAAAAGGGGTACATGCCCATAATTATTCAGGCATTGCCCTGTTCGATATCATCTTCGGGACTTTTAAAAACCCAAAAGGTTATGAGCATGAAACCGGTTTTTATGATGGGGCATCGAGCAAAATTAAGGATATGCTACTCTTCAGGGATATCTCGAAAGAAAAGTAAATCGTGCGGTAAACGCAGTAAACGACCTCGGGGCAAGCCCACGGGTCATACGGAAGGAACAAAAATAAGATTAAGAGGCCCGCCCGAACGGTACGGGCGGGCAAGCCTCGGAGCATTTAAATCTCGATTATCGAGTAAGTAAATATGAAAAAAATGAGAATTATTCTATTGGTTACAGGAATCGTTTTGAGTCTTGCTTTAGGCCTACAGACCCATGCGTTCGGAATTTTTGAAACAGCGGAAACAGCTGAGTTGGCAAACCTTACGGATGAATCGTTGCCGATCGTCAAAAAAAGTATAACCCTGAATACCGGAATACGGATGAAGTATGTCGAAGCGGGCAACCCGAATGGCAGAACCCTACTTTTTCTTCATGGCTATACCGATACCTCACGTTCCTTTGAAAAGGTGATAGAAACACTTTTAAAGAAAGATCCCGGTTTGCGGCTTATAGCTCCCAATTTGAGGGGCCATGGGGAGAGTTCCATTCCAAACCCAAGCAATTCCAATGCCTTTGGAATAGATGATTTTGCAGCGGATATCCTCGATTTCATGAAGCTCAAGAAGATTGCAAAAGTGGATTTGATCGGTCATTCAATGGGTAGTGTAATCGCTCAGGAAATAGCATTGGAACATCCGAACAAAGTAACATCGTTAACGATGATCGGAGCTTTTGTGAACGGCAAGAAAAATAACGCCATCCAAGACTTTTTGATGCCGGAACTGATCGCAAAATGGAAACAGCAATTGAAACATGATTTTGGGAAAGATTGGAAAATAGAATCCTTTCACCTGACCCCAAAAGACCTCGGTACGAAAGTCACTTCCTTTTTGAGGGAAAATTGGGTCACGGAGGCCGATTGTGATACGTCCCTGTTGGAATCCATTTATCTCGAGACAATCGAAGTTCCCTTGGCTACATGGTTCGGGGCCTTGGAAGCGTTGAGCGAGATGGATAATTCGGAAAGGATGAAAAGGCTAAAAGTACCCGCCCAAATTATCTGGGGTGCGGGGGATGACTTCACGTCGAAATCGGATCAAGATAGGCTCCGCAGCGCATGTGAAGCGGCCTATAAAAGAAATGCTACTCCTATTCAATATAAAAATTATAACGGTGATGGCATTGGCAATAATCTTCCAGGGCATAACCTCCATTGGGCAAATGCTGAAAAAGTGGCTTTAGATATTTTGGAGTTTTTCGGTTCGGAAAGCCCTTTTATAGCGGAAGTAAAATAGAGCAAAAAAACAAACAGATGAAAACGAACGAAAATAAAATTATGGATAAGCCCCTATTGATAGATGGCGGTTTGGAAACTACATTGGTTTTCCACCACGGAATCGAACTGAACCATTTTGCGGCCTTTGAGCTTTTAAACAAACCGAAAACCCGTGAATTGATCATGGCATATTACAGAAAATATCTAGATCTGGCGAAAACGTACGGAACGGGTTTCATACTCGAAAGTGCTACTTGGCGGGCCAATCCCGATTGGGGAGCCAAATTGGGTTTTTCAAAACAGGGGCTAAATGATATCAACCAGTTGGCGATACAACAGTTACAAAAATTAAAAGAATCATATATGGACGCCATTGACCCCATTCTGATCAGCGGCTGTATCGGGCCACGAAGCGATGGCTATGTGGTAGCCAATAAGATGGACATCGATACGGCAGCAGCATATCATTCGGCTCAGATAAAGGCATTCAAAAATGCCTGTGCCGATATGGCCTCGGCCCTGACCCTAAACTATATCGACGAAGGTTTGGGCATAGCCGTAGCCGCCAGAAAAATCGGTTTGCCGATAGTACTATCGTTTACGGTAGAGACCGATGGCAACCTGCCCAGTGGAGAAACCTTGCAAGAGGCCATTGAAACTATAGACCACAGTACCGACAACTACCCTATGTATTATATGGTCAATTGTGCACATCCCTCGCATTTTGCCCATCGATTGAAGGAAACTTCAAAATGGAAAGAGCGGATTATGGGGCTTCGGGCAAACGCCTCCCACAAAAGCCATGCGGAGCTGGACGAAGCCACAAGCTTAGATGCCGGTGATGTAATTGATCTGGCCATATGGTACAAGACCCTACAATTACGGCTTCCCAATCTTAGGGTTTATGGCGGCTGTTGCGGAACGGATGAAAGCCATATCGAGGCAATCTGCAAAATAATGGACTATTGAAATTAAAGTATAGGTAAATGAAAAAAATAAAAATCGTTTGGTTCGGTTGGAGCTGCACTGGTAGCAAGATCCCCAAACAGAAAAAAAATTACACAAAAAGTGTAATCAGTAATTATAATAAATATTTAACATCATGAAAAAATTAGCAATTAGTCTAATAACAATGGGAATCGCAAGTTTTGGTTTCGCCCAAAATCCACATCCCAGTTTTGACCTGTCCAAATTCAGGGACTTTGTCACAATTGGTTCCAATTACGAATATCTGACCGACGTGCAAAACGGCCTTACGCCGAACCAGGTCAAATATCTTGAAGATTTGGTCTCATATTGGGATGTCACACAGATAGAGGGATTTGACGCCCGCAAAGGCAAACCGTTCAGTGCGACCTTCAAGTTGGAGCGTGGCCATATCGTGGCATGCTACGATCGCGATGGGAAGATAGTTTCCGCCATGGAGCGATTCAGCAATTTTGCAATGCCCAAATCGGTCAGCATAACAATCCTCGAGGAATATCCGAATTGGAAGATTATAAAGAACAGGTATTCCGTATGGTACAACCTTGGCGATCGAACAAAACGAATCTTTAAGGTACAGCTACGAAAAGGACACCAGAAAAAGTGGATAAAAGTCGATTCGTCAGGGAGATTATCTTAAGAGACTTTTCTCTGGAATCGATTGATATAGAAGTTGGCTATAGCCTCGCCGACTTCTTTTGACCCTAATATTAAAAAACAGTAATCACTTAATTAATTAACATTTAAATCATTTTATCATGAAAATTATCAAGAGTATTTTTTTAGCAAGTATCGCAGTATTATTTGTTGCCTGTCATAGCGACGATTACGTAAACGACGGCCCGACGTATGAAAAAATCCAACTGAGGTTGCTCGGCCAGGGGGTTTCGGAAGGCGTGCCTACCACGGTCAAAGATCCGGAAGACGGGACAGACCTCGAAGTCGCTTGTTTTACGATGGAGATGTTCGACGCCAATACCGGCGAATTGGTCGGTACTTTGGTAGACTGTGAACTCCAAACGACCGAGTTAGACAACGGAAATATCCTATCAAGGGTATTGACCACTTTCAATCTTGACGGAAGGGGAAGTATTACGGCCGAAAGCCAAGTATTGCAAGAACCTCTAAACGCTGAAGGTTTGTTCTCTACCAAATTCGACCCAGAAGAAAATAACGTGGTCGTGACCACTGGGGAATTCGAAGGTAGGGAAGGCAAGGCATCATTGGATGGTGAAGTAGACCTTTCCGGCTTTTTCGATCAGGGGGTTGTAGGCTTTAACTGTGTCTTTACGATCGAATTGGATTCTTATTAGTTAGCAGTTCAAATAGTGTGGTTAGTGTTGGTGCCCGTTGCATAGTTAAAGTATATGGGCACCTTTTTCAAATACTATCTATAGAAACTTCTTGCATCAATTCCATAAATATGAAAAAAGTAAAGCTAAAATGGTCAGGTTGAGTAGCATTTATATGTTGAACCTGACAATTAAATAGTTAGAAAACATGAAAATTAAAATAAGTATCATAATACTAATAGGTATTTTACCTCTATTCACTTTTGGCCAAAGTAACTTTCCAATAAAAATTGCTATAGGCAATGAGGCGACGGCAGTACCTTATACAAGATTATTTACTACACCGATTCATCCAACAATACAACTGGGAACGGAATATAGTTATAGGGATAATCTGCGTTCGGAGATTTACCAAACATTTAATCTCGGATACATCTATCACAAAAACCTGTATCAAGGAGCATATTTAAATACAGGTATCGGTTACGATTATAAAACAAGTTTTGGGTTAAAATTAAAATCAAATCTCGAAGTTGGCTACTTACAAACCTTTGCTACGCAAGACGAATATCAATTTGAAAATGGTGAATACATTAATGGTAAAGACAAAGGTAACGCTAGGGTAATGCCAACATTTTCGGTCGGTCTAGGATTTGAATTTAAAAAGGATGGAAAGGTTACATCCGAACTCTTTGTGCTCTACAAATCTTGGATTGAATATCCGTATTCTCCAGATTTTATTCCTTTAATGTCACATACAAATTTAGAAATAGGCTATAAATTTTATTTAAAACGTCATGTCAAAAAATAGTATACAAAGTATCATAGTTTTTACAATTTTCTTCTTATGCCTCAATTCATGTCAAAAAGATGAGATATTATCTGCGGAAACTTTTGAGGTCAATTCATCGTTCGCAGACAGTAGTAACAATCACGTCAACAATCTTGAATTTCAAAATTTATTGGATGAGATAAAGAATTCGGGTGTTCCTGGAATTTTAATGTCAGTACAGGACCCAACTAATGGTATGTGGGTGGGCGCAAGTGGCAAGGCCGATTTAAAAAGCAATATAGACTTAAAGACAGGTAGTATAACCAGAGTTGGCAGTACCGTAAAAACTTTTACGGCTACTACAATATTATTATTGAATGAAGAAGGGAAACTAAATCTAGATGACAGGATTACCGATTATCTGACGGATTACGAAATTAGAGGTTTAGAAAATGCTAGCACAGCTACAATTAGGCAACTGTTAAATCATTCAAGTGGCATATACAATTATATCCGAAACCTTCAGTTTCAAACAGCTTCTTTGAACGATTTGGTCAAGGAATGGATCCCAGAAGAATTGATGGGTTATGCTAGAGGTCAGAAGGCATATTTTAAACCTGGAGAAGATGTAGAATATTCCAATACAAACTATATCTTATTGGGAATGATAATTTCCAAAATCGAAAACAAACCTTTTTATGAAGTTTTTGAGGAAAAAATATTCATCCCATTAGGTTTAAACTCCACTCAATTTGCTTCTCAGAACCCCGTGCCGGATAACATCATCAGAGGATATGCCGACTTGTATAGCAACCTGAATGTAATAAATGTCACTTATAATAGCGGGTGGGACTATTATACCGCCGATGGTGGCTTGATTTCCAATCCTTATGACCTGAATACATTTTTCACTGCCTTGATTAAGGGCGAAATCGTTTCTTCATCCTCTTTGAATGAAATGATGGATTGGATTGCACCAAATGAAGAAGACCCTGATTTTTTTCCAATCGCTTACGGACTAGGAATATTTAAAATGGAAACACAATGGGGAGATGCTTACTTTCATAGCGGCGATGCGATAGGTTATTATGCTAACATGGTATACTTTCCAGATCAAGAAACTACAATATGCTGGGCAGTGAATGGAAATTATGGAAAGATCGATGATTTCACATCTACAAAGGAAGCAATGGAAAATATTTTTGAAGTTGTATTAAACTAGCTTTTATAATGAACTCGTCTTGGGTTTTTGTTTGGAACCGAGAATTATGGCTTTTGTGCCCTAATGAAGTCATTTTTTAGATGCATAGCCATAGCTACGGAGCTTAAAAATCACAAAATTAGGGTGCAAAATGTATAATTCGCAGGTAAAAGAAAAACCCAAGACGAGTTCAATAAGAGAAAAGATGAATCAAATCATAAGGGCAAATTCATTTTTAAAAAGCTTAAATCATGTTCAGAATTAATTTATACATAATATTTCTAGTTGCAAATATGTTTTTCAACCATACGGTTGCACAAAATCGTTCAGAAAAATTGGATAGATTTTTGGAGAAGAAAATGGCCAAGGCAAATATAGTCGGACTACAAGCCGCTTTTATAAGCAACGGTAAACTAAAATGGGTCGGAAGTTTTGGGAAAAGCGATTATAAAAAACATAAATCTGTCAATGACAGCACACTTTTTATGATCGCTTCGTGTTCCAAACCGGTAACGGCCTTCGGGCTAATGAAATTGTACGATGAGGGGCGCATTGATTTGGATGACGACATCAATGATCATTTGCCGTTTGAGATCGTAAACCCGAATTATCCTTCCCAACCCATCACTTTTCGGATGTTATTGGCGCATACCTCTTCCTTTCACGACGACACACCACTGTTGGTATCCTTGTACACGTTTGAGAACGGTGGCGATTCGCCCATCTCGTTAGAAGATTTTATAAAGGGTTATTTTTTGCCCCAAGGAAAATATTATGACCCGAAAAAGAACTTTAGCGATGTGAAACCGGGAACCGATAGGGACTATTCGAATGCCGGATATGCGCTGATCGGATATTTGATCCAACAAATTTCCGGAAAGAATTTCAACACCTATATGCAGGAAGAAATATTCCGTCCTTTGGGAATGCGGAATTCCTATTGGTTCTTGAAGAATATTCCGCACGACAACATTTCGTTGCCCCATGAATTTGTGGAAGGCAAGAGCAAAGATTCCATGTATAAAGGGTTAAAACCATATGGATTTCCCGATTATCCGGACGGCCAACTTCGGACTAACGTTTCCGATTACGCCCAAATAATAGAACTGATGGTCAACAAAGGAAAGGTTGATGGAAAAGTATTTCTCAGCAAAAAGACCACGGATGAATTTTTAACGGTACAATTCCCTGAAGTAAGTGAATGGCAGGCCATCGCATGGAACTATAACGAGTTTGACAATTGGCTCTATTATCTATTGATGCCCAGATTGCCTTCACATACCGGGGTAGATCCTGGCGTGGCAACAGTAACCTCCTTCAATCGTAAAACAGGTAATGGGGTCATTATTTTCGCTAACACCTTGACCCATAATTTCAAAGGTCATAAAGCGCTATATGTCGATATGGTCAAACGATTGCTTAAAGAAGCAAAAAAGCAACAAGAAATAAACACTTCGAAAAAAGCTTTTGTGCAAACCTTTTCAAGTAATTGAAATTCAGAAATTAATGATAAAATGAATTCTAGATATCAAGAAACATTTAAAACTTGGAATAAGATAGCTAAGTCGTATGAAGATAAATTCATGAATTTAGATTTGTACAACGAGACGTATAGTATTTTCTGTGAATCAATAAATAAAGCTAATGCTTCACTATTAGAAATTGGATGTGGTCCAGGAAATATTACTAAACAGCTGTTGACCAAAAGACCGGACTTTAGAATTTTTGGAATCGACATAGCTCCAAATATGATAGCCCTGGCCAAAGAAAACAATCCGACCGCCAAGTTCGATGTAATGGACTGCAGAAAAATAAATGAGATCCGGGAAAATTTTGAAGGAATCGTCTGTGGTTTTTGCTTACCCTATCTCTCGCCATCTGATTGTGAAAAGTTTTTTAAAGATGCATATGCTCTTTTAGCTGAAAACGGACTCTTTTATTTAAGTTTCGTTGAGGGCAACCCACAGAATTCAGGTTTTCAAACGGGTAGTAGTGGTGATAGGGTCTATTTTTACTATCATTCTTTAGAATATATACGAGATAAAATAAATGACTTTGAATTTAAAGAATCTGGAGTTTTTTATTTTGACTACGCAAAATCGGAATCTGAAAAGGAAACTCATGTTATTTTGATAGTAAGGAAGAAAACCAATATCTAAGCGTTTGCCTGGCGCTATCATACTTGAACCTTCTAAAGATCTGTACATCAAATGTTTTATAGCACTGAACTAATCTTCATAATGACATTTTTTCACAAATTCAACAGACTGGTTTAAAATACTCTCCACGTATTGACAAACCAAGGAATAATAACCAAAATAAATTATCTTCATAAAACCAAAGAAGAACATCTGAATTGGAGAAAACAATCGCGGGTGACCGATGTATGGGTTTTGAAGTAATAATTTGTGTGTTGATTAGATGTTGGGGAGATAACAAGCCTTGAGATAAGTTTTCTGCGATGGTAAAGATTTAGGTGTACAATAGTATAGGCCAATTCTTAAGAAATCCTAAATTTTATACTTGAAACTCAATCGAAAGACCTGTGTCTCAAAAAAGTTTTGGTACAATGCGGTAAAGCCATCATTGGTTACCGTTTGTTGAATACCGAAGCGATTGAAAATATCGCTGGCCGAGAAGGTTAAATCAGCCTTTTTATTCCAAAGGCTTTTCTTTATGCCTAAATCTATTGAGTAACGGGCCAATTCTTCCCCTTGGGGAATGTTTCTTTTGGAATAATAAACTCCTGTTAGCTGAAACGTAAGATTCTTTGGTAGACCGAACTCGTTATTGACCTTGACATCCCAAGCATTGGCAGTCGATTTTTGAATATCAAAAGTTCGCTCGAAAGGGAATAGCAAAGTACCTTGATAGTCATCTATGGCGTTGGAGTAGTAATTCAACGTACCTGAAACGCTCCAATCTTCCGTGATATCTTGACTTAACAATAATTCTAGACCCGTGTTGGTGGCACTTCCCGTATTTTGATAGATCCGGTTTACGATATCATAATCGGGATTGGAGTCATCGATACTGAAAATACGCATATACTGGTCTTGAATCATGCGATGATACACAGCGGAAAACAAAGAGCCATCGCTCCAAGAATATTTATGTGCGACCTCAAAAGAATCCGTGAACTGTGGCCGCAAATACGGATTACCGACTTTCAACAGTTCGGGGTCATCATATTTTGGGAATATACGCAGTTCAGGTTCTCCGGGGCGGTCTACCCTACGATTGTAAAAAGCGGATAGCTTATTGTTATCGTTCAATTTATAGGTAAACCTTACGCTTGGGAACAGCTCAAAATAATCATACTTATCATTGTCAGGATAATATGCGTTTACAGGGTCCAAATCATAGAACACCTCTGTCTGTTCCGCGCGAAGTCCTGCTTCGATATCGTACTTTTCCTTCTCCAATAGATAATTTACATAGCCAGCATACAGGTTTTCGCCCCAATCGGAAAATGTTCCTAGATCGGGATAGATTATCGATTGGTTGCCGGGCGTAATCGTATAATCGACCGGTAATCTTCTGATACGCAGTTTTGCCCCCAATTCAATACGCCCCGATTTTAAAGGCCGTACGTAATCTGTAGAAACACTCGTTGTATTTTCAATGGCTTTAATGTTGGTTTTGTCCCTTCCGACCCGTACCGCGGAGCTATCGTTTAGCGAGTAGGTCTCGTCTTCCAAACCTTGGGTATATTGGGCGTTGGCACTTAGCGTATGCCCGGTTTGTTCAAATTTATGCCGATAGTTTACTGCGGCATTGATGTAGCGCGTAACTTCTTCCTCTCGCCAATTATAGAAGCGATTTCTGGTATTGTTGTCTAAATTTATAAAGGCCACCTGTGCGGTATCGATATGTTTTTCACGGTCGTACAGGCCCGAAAAGGTAAAACTGTTGTTATCGTCAAGATCGTAGTCGATACCCGCGTTGATTATGGCCCTGAACTGCTTGCGATTTTCGGGAACCTGAGATATTATATTACGCCCGTCATCATAATTACGTGTTGTGAATTCATTATTAGGAAGGGCTTCTTGAAGAATGAATTCGGATTGTATGAAATAGTTGACCTTATCCTTTTTATAGTTCAGGTTGAGACTAGGAATCAATTTCGGATTGACGGAAAAACTGCCCAAATCGGTTGGGGTATCTGCTCTTCTTTTGCCCAAAGCTCCCAATCCAAAGGATAGTCCGACATCCCCGTTCAATCCTGTTTGTTTTTCTTTTTTGTAAATGATATTGACGATTCCCGCAAAGCCATTGGCATCGTATTTTGCCGAAGGGTTATTTATAATTTCTATCTTCTCGATGTTCGAAGCGGGAATATTCGATAAGCCCTTTTGGTTGCCAAAGCCGGTTAAACTGCTCTGCTTTCCATCGATAAGCACAACTACTTTGTCGCTCCCCCTTAAAACGACCTTTCCATCTTGGTCAAAAGTTACGCCCGGCAGGGTTTTCATCGCATCGAGTACCGAACCGCCCGATTGGGCAATATTATCTTCTAGGCTAAAGGACTTTTTGTTCAAATCGGCATTTGTAGTCGCCTGCTTTCCTACTACCTCAACTTCATCTAGATTTTCGGCGCTTGGGCTTAACTCGACTTTTCCCAAATCGAAAATGGTATTCAATCCGCCTGCGACCAAAGGCTGTTCCCCAGTCTCGTATCCTAAAAAAGAAAAATATAACCTATACTTCCCCACTGGAATTTCCTGAACTTCAAACCGCCCATCACCATCCGTAATCGTACCTGTCAGGAGTATATCTGTCTCAAAATCATGGACGGCAACATTGACAAAAGCTAGCGTTTCTTGTGTTTCGGAATCTAATAATTGTCCGCTAACGGTAATTTTTTCCTGCGAGAAAGCGGTAAGACTTGATAATACGAAAACTAAAGGGAGTAGAAATCTGTACATTTAACAGCCACTTATTTTTAATGCTAAAAGTAACCTAAAAACCTAGGAGACCGTTTTGAAACACTTGAAAAAAGAACTTTTTCCTCTTCACGGAATCGTAACCGTCTTAAACACGCCTTTTACGAAAGAGAATAAAGTCGATGTGCCCGCACTAAAGAAGAATGTAGTGCAAGCCATAGATGCTGGTGTAGCCGGGTTTTTGGTGCCGGCGATGGCGGCGGAAGTATACAAATTGAGTAAATCAGAGCGACTTGAAATGGTAGCCACAGTTCTGGAGACTTCCGAAAATTTACCAGTTATCGCGGGAATAGGAGCAAACAATATTGACGAAAGTAAAAAGCTGCTAAAATCACATTTGGCCTTGGGCTGTAAGAATGTACTTTTTCAGATACCCTATGAGAACGATACCCAATTCGAGAATCATTTTTCAGAATTGGCAGGTTTTGGGCCGGATATGATCATGCTGCAAGATTGGGATTTCTCTGGCGATGGCTTGCCCGATAGTTTAATCTGTAATCTCTTTGAAAAATTCGAGGCCTTTCGTTGCTTAAAAATCGAGACGGTGCCAGCAGGGATAAAATATTCAAGAATATTAGAGTTGACCCAAGGCCGATTAAATTTAAGTGGAGGCTGGGCAGTATCACAAATGTTAGAAGGACTAAAACGAGGAGTACATTCATTTATGCCTACGGGAATGCATTACATTTATACAGAAATCTATAGCCTTTACCAGAACGGCGAAATAGAAAAATCGGAAAAACTATTCAAGAAAATACTGCCCGTTTTGGCTTTTTCAAATCAGCATCTGGATATTTCAATTCATTTTTTCAAACGCCTATTGTTCAAACAAGGCATATACAATACCCCGAACGTTCGCAAGCCAATTTTGGCGTTCGATAAAATTCACCAAAATATTGCGGACAGGCATATCGAAGCAATTATTCAGTTAGAGGACGAAATAAAACGATAGTTAAAAATGAACTCGTCTTGACTTTTTCTTTTACCTGCGAATTATACATTTTGCGCCCTAATTTTGTCAATTTTTAGTTCCGTAGCTATGGCTATGCAACTAAAAAATAACTTCATTACGGCACAAAAGCCATAATTCTCGGTTCCAAACAAAAAGTCAAGATGAGTTCAATCAGTGGGTTCCCGTATGCCCTAATTTAGCGCAGTTTCTGACCATCAAGCATTAAAAAAGGAACCAATTTTTCGGTTCCTTTTTTCAAATCTGCCCAGAAATCTAATCCTAAACAATTTATCTTTAAAACTACTCAATTGCGTTGCCTTCTTCATCAAGAATAAGGGCACCAGAAGTTCCATCTTCTAAAGAAACCTCTATTTTATAGTGATTTTCTTCATTTTTATGAGCCTTATTGATTGTAGCACCAGGGTAGTTGGTCTCGATCATTGTTGATACTGCCTCGGGTACTTCTTCAAGGGCAATCTCGGCAAAACTATCTTGTGCGACAGCCTCCGTTGCTGGCTCCTGAGCTTCCGTAGCTTGCTCTTCTTGAGCAAAAACAGTTAAACTTCCTAATGCGAATACAGTTGTAATAAATAATTTTTTCATGATATATTAATTAAGATTTATACTAATTGTTCTTGCTTACTCTTATTGAAATAATAATACCAAAAAATTATTTTTTATTAAATCATTGATTATCAATTATATATGGTATTGTTACTTATTTACGAGTGTGTAATGCTGGGAATTTTTAAGTGTACTGTATAAAATATACCCTTTTGGAATCAGATTGAAAATGGCTTCATATGTAGTATTGAAAACGATTTTTGCGGCCAGTGGGATAATTTGCTATTACTTCTTCTTCCCTTGCTAGATTGCCCGCTTAGTCCCGATAGCAAGAGAGAGGGCTGTCCGCTTGCGGACGGGGGGTTTGCGGCTCAATCCCCCGCCCGTACCGTTTGGGCACGCCTTCGGCTCAACTCCCTGTATTTCTAAATGGAGTTGTTGATAAAAGTCCTAACTGATATTTTCATTTTTTATTCCCTTAAATTAGTAACTTGTTCATTCAAATAAAGAACACCGATTATGTACAACAATAGACGAAATTTTATCAAGAAGAGTTCTTTGGCCTTAGCGGGATCGGGGGCCGCATTTTTATTTCCAATGGAACTTCTCGCAACAATGCGAAAAAGAGTTGGTGCCAACGACCGTATTAACGTTGGTCTTATCGGTTGCAAGGGCATGGGCTTTAGTGACCTTAGGTCTATGCTGAAAATAAGTGAAATTGACGTTATCGGTTTATGCGATGTTGATGAAAATGTACTTAAGGAAAGAACGGCCGACCTGGAAAAAGCAGGAATCAAGAAACCGAAATGGTATAAAGATTATCGAAAACTGCTCGAAAACAAAGATATCGATGTGGTCATTATCGGAACGCCCGATCATTGGCACTGTTTAATGTTGACCGATGCGCTTCAAGCAGGTAAAGACGTTTATTGTGAAAAGCCGATTGCGAATTCCGTTCAAGAAGCGAACATTATGTTGAACTATGTGGGCGCCAGTGACCGAATGGTACAGATCGGCCAGTGGCAACGTAGTCAGCCCCATTTTGTCGATGCCATTGATTTTGTGCATTCCGGTAAGTTGGGTAATATTCGTTTGGCAAAAGCTTGGGCCTATCAGGGTTGGATGAAACCCGTTCCCGTAGTGCCCGATACCGCCGTACCCGAAGGTGTAGACTATAAAATGTGGTTGGGTCCGGCACCCGAACGACCGTTTAATGCGAATCGATTTCATTTTAACTTCCGTTGGTTTTGGGATTATGCGGGAGGACTCATGACCGATTGGGGCGTACACCTGATAGATTATGCGCTCTATGGTATGAAAGCGGGTACTCCGAAGTCCGTAATGGCTTTGGGCGGAAAATTTGCCTATCCCGATGATGCTTCCGAGACACCGGATAGTTTACAGACCGTTTTTGAGTATGATGGTTTTTCCATTCTTTGGGAACATGCCACAGGAATCAGCGAAGGCAATTATGGGCGTAACCACGGCATTGCCTTTATAGGAAACAAGGGAACACTCGTTTTGGATAGAGGCGGATGGGAAGTTATCTCGGAGGAAGATGGTAACGGTAGGGATAAAGAGCCGACCAAACGCATGGAAGGATTGCCTCTTCAACAAAATCAAGGTAACGGGCTTGACCTGCACACCGTGAATTTTATCGAAGCCGTAAAAAGTCGTGACGCTTCAAAACTGGCAGCCCCCATTAAAGTAGGCTATGATGCCGCTCTGGTTTCGCACATGGGTAACGTGGCATTTAAAACAGGCAACCGTATCTATTGGGATGAAACCGCCGGAAAATTCAAAGAAGAAAAAGCCAATCAATTCTTAAAGGCGAATTACCAAAATGGGTGGAAGTTGCCGATGATATGACATCTTCAGTAATTAAAGTCTTTAAGGCATATTTATGTGATGTAAGTAATACCCAAAAAATATAGTGAACAAAATTAAAAACAGTCCTCTGTACTTTTTAGAATACCAGCCAAATGTTACTTATTCGGACGGAAATCCCGTTAAGCATAAAAACCTGGAAAATCGCTCTGTATTATCAAATGAACTTGTTATTATAGTTCAGAATTATAACGGAGAAAAAGTAACTTTCACAAGCCGAACTGTAGAATATCAAGATAAAATTTTTATTGCACCACTTCCAAATCCAGTACATATCTTATTAAATAGCGGAATTGAAAACTATAATCACTCTGTTTCAAAATTAAGAATTTTACGAAACGATTGTCAATTAGATAATATCGAAAATGGAATTCACATTTTGAACATAGGAATTGATAACACAAATAGCAATTTTAATGACTTGGTTAAATTTAAAATGATGTCTGTGATTTCTTTGGTAACATCATTAGAAGCATTTCTTAACCAAATCATTTCGAATGACTTTATCTACGAACAAACCAAAAGAGAGAAAACGCAAAAATTAAACAAGAAAAAAATTGAAAGTACGCAAGTTACTTTTAAAGAAAAACTAACTCTTGTTATAAATCAAGTTTTAAATAATCCCGATTTTTCAAAAGATAACGAAGTAATTATCGAACGAATTACAGAACTTTATGATTTAAGAAGAGAAGTAATTCACTTGAAAACATATTCGGAGAATGAAATGGGACTTTATTTTAAAAGCATTGGTAAACTTTTAGACATTGAAATTGAGAACATAATAATTGCAATCAAAAAATATATGAACTTGATTAGACCAAAGTTTGTTGAATAAAGTAATACCTACAACAATGTATCCTATGAAATAAAGCTACTATAGGCTTTTTGAGAAAATTTAAGGTAAAAAGAAAATTAAAAATTCGGCTCGTGTATAATCTGAAAAGTTAGCATCTTTTTTCACGCTACGTTTCATATTCGAGACCGATGATATGAGTTTCTTTATGAATTAAACAGCCCATTGAAAATCAATGATTAATGTTAAAATGCCATTATCTTTATCTACTATTTTCGTTTGTTTTTTTAAATGATGCTCCAAAAAGCACTAAAGAAGAAAAACTGAACGTGTTATTTATTGCAATCGATGACCTAAGACCTGAGTTGAATTGTTACGGTGCCTCGTATATTAAGTCTCCCAATTTTGATAGATTGGCGAATATGTCTACACTGTTTGATCGGGCGTATTGTCAGCAAGCGGTGTGCGCGCCATCTAGAAATAGTATACTTACGGGATTACGACCTGATGGAACGGGCATTTATGATCTATATACCTATTTCAGAAAAAAAGTACCGAACGTAACCACGCTACCTCAACATTTTAAGAACAACGGATATTTTACGGAAAGAATAGGAAAAATATACCACACAGGCCATGGAAATTCAGATGACGGCCCGTCGTGGTCGCGACCTGCCGAAAAATTATGGAGCCCCGAAACGATTAACAACGGGGATACTCTAGGACTCGAAAAAGACTTTCCCACTATTGATGGTAAAAAATTGCCTTACTATCGCTCTCAAATGCCTGAAAAAAATATGACCGATGCAATTGCCGCAGATTTTGGGGTTGAACGGATAAAAGCTTTGAGAGATAGTTCTTTTTTTCTGGCTGTGGGATTTGTAAAACCCCATTTACCTTTTGTAGCTCCCAAGAAATATTGGGATTTGTATAATCCTGCGGAAATAGAGATACCCTCAAGAACCGTCCCCGAAAAAATGCCTGAAGTTGCGCTTCACCGGTTCGGGGAATTAAGAAAATATCATAACATTCCTGCCGAAGGACATCTCGATGATCAAACCACTAGAAATCTGATTCACGGTTATTATGCAACGGTCAGTATGATCGATGCCCAATTGGGAAAATTATTGGATGCCCTTGAAACAGAAGGCTTATCCGAAAACACGATCATCGTGCTTTGGGGAGACCATGGTTGGAAATTAGGGGATTATGGAAGCTGGTGCAAACACACCAACTTTGAACTAGATACGAGAGTCCCGTTATTTGTTTATGATCCTAGAAACCCAAAAGGTCAAAGAACCAATTCCCTTGCTGAACTAGTAGATATATATCCTACACTTTGTGAAATGGCAGGCCTACCAAAACCAAAACATTTGGAAGGCCAGAGCCTTGTACCTATTTTGAAGAATCCGGAAACAGAAGTAAACAAGGTGGCAATAAGTCAATATCCCAGAGGGCGTTCACTTGGGTACGACCGAAAAAATGAAGTGATGGGGTATAGTATACGCCATGAAAATTTCCGTTACACGCGCTGGCAGAAGTATGAAAATTCCAAAGAAATTGTTGCCCAAGAGTTGTATGACCACCGAGAAAGCAGTATCGCAGAAGAGAATTTAGCCGATAACCCTGAATTTGCGGAAAAAGTTAACGAACTGAGCAAGTTGCTGACTGCTGAATTAAGTAAATACAGTTTTCAGGCATCAAGGGGAAAATAATATCAACATCGCAATCAGGTTGTTAGTTTCTTGAAGTAGTGCTTCTTTTTTTTGCTGTATGGAAATTATCGGAAGCAGAGACGCAATGCATTGCGTCTCTACCGCATCGCCACTAACTCACAAATCTTTACGATTACCTCCACCGCTTTCTGCATGCTCTCAACGGGCACATACTCGTATTTTCCGTGAAAATTATGTCCACCTGCGAAGATGTTGGGGCAGGGTAGACCCATATAACTGAGTTGTGAACCATCGGTACCCCCTCGAATTGGTTTTATGATGGGCGTTACACCTACGGCTTCCATCGCTTCTTTGGCAATTTCTACAATATGAAAAACGGGTTCGACCTTTTCTCGCATATTGAAATATTGATCCTTTATTTCCAGCGTAATACAATCCCCGTGTGTGCTATTTAATTTTTCGGTGATATCACGTAATAACTGTTTTCGTTTTTCAAATAGGTCTATATCATGATCACGAATTATCATTTCAAATTGGGCATGTTCGATTTCACCTTTTACGTGATGTACGTGGAAAAAACCTTGTCTGGCCTCTGTTTGCTGAGGGGTTTCTTCGGGTGGTAGAATTCCTAAAAACTCAGTAACGATACTTATGGCGTTTACCATCTTGTTTTTTGCATAACCTGGGTGAACACTTTTTCCTTTAATTATGACTTTGGCACTAGCCGCATTAAAATTTTCATATTCGAGTTCTCCGATTTGACTTCCATCCATGGTGTAGGCCCAATCGGCACCGAATTTTTCTACATCAAAATGATGCGCACCGCGGCCTATTTCTTCATCAGGAGTAAAACCAACACGGATTTTTCCGTGTTTGATTTCGGGGTGGTCGATGAGGTATTCCATGGCCGTAACGATTTCCGTAATTCCCGCTTTATCATCGGCACCCAAAAGCGTTGTGCCATCGGTGGTGATTAAGGTCTGGCCTTTGTACTGCAGTAAATCTTCAAAGTAATCGGGAGATAAAACTATATTATCCAAAGCCCTTAACACGATATCCTTCCCGTCATAATTTTCAATAATTTGCGGATTTACATCCGTCGCCGTAAAATCGGGCGAGGTATCAAAATGAGAGATAAAACCGATAGTGGGTACGTTATGGTCGATATTGCTCGGTAAGGTAGCCATGATATAGGCATTGTCATCGATGGTGACCTCTTCCATACCGATTTCTTCCAGTTCTTCGGCTAGGGCATCCGCCAGATACCATTGCTTTTCAGAGCTTGGGGTGGTTTTCGAATTCGGATTGCTCTGGGTATCGATTTTAACGTACCCTAGAAAACGGTTGATGATATTTTGCATGTACCTAGTTTAATTAATATAATTTGGCAATAGTTCGGGGTCAATATTTCCGGTTTTATTTCCTTTTGGGGAGGTCGGAATCGTTTTTTCGTAATTCCAGAAGGGGCAAAATATAAAAATTCAGTTACTTGACGAAGTTAATCGGTCTGAAACTGGCGAAATACCATTATCACAAATCGGGGATAATCGGCTTCTTGATTTTTTCATTTTAAATGTACAAAATTGAGTGTTTTTCTAAAGGGGACTTTTTCTGACCTTATGATAATTTTTAATTAATTTCCTACGTATACGTTTATATTTACCTAACTTTTCACCGAATTAACTTAAACAACAACTATTATGAAAAAACAGTATTTATTAGTTTTAATACTTCTAATTGGCGCAATAGGCTTAGCCAGTGCACAAATAACAGGCACCGTCTTAGATGACGAAGGTGGCCCCTTGCCAGGTGCCTCGGTAGTGATTAAGGGCACTACAACGGGTTCTACTACGGACTTCGACGGTATATTCTCAATAGATGCGGAAGTAGGCGATACCTTGGTCATTTCTTATATTGGCTTTGAGTCCAAAGAAGTTGCCGCGACATCTGGTGAAATGAGCGTGCAATTGAGTTCTGGCTTAGCCTTATCGGAGGTAATCATCGTTGGTTCCCGTAACCCGAACCGAACCGCGACGGAAAGTACGGTACCGGTAGATGTTATCGATATGAAAGAGTTGAATAATGTGGCACCACAGGTAAACTTGAACCAAATTCTGAATTATGTTGCCCCCTCATTTACCTCGAATACACAGACTATTTCAGATGGTACCGATCACATTGACCCTGCTTCGTTACGAGGCCTTGGCCCCGATCAGGTTTTGGTACTTATTAATGGAAAACGAAGACATACTTCTTCGCTAATCAATGTAAACGGTACTTTTGGCCGTGGTAGTGTGGGTACGGATTTAAATGCGATTCCCGCTGCGGCGATTCAACGTATTGAGGTTTTACGCGATGGTGCAGCTGCGCAGTATGGCTCTGATGCCATTGCCGGGGTAATCAATATCGTATTGAATAAAACGGTGAATGAATTGAACGTAACGGCCACGACAGGGGCCAATTTTTCTAAAAACGCTAACGAACAGACCGGCGGCATCGATGGGGAATCTACGAATATCGCGGGTAGTTACGGACTCCCATTAGGTGATAAAGGAGGATACGTGACACTCTCAGGCGATTTTGACGTGCGAGAGGATTATAGCAGAATGAAAGAATGGGAAGGTGGAATTTTCAATCAATATAATGTAGTGGAAAGAGTAGCGAACAACGATGGTTATGATATTGCCAATTTGTTGGATGACGATGTAGCCGATGTGATACAATATGCAAATCAGGCGGGTATCAATTTAAACGGTGCCACCACTAAGGAAGATTTACAGCCCATTCTATCGGAAGATGCTACAGATGCCGAATTAACGGCCAGAAACCAGCAGAGAAGCGATTACAATATG
>ENA-ORXU01001154-ORXU01001154.1-marine-metagenome-genome-assembly--contig:-NODE-1154-length-23700-cov-3.745926_pt1 | contig 23700 bp, 23 predicted proteins | sample MGYA00237869_ERZ511484 | MGnify/ENA metagenome assembly ERZ511484
GCTCTTAAGTCAGATCGATGTTCCAGCCGACCTACGTAAGCTGGATGTGAGCGATTTACCTCAAATCAGTGCAGAACTTCGTCAATACCTGATTGAATCAGTCGCACAGACTGGCGGCCATTTCGGTGCCAGCTTTGAAAGCGACTACCTTGATGCCAGCCTGTTGCAATTGCTTGAGCTGCGTTTCATCGAGCCGGATGACGAACGCTTCCAATCCACCTTTGCGATGATTGAACGGGATTTGCGGCGCGGTGAGCATATGCTGCGCTATGCCGCTGAGGATGACTTCGGGTCGCCTGAGACCGCGTTCAACATTTGCACATTCTGGCTTATCGAATCGCTAGCACTGATGGGCCGCAAGGACGAAGCCCGCGAATTGTTCTGCACCATGCTTGGTCACCGAACAGACTCCGGTCTGCTGTCGGAAGACATGGACCTCGAAACCGGTGAATTGTGGGGCAATTTCCCCCAGACCTATTCTCTGGTAGGAACAATTAACTGTGCCGGCCTGTTATCCAAGAGCTGGAACACCGTCCGCTAGTTCAAGCGGTCAGTCAGGGGATTTGTGCCAAGATTAGTCGTAATATCGAACCGCGTGGCCGTTCCGAAGGCCCGCGGAGTGGCTGGTGCGCAAGGCGGATTGGCAGGCGCTCTGAACGCGGCATTGAAGGCCAATGGCGGGATTTGGTTTGGCTGGTCCGGTCAAGAGACGGACACCTTTAACGGCAGTATCAATTATGTCCGTTCGCTGGACGGAGTAACAACGGCGACGATTGATCTGGAGCCGCAGGATGTCGAGGAGTATTACAACGGCTATGCCAACTCAACCCTATGGCCGCTGTTTCATTACCGCATTGACCTGACCAAGTTCGAACGCGAATTTGGCAAGGGGTATGAACGCGTCAATGAGCGTTTCGCTGAAAGCGCGCTGCCTTTGATTGAGAAAGATGATCAGGTCTGGGTGCATGATTATCACCTGTTACCCCTGGCTGAGCGGCTGCGTTCGATGGGTTTGAAAAACAAGATTGGCTTCTTCCTCCACACGCCGTGGCCACCGACCAATCTGTTTGTCTCACTGCCATATCATGAGCGGTTGGTAGAGGCGATGTTGCACTATGATCTGCTGGGTTTTCAGTGCGATGCGTGGCTAGACAGCTTCCTGCACTATTGCTGGAAAGAGCTGGGCGCCGAAGTCGATTATGAAACGGGCGAGATCGTTGTGGATGGCAAGAAGACCATTGCCCGGGCGTATCCAATCGGCATTGATTACGAGTTTTTCGCTGGCAAGATCGACACGGAAGATGCCCACGCAGCGCATGACCGGATGGTGGCCTCGACCCGTAACCGCACGGCCATGATCGGTGTGGACCGGCTCGATTATTCAAAAGGTCTGCCCGAACGGCTCGACGGGATTTCCCGCTTTTTTGATCGCAATCCTGATCGCGTTCGTGACCTTGTGTATATCCAGATTGCGCCGCCCAGCCGGGAAGACATCGCCAGCTATCAGGATATTCGCGCCACGCTGGAACAGAAGGCGGGACAGATCAACGGGGCGCAGTCTGATGTCGATTTGGTCCCGGTCCGATACGTCAACCGTGGCTATAGTCAGGAAGAATTGGTCGGGTTTTACCGCGCGTCCAAAATCGGGCTGGTCACGCCGCTGCGTGATGGAATGAATTTGGTGGCGAAGGAATATATCGCTGCACAGGACCCAGAGGACCCCGGCGTGCTGATTCTGTCGCGCTTTGCCGGCGCGGCGCAGCAGATGGATTGCGACGGCGAAGGTGCTTTGCTCATCAATCCGCACAGCGCAGATGATTTGGCACATAATATCAATCTAGCGCTCGATATGCCGCTGGAGGAGCGCAAATCCCGCTATGCGAAATTGATTGCGACAGTTCGCGATGAAAATGTCCAGCGCTGGACGGAGAATTTCATCTCTGATCTTTCGGAAATTACTGTTTAGCGATCAGCGCCCGTTTAGCTATTGGCTCCCGTCACACTGCCCGAACCGGGCGCGGCACAAGCGTTGGCATATCTTCGAATTCGGTCATCCTTGCCCGGAGACTCTTCCGGGCTCGCCCCTCTCGCGAACGCAGCACCTGCTTTACTCTGAAGGTGAGCATTTTGTCGCTGAAAGGTTTGCGAATATAGTCCTGTGCGCCGTTGTAATAGGCGATCTGTTCATCGCGAACGCCTTGCACACCGGTCAGCATAATCACGGGAATATCGAACAATTGCGGAGAATTACGCAGACGGCGTAGCAGCGCGGTTCCATTTTCGCCGGGCATGTTCTGGTCGAGAACGATAAGGTCTGGCTCCCGCTTTTGCAGCACTTGCATGGCAGATGCGGCATCGCTTACCCAGCCGCATGCATAGCCTGCCTTCATGAGAATTTGTGCAGCATGTTCGGCCACGATGTCATCATCGTCCACGACAAGTATATACGCCATTTCCGGTTCCTCCTTGGACCAGCTTCGCCATCCTTATGGCAGGCGCAGGTCAGGGAGGACTGAAATACGGTCTAGGGATGAGCACCTAGGGTGCCGGGTATCTCAAGTCAGGCCGAATGCGGTAAGGGCGGCGATGACGACCAGTCCCAGGAGCGCAAGCTGAGACAGGAAAAACATAGCGAAACGCACGACCACCCTGTTTATCGTGACTTGCACAATCGAATGGACGATCCGCACAACGACATAGGCCCATGCCAGCCAGATGGCAGGGCCAAAGCCAGCGGCAAAATCACCATTTTGCCCGAGTAATACCAGCGCCAGCACGACCGCATAGAATACCGTCGGTGCTTCGTGCAGATGATTGTAATTATGCGCTTTCCACTGGACATTCGGTGCCAGAACCTTGTCCAGGGACATATCGGGATCGCGGGCCAGACTGTCTGGATCGACCTTGGCTTTAGACATCGCGGGAAGCCGCGTCGCGTACATCCACAACCACATAACCATGGTCCACGCCGCAAGCGCAATTGCGGGTTGAAGCAACGCTGCCGTCATCAGATGGTCGCAAGAAGGGCGCGAATGGACAGGATCATCAACGTGATACTTCCCGCAACAAAGATCATCAGTCGCACCGGGATCGTGTTGACGAGATTCTGCCAAAGCGAATGAACAACGCGCAAACCTACATACAGCCAAGCCAATGCGATTTCGGTCTGTCCGGCTCCGGTAAGGGCATGAATAATGACCACGGCATAGAACACCGTCGGTTGTTCCATGAGGTGCGTGTAATTATGCGCCTTCCAGTTCACCTTGTCGGGGATCTGTCCTTCAAGGTCCAGACCACGCCCGCCCGCGCGCGATTTGCTTACCATCCCGCTGCTGCCCTTGGCTTCGCGCATCGCTTTCATCGCCGGAAAACGCGTGGCGGCCATCCAGATCAGCATTAGGATCGACCAGACAGCTAGCGCTGCGGCTGGTGCAAGAATTGCGGTATTCATTCTGACTTCTCCCCGAAACTGCTCAGAAGCTGCGCCGGAGACGTTAGATTGTCAATTGCAACCTAATTCGTATCACCGAGAACCTTGGTGTAGCTCGCCGCGTCAACATTGCCGCCGGTAATCATCACTGTGGTGGCGGCATCGACGGCGACCTTGCCCGCCAGCACTGCGGCAAGCGCGGCTGCGCCGCCGGGTTCGACAACAAGCCGTAAGTTGGAAAAGGCAAAACGTTGTGCGGCGCAGATTTCGGTCTCTGATACGCGCGCCCATTCGTGGCAGTTTTTCTGCAATATGCCGAAGTTGAGCGGGAAGGTCGCGAAGGTCTGCAAGGCATCGCAGGCCGTGGGTGGCGGGGTCTTTCCAACATTCTGGATTTCGCCGGTTTCCAGACTGCGGCAAATATCGTCCCAACCCTCAGGCTCCACCGGAATAATGTCTACATCGGGGCAGGCCAGTGAAAGCCCTGCAGAAAGCCCGCCACCACCGCAGCAGGCGATGATGCGCGTGGGTGTGCGGTTTGCTTGTGCCTGCATTTGGGCGGCAATTTCGATCCCTGCGCTGCCTTGTCCCTCGATCACCCAAGGATCGCCGAAGGCGTGGACGTATGTTGCGCCTTTCTCGTTCGCGATGCCTTCTGCCAGCGCTTCGCGGTTCTGCGTAAGCCGGTCATAGGTGACGACAGTTGCGCCGAATTCCGCAGTGCGTTCCAATTTTACACGGGGCGCGTCGGACGGCATCACGATGGTTGCCTCCATGCCAAGACGGCGTGCGGCCCACGCCACGCCCTGCGCATGATTGCCGCTGGAAACTGCCACAACGCCGCGGGATTTTTCGTCATCGGACATGGCGGAAAGCCGGTGCCACGCACCGCGGATTTTGAACGCGCCCATGGGCTGCAGGCATTCCGCCTTGGCCCAGATTGTTCGCCCGTCATGTTCAAACGGCAGCAGCGGGGTAGGGGGCAGAATGGCCGCGACCTTTGCGGCCGCTTCGATTACGCCATCGCGTGTTGGCTGGTGAAGTGTAGTCATTTCCGCTCCATTGCGCGTTTCTTGCGCGAGGGAAAGGTGGGCGGCGCACAAATTTCCCGGCTTCCAATTCGCGCCGTTTTGGGGAACGGGAGATATAGCGATCCGTTTTACGGGCGATACAGACAGGAGACCCCGCGACATGAGCAATTCGAAGATCAACGACACGCGCAAGAAGGAACTGCTTTCGACCGAGGTCGAGCATATCGACATCACAAGTTTCGATGCGCGTCCGATCATCGAATCGATGGGCAAGATGAGCTTCACCAGCCGCGATCTTGCTCGCGCCACCGGCATCTACAACCAGATGCTGGAGGACAAAGATTGCACGATCTTCCTTGTTATTGCCGGCTCCACCAGCGCAGGCGGGTGCATGGATCTCTATGCGGAACTCATCCGCTCCAACATGGTCGATTGCGTGGTTGCAACGGGCGCAACGATTGTCGACATGGATTTTTTCGAAGGGCTTGGACACAAACATTATCAGGCCAATGAAATCCCTGATGATGATACGTTGCGCTCGCTCTACATCGACCGCATCTATGACACCTACATTGATGAAGAGCAGCTGCAGGACTGCGACTTTACCATCAACAAGATCGCCAATGAATTGCCGCCGGGGCCATATTCCAGCCGCGCTTTCATCCGTGAGATGGGCAGATATCTGGTCGAACATGGCAAGAAAGAAAACAGCCTCGTCAAGCTGGCCTATGAACATGATGTGCCGATCTTCTGCCCGGCCTTTGTCGATAGCTCCGCCGGATTTGGTCTTGTGAAGCATCAGGTCGATCAGATGGAAAAGGGTGAGCCCTATATGATGATCGACGCTGTGGCTGACTTCCGCGAGCTGACCGATATCAAAATCAAAGGCGGCGAAAGCGGCCTGCTGATGGTTGGCGGCGGGGTGCCGAAAAACTTCATTCAGGACACTGTGGTGTGCGCAGAAATCCTCGGCCACGAAGATGTGAGCGTGCATAAATACGCTGTGCAAATCACTGTCGCTGACGTGCGCGACGGCGCGTGTTCCTCCTCCACGCTGCAAGAGGCTGCGAGCTGGGGCAAGGTGAACACCGGGATCGAGCAGATGGTATTTGCCGAAGCGGGCAGCGTGATGCCACTGCTGGCCAGCGACGCCTATCACCGCGAAACATGGAAGACGCGAGAGAAGCGCCGCTGGGCGAAGCTGTTTGAGTGATCAGGAAGGGCTGGGTTGAGAGAAGCTGGCTTGAGAGACTACGTGAGCGGAGATGAGCAGTTAGGCCCTGACGATAGGACCCGTACTTTTGGACTGAGAAAGTTTGCGCGATTACCAAAGCTGACGCTACGAGGATCGACGTGGCGCTGAATTACAATCACCTTCGGTATTTCTGGGCTGTCGCACGCGAAGGTCATCTAACGCGAGCGGCTGAGCAGTTAAACGTGTCGCAATCGGCACTTTCCACTCAAATTAAGAAGCTAGAGGCTCAGCTGGGGCACAGTCTGTTTGAGCGCAGCGGCAGGCGTTTAGTCCTGAGCGCTGCTGGCCGTATTGCCCTGTCGCATTGTGAAGTGATCTTCCAAAGCGGCGAAGCGATGCGGCGGCGCCTGAACTCCCAAGGGTCTGAAGCAATCCATCCCTTACGTCTCGGCGCGCTTTCAACGCTTTCGCGGAATTTCCAGATGGGATTTCTTGCGCCGCTGCTGGGCGATGTCAATACGCCTTTCATTGTTCGATCTGGCCCTATTTCTGAACTTCTTCCCGCGTTGGAAGCGCATTTGGTCGATCTTGTGCTGGTCAACCAAGTTCCCTTGCGCGATGCGGCGACCAGTTGGACGGCGAGGGTTATCGATACACAGCCAGTTGGAATCGTCGGCACTCCGGAGCGGATTGCAGGGCGCAGCGATTATGCGGCGTTGCTGACCAGTGAGCCGCTTATCTTGCCAACCCGCGACAGCGGCTTTCGCAACGGCTTCGACCTCTTGATCGAAGGCCTGGACCAGCCGATCAAGATTGCTGCGGAAGTCGATGACATGGCAATGATGCGGCTCCTCGCAAGAGCCGATGCCGGCCTTGCGGTCCTGCCGCCCGTCGTCGTGCAGGACGAATTGCAATCCGGCACACTGGTTGAAGCCGCGACCTTGCCCAGCGTGTCGGAACAATTCGCGGTGCTAATCCCCGAACATCATTTCCTTCACCCCGCGGTTCAGCGTCTCGTAGACGGGACCTGAACCGATTGGGCCAAACCGGTAGCTTATGTATTGATAAAATAGAACGAAATAATCTGAACAATATATTATACAGATTGAAGGGGAGGTCGCTATCTGACGGCAATATCGTCAGACCGCCATTGTCGGAGCCAGCTACCGTGGAAACCCTCGCCTATTTTGCCGCAAGTTTTCTTGCGCAATTGCAGTCTCCCATGCTCGCCTTCCTATTCGGCGGCTTTGTTCTCGCCGCATCAGGAAGCAAGCTGGCAATCCCTGACGCGATCTATCGCTTTATTATTTTTATGTTGCTGATGAGTGTGGGGCTACACGGCGGCATTGAGATCCGCGATTCCAACCTGAGAGAGCTCGCGCTGCCAGCTTTCTTCGCTGCCCTTATTGGGTGCCTTATTGTGCTGGTTGGTAATTTCACTCTGGGCCGCCTGCCCAAGGTTACACGAGACGATGCCTTGGCAACCGTCGGTCTGTTTGGCGCTGTTAGTGCTTCGACGCGGGCTGCTGCCATGGTGGCGCTGGACGAGCGGCAGATCCCGTTTGAGGCGTGGGCTCCGGCGCTATACCCTTTTATGGACATCCCGGCCCTGATCCTCGCGATTGTGCTGGCGAGCCTGCACAAAAGTAAGAGCGTCAAGGGTGGCGGTCGATCGGTTTCCGTACGCAGCATCATCGTCGATTCGCTACGCAGTTCTGCCTTATCAGCATTGCTGCTGGGCCTTGCCATCGGCTTTTTGGTCCAGCCTCAAGGGCTTTACGAAGGCTTTTACGATCTGCTGTTCCGTGGTTTTCTGTCGATCCTCATGCTTATCATGGGAATGGAGGCATGGTCGCGTATCTCGGAACTGCGGCAGGTTGCGAAGTGGTTTGCTGCCTATGCGCTGGTCTCTCCCATCATCCACGGCCTAATAGGCTTTGGGCTTGGCTATATCGCGCACATTTTGGTTGGGTTCAGCCCCGGCGGCGTGGTGCTGCTGGCAGTGATCGCCGCGTCGAATTCTGATATTTCTGGGCCGCCAACACTCAGAGCTGGAATACCAGGCGCCAATCCGTCTGCCTATATCGGCGCATCCACCAGTGTCGGCACCCCCATCGCCCTTGTGGTGTGTATCCCGCTTTTCATCGCACTTGCCGAAATAGTATTCGGCGTGTGACTGCCACTTATCAGGAGATTGTGCATGGCTTTCGCCGCAAAAACAGTGACCATTATCGCCGAACGCCTGCTGGCGGAGCGTATCACCCGGCTGCTGGATGAGACAGGGGCAAGCGGATACACCTTAGTAGAGGGCAGCGGCAAGGGCCACCACCTGACCCGAACCCATGAAAGACCGTCGATCGTCCGCGATTTCGACATAGTCCGGATTGAGTTTGTCATGCTTGACGGTGAACACGCGCGCGAAATCGCGCAGCGGATAGCGGATGAATTCTTCACTGACTATTCGGGCATTATCTACATCACGCCCGCAGAGGTACTGCGTTCGGAACGATTTTGAGGGTGGGGTGTGCTACGCATACCAAATCTGGTCGTTGAGGCTGCCAATTGCCCGCTTCATAGCTCCGACTACGGCGAACTCTCGCGCTAGGTGCCCGTTAGCGGCTCGCGGCTGTTCAATTCACTAGCCAGTTCGGAGAGGCGGGTGAACTGGTCGATTGTGGTCTCGATCCGGCTGCGATCATCGCGGGCCTCGATACTGCCACTTTCGAACATATCGCCTGCCTTAAGGGTCACCACTAGGCTGCCTTCGTGGAAGATGGTTGCCACATCGTCCCCCTTGTAACTGCGTTCCAGCGCGATCAGCCGTTCGACATACAGCGGGTCAATCAGATGGCGAGCCTCCGTCTGGTCAGTCGTGTAGATGTCGAACCGATCTTCGAAATCGGGATGCGTCATTTCGGCATAGTCGAGCTGCTGGTCGATAACCTTGATGCTGTTTTTCTTAGTGCCGAAGAAGCTGCGGTGGGCGTTATCGCGCAGCAATAGCGTGGTGCCGTGAAAGCGCCGGGAGTAACCTACGCTCATCACGATACCGCGAAATACAGTTACCCAGCGACGGTTCTTGCCCGATCCGCGCCGTTCTTCCAGCTTACATTCGTGAAGTGCGAAAGGGATGTCGCCAAAGTGCCCGGACCATTGGTCTTCAAATCGGGCGCGGTCGTGGCTGGGCAGCAGCTTGCACTGTTTGGCGAGCTCGAAGGGTTGGCCGGCGTCGCAATCATGGGTGTAGGTGAGTTCCAGCGCCTCTGCGATGGCATCATTGATGCCAACCTTCACAGCTTTGACAGCACGGCTGACCGGCATTTGCGCCCAGGCAAAGCCCAATCCGCCAAGGACAAAGCTGCCCCACGCGATGACCATGAAATCAAGCTGGAAAGTGATCCATACAAACGCGGCAAGCGGCAGCAGAACAATCAGCACCATGAAGCGCCGATTCCAGGTGGACTTCTTTGCCGCTTCCCGAACGCTTTCCTGTTCGGACAGCCATTGCCCCAGCGGTCCTGCCATCAATGCGTCTATATTCGGACGCTGAATCATCGGATTTCCCCCTTGGCCCCTTTTCGCCGCCGCGCTTTCATGGCACATCACAGGGTAACAAGGGTAGGGGGAGGAATACACCCATGGAATTGATCATTATCGCGGTTGTTGTTGTCGTGCTGCTGTTTGTCGTCATTGGCATATACAACCGGCTTGTCGCCCTGCGGCAAAACGTCAATCAGGGTGTGGCCGACATCGACGCGCAATTGCGTCAGCGGCACGATCTTATCCCCAATCTGGTGAACACAGTAAAAGGCTATGCCGAGCACGAGCAGGAGACACTCGAACAGGTGATCTCTGCCCGTAATCAGGCTGCCGCAGGCTCCACAAATTCGCAGGACGAGGCGGCTCTGCGCGTTGCCTTGGATAAGGTGCTGGCGCTGGGCGAAGCTTATCCAGACCTGAAAGCGAATACCAATTTTCAGGAGCTTCAACGGGAGCTTTCGAATGTTGAGGACAAGCTGGCTGCTTCGCGCCGCGCACTGAATGCGGCGGTATCGCGGTACAACACCGGTCGGGAGAGCTTTCCTGCGGTTGTATTCGCAGGCACGATGGGCTTCGAGGAAGCCGATTTCCACCGTCTGGACGAAAGCGAAAAAGGCGTGGTCGATCAGGTGCCTGACGTTCAATTCTAGGCGCTCGTTTCAGTCCGTTTTCACTTGCAGTTCAGGCTTTGCGGCTTATATGCGCGCTTCCTGCTGCCCCATGGGACACCCACCGCAAGGCAGCTGCTAGTTGGTTTGATACCTTAGGGGGTCCCTTGAGTTGCACGAGTTTCCAGACGCACAGGCTGTAGTCCGCGCTCTAACGCCGGACGAACCCGTTATCATCACACGGCCGCACGCTGCGGCGCGCGCTGCCCGCTTCTTTGTCGAGAAGTTTCCGGGCAAGTCGATGTATGCGGTAAAAGCCAACCCCTCACCTGACCTGATCCGGATACTGTGGGACAATGGCGTGACGCATTATGACGTTGCCTCCATCGCGGAAGTGCGTCTGGTGCGCGGCGTGCTGCCCGATGCTGTGCTGTGCTTCATGCATCCGGTGAAGACAGCGCGCGCGATCCGCGAAGCCTATTTCGAACATGGTGTGAAAACCTTCAGTCTCGATACTCTGGAAGAGTTGGAAAAGGTGGTGTCCGCCACCACTGATGAAGCAGGCAACACCGCGCAAGACCTGAACCTGCTGGTGCGCCTGCGCGTTTCGTCCGAACATTCAGAGCTTTCGCTCGCCGCCAAGTTCGGTGTTGATCTGTCAGAGGCCGCACCGCTTTTGCAAGCCACGCGCCAGCATTGCGACGCGCTGGGCATTTGCTTCCACGTTGGCAGCCAAGCGATGACCCCGTTTGCCTATGTGCAGGCGCTGGAGCGTGTCCGTGCGGCCATCGCAGAGGCAGCCGTGACGGTTGATATTGTCGATGTTGGTGGAGGCTTCCCCAGCATTTATCCCGGCATGGAGCCGCCGCCGCTGGAAGATTATTTCGCGCTGATCCACCGCCATTTCGAAGCTTTGCCGATTTCCTATTCAGCTGAGCTGTGGGCAGAGCCGGGCCGGGCGCTGTGTGCAGAATATTCATCGGTTGTGGTGTGCGTTGAAAAGCGCCGCGACAATGAATTGTACATCAACGATGGAGCCTATGGCGCGCTGTTCGATGCGGCCCATGTCGATTGGCGCTTTCCCGTGCGCGCTCTGGAAGATGACCTGATCAAGCCGCTGGCAGAGTTCGCTTTCTACGGCCCAACTTGCGATGATGCAGATTACATGCAGGGCCCTTTTTTGCTGCCGGAGGACATTCAGGCGGGCGACTATATCGAGATCGGTATGCTGGGCGCGTATGGCGCGGCGATGAAGACGGCCTTCAATGGCTTTGGCGCGACTGAAGGCGCGATCGTAACCGATGAACCAATGGCAAGCCTGTACCGGGGCGACCGGCCCGATCCGCGCGCGAGCGACAATGTGGTGAGCCTGCGTTAAGACCACTCATTTCTAGCCCGCACCGACTGGAGCAAATTAGCTACGCTGTACGCTCACTTGCAGGAATCGCGGCTCGCTTATCGGCGTGTTCCCATCGCCAAGTTTGAGCGGGTAGTTGCCCGGTGGCAGAGCGGCCAGCGGCATACCGGCTGAAGCCAGTGCATAAGGCGACACACGGTGGCGGGTCACAAGGCCTCCCGCTCCGTCGCTAACCAGCGGTTCTTCAAACTCCACACCGATCATGGAGTCCAGCGTGCGGCGCACTTTGGAAACGACCAATTGGCCGCCACCCAAATCGAGCACCAAGCCAGCGCCTATGGGCACGCCGACCAAACCTTCAATGCGTGATCCGGTTTGCGAAAGGTCGCGCATCACAGCGTCATAGCGATGATCTTCATGGATGACGCCAATACGGCGGAATACGGAGCGGCGCTCTGGCCGGAAGGTCTCAGGTCCGACCGGTTCGATAAGGAAGTCGCCATTGGCGATCTGATCAAGAATTTCGTTTTGCGGGCGGGCCTTGGAATAGATCCAGCCCTGGATGTATTTTGCGCCCTTTGCCTGTACCAAGCGGAACTGGTCGAAGGCTTCGACCCCCTCCACGGTCACTTCCATCCCCAGCGCCTCTGACAGGCCGATAATGGCGGTAATGATCTTGGCGCTGTTTTCGTTCTTCTGGGTGCAGGTGTCGACGAAGCTCTTGTCCACCTTAAGCTTGTCGAACGGAGCCTCGCGCAGATAGCTGAGCGAGGAATAGCCCGTTCCGAAATCATCCAGCGCGAGTCGTACCCCAAGGCTCTTTAGCGTGTCGAACGTTGCAGTTGTGGTCTCTGTGTCCCCCATGAACACTGTTTCTGTCAGCTCAAGCTCAAGCCGGTCAGGCGTGATTCCGGTCTCAGCCAGCACTTGAGTGACAACGGCGGGAAAGCCTTTGTTGGCGAATTGCTTGGCCGAAACATTGACGGCAAGGCGAATGTTCTCTGGCCATTCCAACGCGTCACGGCAGGATTGCTGCAAGGCCCATTGACCAAGCTGGTTGATGAGATCGGATTCCTCGGCAGCAGGAATGAACACGCCGGGGCTTACGTGGCCGCGTTCGGGATGTTCCCAACGCATCAGCGCCTCAAACCCGACAACGGCGTTGTCCTTGGTCCGCACGACGGGTTGATAGTGCATTTCCAGCTGACCGACGGCCAGTGCCTCTCGCAAATCGTCCAGCAGCAACTGGCGTTCCTGCTCCACGTCCTTCAGATCGGCTGAATAGAAGCGATAGGTACCGCGCCCGCTGTTCTTGGCTGCGTAAAGTGCCAGATCGGCGTTGTGGATGATCTCTTCCGCTTCAATGCCATCGTAGGGGGCAACTGAGATGCCGACTGACGCGCCGATGATCGCTCGCTTCCCATCAATCTGATAGGGTGACGTGAGCATCTGAATGATCTTGTCGGCCAGATCGCCCAAGCGCCCGCGATCATCTTCGTCCAGCAGCATGATTTGAAATTCGTCGCCGCCAAGCCGCCCTATTTCGCCTTTGTCTCCGACAATGGCGGTCAGCCGTTCAGCAACTTGCCGCAGCAAGTCATCGCCGGCCTGATGACCCATCATGTCATTGACCTGCTTGAATTTGTCGAGGTCTAGCATCATCAAGGCGCTAGACCGTTTGGCGGCCTTGAAGGCGGACAGTGTGCTTTCCAGCTTGCGGTTCATCCGGTGCCGGTTGGCAAGGCCAGTCAGCGAGTCATACTCCGCCAGGCGCGAATCCTCGCGCTGGCGTTGATAGGCTGCTGTTATGTTCTTCGCGCTTCCGCGATAGCCGAGAAACTTGCCGCCTTTGTCGAACTTCGGGTGACCAGAGAGCGCCCACCAAAGTTCCGCTCCGCTGCTTTGCGCTGCTGCCTTAATGAGTCGCACGGGCAATTCGGTAATTTTGTTGCGTGCTTTGAGCTGGAAATTGAGCGGCCTGTCCGAACGGTCGTCATTCTCGGGATCGATCTCGAACAAATTTATCAGCGGATTGTCGAGCAATTGATCAATGCCGTCGTCGAGCTCAGTGCCGGCGCTGGGCGAGAAATAGATCAGGTGATCGTCCTGGTCGGTTGCCCAAATCCAGGAAATTCCGGTCTGTTCAAAATCATCGAGCACTTCCAGGCGGCGCACAGTGTCGTCAGCGGAAATAACGCGCGAGGTTCCGCGGGACGCATTGCCTCGACCAAACCCTTTGAGAATACCGTTAACTGACATGTTCTGCCTTGGTTGCTGTAGCGATACGGGTTTTCCCCGCTATTCAATGCACAGCTATGGCAGATGTATGGTTACCAACGTGCTAACGTTTGGCGGAATGAGATGGGGGTACGCGGCGAAATCCTAGGCGGCTTTTCGCAGTTCCAGTTCCAGGCGATCCCAGATCTCAACCAAAGCATTGGTTATATCCGTCATCATCGCTTCGGTGTGGGCTGGGCCGGGCGTGAACCGCAACCGTTCTGTACCGCGAGGCACTGTTGGATAGTTGATCGGCTGCACATAGGCACCGTATTCTGCGAGCAGAATGTCGCTGATCTTTTTTGCCCGGATTGGGTCGCCCACCATCAGCGGAACGATATGGGTGGTTGATTCCATCACCGGCAGACCAGCTTCGCGGAAGTGCTGCTTGAGCGATGCGGCGTTGGCCTGCTGTGCATCGCGCTCTTCGCTGGAACTCTTCAGGTGGCGGACTGACGCCAGAACGCCAGAGACCAGCACCGGGCTGAGCGAGGTCGTGAAGATAAAGCCCGGCGCATAAGAGCGAATGCAGTCGATCACCTTCCGGCTGGAGGCAACATAGCCGCCCATGACGCCAAATGCCTTGCCCAGCGTCCCTTCAATCAGGTCGAGCCGATCAGCGGCCTCGTCACGCTCGGAAATGCCGCCACCGCGCGCTCCATACATGCCAACAGCATGCACTTCGTCGACATAGGTGAGGGCATTGTACTTGTCAGCAAGATCGCAAATCGCGTGGATCGGCGCGACATCGCCGTCCATCGAATAGACGCTTTCAAAAGCAATCAGCTTGGGCGTCGCTTCGTCTTCTGCTGCCAGCAATTCTTCCAGATGGGCCAGATCATTGTGGCGGAAGACGCGCTTTTCACAGCCCGAATTGCGGATGCCGGCGATCATGCTGGCGTGGTTCAGTTCGTCAGAGAATATCACGCATCCGGGCAGCAGTTTTGCCAAGGTCGAAAGCGTGGCGTCGTTAGAGACATATCCACTGGTGAACAGCAATGCGGCTTCCTTGCCATGAAGGTCCGCCAGCTCGTTCTCCAGCTGAATGTGGTAATGCGTGTTGCCGCCGATATTGCGAGTACCGCCAGAGCCGGCGCCAACATCATGCAGCGCTTCTTCCATGGCTTCGACAACCTTGGGGTGCTGACCCATCGCCAGATAGTCGTTTGAACACCAGACGGTGATCGGCTTGGGACCATTATGCCCGGCAAAGCAGCGCGCGTTGGGATAGGCACCCTTGTTGCGCAGAATATCGATAAACACGCGGTAGCGGCCTTCGGAATGAAGACGGTCAATTGCCTGGTCGAAAATCTGGTCGTAATTCACAAAATCCGCCCGCGTTGCGCCGCGATATTGTTATTCACGGCGTTTCGTTCCGGGCGACTTAGTCAATTGAGACGCCAGTTTGAAGGGCGAAGTTTGCGAAGGATTCGCAACAACTAATCCGCTAGAAGGAGCTTACCGACCTAAGCCCGTAAGGCAAAACTGCTGCGGACAACGCCGGATCGACCGGACCGGTCACTATCGCGCTGTCATCACCCCCGCGTGCGAAGTCTTGCCCCTGTGTCAAAAACAGGATTCGCCGGGCAATTCCTTCTGCACCGTGCACGAAATTGATGTCTGGCCTCATGGCCCCGCGCAATTCGTTTTCCAGCAGCGGGAAATGCGTGCAGGCGAGCACGACCGTATCAATATCTTCACCGCCCGGCTGGCTGCGTAAACCGTCTACAGCCTTGGCGAAGATGGCCTTGTCTGGCGTGCCACCGCGCAGCTTCGTTTCGGCGGCGCCCACCAGTTCCGGCGCAGCATATCGGATCAGGCACTTGCCGCCGGCAAATTGTGTTTCAAGGTCATCGACATATTTCTGGCGAATGGTTGCTGCTGTGCCAAGCAGGCCAATGGTGCCGGTTGCAGTTATGGCCGCTGCGGGTTTGATCGCCGGGACCGTCCCGACAATCGGAACCTGCAAAACCGAACGCACCATGCCCAGCGCGATGGTGGAGGCCGTGTTGCAGGCGATGCAGACAAGGCGCGGCGCATAACGTTCACTCATCCGGCCAAGCAGGCCTGAGACCCGCGCGGCAATTTCCGCCTCGGTCTTCTCGCCATAAGGCAGGCCTGCGGTATCGGCTGCATAAATCACCGGCGCATCGGGCAAAGCCTTACGCAACTCACCAAGTACCGACAGCCCGCCAAGGCCCGAATCGAACAACAGGATCGGAGAGGATGGGGAAATTTCCATGCGGCCCATGCGGTTAGAAGCTTCCTCCGCTTTGGACAAGTTTGGCTTTCACAAGCGTATGGCGAACGGCTAGAGCTTGGGCATGGAACAGTTTTTCGCAGCTATCATCGGTTTTCTCGGCGGTTCGATCCCATTCGGTCTGCTGCTGACCAAGGCCGCTGGATTGGGCGATGTCCGCCAGATTGGCTCCGGCAGTATCGGCGCGACCAATGTCCTGCGCACCGGCAACAAGGGTCTGGCTGCGGCTACCGTATTGCTTGACGCGGCTAAGGGCGCGTTGCCCGTGCTGGCGGCGGCGCATTTCTGGCCCGGCAGCGAAGGCATTGCTGCTGTTGCGGCAGTGGCTGGGCATTGCTTTACGCCTTGGCTCCGCTTCAAAGGTGGAAAGGGGTTCGCCACCGCTGCCGGTGTGCTGCTGGCGCTTGCATGGCCCGTGATGCTTGCCTGTGCTGCCGTGTGGGCCGCGACCTTGGCGGTCAGCCGGATTTCATCGGTTTCTTCTATGGGCACGGTTGTCGCTGCGCCTGTGATAGCCTGGGTGATGAATTACCCCCAGGCCATCATCCCGCTAGTCGCGATTGCTGCCATCGTGATTATCCAGCACCGCGCCAATATCGGCCGGTTGATGAAGGGTGAGGAACCCAAGGTCGGCAGCAGCAAGTGAGCGAGGCTAAGCTTTCACAGGGTGAGGCGTTTGCCCGCATCCGGCTGCTCCGCTCGGCGAATATCGGCCCCGTCAGCTATGCCCAATTGCTGCGGCGTTTCGGCACTGCGATAGAGGCGCTGGAAGCCTTGCCCGAACTGGCGGCGCGCGGTGCAAAACGAAACTATACCCCCGCTGCGAAGGACCGGATTGAACGGGAAGTTGCCGCCGCTCGAAAGGCCGGGGCGCGGTATGTGTTCCACGATATGCCGGAATATCCCGCACTGCTGGCGCAGATGGACAGCGCGCCGCCGATCATCACGGTGCGCGGTGATATGGCTTTGGCGAGCAAGCCGTGCGTGGCGATGGTTGGGGCGCGCAATGCCTCTGCAGCTGCGGTAAAATTGGCGCGCGATTTTGCACGGGAATTGGGGGAGGGCGGCTTTACGGTCGTCTCCGGTTTGGCGCGGGGCATCGACGGCGCTTGTCATGAAGGCGCGCTGTCATGCACCAACGGGCCGCACACCATCGGCGTAATCGCCAGCGGCATCGACATCGCCTACCCGCCGCAGCACGCGAAATTGCAGGAGCAAATCGCCTGCGACGCACTGCTGATTGCGGAGGAAGCCCCCGGCACAGAGCCGCGCGGCCAGCATTTCCCCAAGCGCAACCGCATCATCGCAGGCCTCGCAATGGGCACGCTGGTGGTGGAGGCCGCGCCAAAGTCCGGCTCGCTCATCACTGCACGGCTGGCAGGAGAAGCGGGCCGCGAAGTGATGGCAATTCCCGGCAGCCCGCTGGAAGCGCGAAGCCACGGTTGCAACCACCTGATCCGCGAGGGCGCCATGCTGGTGCAGGCTCCGGAAGACGTGATCGAATTGCTGTCCGGTTTCGACGGCGTGCCGCGATCATCTTTCCGCGAAGCCACGCCCGCTTACGACTACGCACCGGAGGAAATGGCCGAGGCCGAGCCTGCCGATATCGAAAGCCTACTCACTACTGCGCCAGTCAGCGTTGACGAGCTGATCCGGCAATCAGGCGAGAGCGCGGGCGCGGTGCAGATGGCGCTGTTGGAACTTGAGATTGCCGGACGGCTGGTGCGCCATGCGGCGGGTAGGGTAAGTTTAGCTGGTTAAGGGGGTAACGGTGCATAACGACGACTTTGAATTATCACAGCTGTTCACTGCGATGGGCGCTTTAATTAGACAAAGCCTTGGCACCATGATTGCTGTGTTCTTCGCAATTTCCGCGGTCGGAGCCGTGATCGATTACTACTTTCTAGATGAGTATTGGAGTGCGTTTGTGATCATTCTCGCGCAATTCATCATTTGCTATTTCTTCGTAAGAGAATTGGCGCGCGAGTCCAGCTTGTTGGGCGAAAGCTCTGCTGGTCCAGGCTTTGCCGCTTATTTTGGTTTATCTTTCGTGTTGGGAATAGGCACCACCCTGGGTTATGTGCTCTTGATAATTCCCGGTATTATCCTGCAAATTCGCTGGCTGCTTGCGATGCCACTGTTATTCTTACCTGAGGCAACTTCGAGCGCTAATGATTGCATCAGCAACAGCTGGCGCATGACCGGCAAGGTCTTTTGGAAGCTGCTTGCGGGTTGGATAATTGGGCTGTTTTTCACCGCGCTATCGATTTACCCTTATGCTTTCTGGGTTATGATCCCCGGCATGCTTTCTGGGTTATGATCCCCGGCGACCCGATGTATTTGGTAGGAATCGGAATATCCAACGCCGCCATGTCTGCGTCAGTGATGTACTCATTTGTTCTTGGATTTGCGGCGCTGCTCTTGCTGCGGAGTGGTCGGGATGAAGTCGAGCGCGTGTTCGGTTAAACGCGCTTTAAGACAAGTGTTCACTTGACCTTAGGCCTTCGCGCAATCATCCGCTTGACGAATCCGGCGAAGGCTCCAACCTTGCGCGTACGTACACACGTAAGGGACTGACCTCACCGCTATGCAACTTGTCATCGTTGAATCGCCTGCCAAGGCGAAGACCATTGAGAAATATCTGGGCAAGGACTTCAAGGTCCTCGCATCCTATGGCCACGTCCGTGATTTGCCGCCGAAGGATGGCAGCGTGCGTCCGGATGAAGAATTCGCGATGGACTGGGAAGTTTACTCGGACAAGCGCAACCGTGAACAGGTGAAGGCCATCGCCGATGCGGCGAAGAAGTCCACTCGCCTGATCCTCGCGACTGACCCTGACCGCGAAGGTGAAGCGATCAGCTGGCACGTGCTGGAACTGCTCAAGAAGAAAAAAGCGCTGCCCGCGGATGTGGACCGCGTGACTTTCAACGCCATCACCAAATCCGCCGTGACGGAGGCGATGAAGGCTCCGCGCGAATTGGATACCGATCTGATTGACGCGTACCTCGGCCGCCGCGCGTTGGATTATCTGTTCGGTTTTACGCTCAGCCCGGTGCTGTGGCGCAAGCTGCCCGGTGCGAAATCTGCAGGACGCGTCCAGTCGGTTGCACTGCGCCTGATTTGTGAGCGGGAGCGGGAGATTGAGGTCTTCAATCCTGACGAATACTGGTCTGTCACAGCGAAGATGGAGCATGACGGCACAAGCTTCGATGCGCGGCTGGTGCGGTTTGACGGGAAGAAGCTTGAGAAACTTTCACTCGGTAACAAGGGGTCAGCCGATGCTGCCAAATCTGCCGTGGAGCAGGGCCGCTTTACCGTTGAGGACGTCGAAACCAAGCCGCTGAAGCGCAGCCCCGCTCCGCCGTTCACCACCTCCACCCTGCAACAGGAAGCCGCGCGCAAGCTGGGCTATTCTGCCAGCCACACCATGCGGTGCGCGCAGTCTTTGTACGAAGCAGGCGCGATCACTTACATGCGTACCGATGGCGTGGGCATGGACATGAGCGCAATACTGGCCTGCCGCGATGCGATTGATGCGCGGTATGACACGCAGTACAAACCCGAAAAACCGCGCTTTTACAAGACGAAGGCCAAGAACGCTCAGGAAGCGCACGAAGCCATTCGCCCCACCGATTTCCGCAAGGATCGTGCAGGTTCGGGTGACGAGGCAAAGCTTTACGATCTGATTTTCAAGCGCGCCATGGCCAGCCAGATGGCAACCGCTCAGCTTGAGCGTACCACCATCACCATGCGTGACCCCACGGGCAAGCATGAATTGCGCGCTACCGGTCAGGTCGTGAAATTCCCCGGCTTCCTTGCGGTCTATTCCGAAAGCTTTGATGATGCTGCGGATGGTGACGATGACAATCTGCTGCCGGTCATTCGCAAGGGCGATGCTCCGGCGAAGAAGGTCGTGGAAGCGATCCAGCATTTCACCCAGCCACCGCCGCGTTTCTCTGAGGCTTCGCTGGTCAAGCGGCTGGAAGAACTGGGCATTGGCCGCCCCTCCACTTACGCCTCCACAATTCAGACACTTCGTGATCGTGATTACGTGCGGATGGAGAAAAACCGCTTTTTTGCAGAGGATTCCGGCAGGCTTCTCACAGCATTTCTAGAGCGTTTCTTCCCTAAATATGTCGCCTATGACTTCACTGCCGGCATGGAAGACGAACTGGATGAAGTCAGTGGCGGGCGTGCGCAATACAAAACGCTGCTCGAGGATTTCTGGCGCGATTTTAAGCCCAAAAGTGATGAGGTGATGGAGCGCCAGCCTTCGGAAGTGACCGAAGTGCTTGACGAATTCCTCGCCGATTTCCTCTTCCCGCAGCGCGACGACGGCAATCTGCCGCGCTTCTGCCCGCTGTGTGCAGAGCAGGGCCGTGACGGCGGCGAACTGCACTTACGCGGTGGCCGATATGGCGCATTCATCGGCTGCGTGAATTATCCGGAATGCAATTTCCGCCGCAAATTCGGCCAGCCCGGCAATGACGATGGTTCTAACGATGGATCGATGGGCGAACACCCGGAAACTGGCGAATCCATCGACCGCAAATCAGGCCGCTTCGGCCCCTATGTGCAGATTGGAGAGGGCAAGGAAGCCAAGCGCGCCTCTATCCCCAAGGACGTGGATGATTTCGATCTCGATTGGGCGGTGAAGCTGCTTGGCCTGCCGCGCATCATCGGTCAGCATCCCGAAACGGGCAAAGACATCGAAGCGGCGATTGGCCGCTATGGCCCGTATCTGCGCCATGACGGCAAATATGCGAAGCTTTCCAGCACGCAGGATGTGTTTGAAACCGGCATGAATGCTGCTGTTACGCTGCTGGCAGAGGCGGCCAACCGCAAGGGCGGCGGCCGCGGTGCCCGTGAACCGTTGAAGGTCTTGGGCAAGACCGAAGTAGGCGACGATGTGAAGCTGATGGATGGCCGCTATGGCCCGTACATCACAGACGGAAACGTCAATGCGACCATCCCGAAAGACAAGGACAAAGACGCTCTGACGCTGGAAGAGGCGTTGGTGATGATCGCCGAGAAGGCTGCGAAAGGCCCGGTGAAAAAGAAGCGTAAGGCTCCGGCAAAAAAGAAGCCTGCCGCCAAGAAAAAGGCACCAGCCAAAAAGAAAGCTCCGGCCAAAAAGGCTCCAGCCACAAAAGCGGCGGAAAGCTGATGGCGAAGGAGCGGTTTGAACGGCACAAACAGCCTTGGAATGGAGAGGAAGCGGGCAAGCTGAAACTGCTCGCTTCCAAAGGGCAGGGCCTGAAACAAATCGCTAAGGCGCTCAACCGTAGCGAAGAATCGACCCGCGATTTCGCCAAGAAAAACAAGATTGCGGTAGCGAAGAAACGCTAGCGGAAGGCTTGCGGGCGGGGTCTATCGGTGTCGGGGGCAGGGTGACAAAGGTTACACCCTGTCACCCAGTGGTCAGGCGGCAAAAAGCCCAGAACCATGCGGGTTTGCGCGCCAAAGCGTCAGGGTGACACTTCGCCAGAAAAAAACAGATCGACGATTTGAAAGAGCTGATTCGCCTCTAGGTTGCGGCGAGGCTGTAGGACATAACAAACCAATCGACGCGTTTGTCCGGTGTCAGGTGATCCGTCGCATTGGCGACATGACCGGAATTTGGTGGGAAGCGGACATTGATTGCGAGCTACTAGACGGAGTTATCTGTGTTTAGATCGGACTGTGCGAAATTGGCACCTTAGGCCTCGTAGAGCAGTAATTCGGCTATCGATCCCGCTACGAACGGTTCGCCGTATGATAGCCTGGTGTTGGCAAGCTGAGCGTCAATTGCGCGCGTAAACAGAATGAAAGGCCGTCGCCCATTAAGGTTGCGAGCCTCATTTCTCCAGGTTCAAAACCGTGTATCAATAGTGGTCTTGATTTTGGAGCTGGCCAACTGAGGCGCTTGTCGTGCGATCTTCACGAGCGTTGGCAACTAGCCTTCGGGCAAGTAAGAATGAATTTGCCGTGTTAAGAAATACCGACTCCTTAGTGCTGAAGAAAGCCTTTCGCAAATCGGCGACGCTGGTCGCGATGTCCTATCTGCTTTCCTCAAGCATCCCAGTCATGGCGAAACCAGCCGAAGTGCGCATCTCGGTCGAGCGTGAACTTGCGTTCGGCACCTTCATGATCTTTGGTTCAGGGCGCAGAACCATTGGTGCCAATGGCATCGTTACAGATGAGTCCATTGTCGCTTTGGAGGGCACCATTCCCTCTCCTGCACAATTCACCGTCACCTATGATCGTGGCAATGAGAACAACCATGTTCTTGATGTCGAGATCGAAGTGTTTGTCTCTACTACACCAATGGTGCGCATCGGTGGTGTTGAGGGGCGGTTGTCGAATTACCAAACGGACTTACCCGGATTTGGGCGTGTCTCCAGCGGTCAGCCGCTTCGTATTTTGCTTCCGAATTGTCGAACCAGAACCTGTTCGCGCACATTCAGGTTAGGCGCTACGCTGGATGTCTCACGCACATTCGGTGGGGCGGACCTCGTTATTCCTATACCTATCGATGCCATCCTGATCTCCGATGATCGGCAGCGGCGTTGAGGGTCTTTGCGGTCTTGTGTGTCATTGCTGGGCTGGCGGCGGGGCCCGCACAAGCGCAAGAGCAGAGAGAAACGAATACACTGAGCGGCCGTGCAAGTGCGTCGGTAGTGCAACCGTTGCGAGTTGCTGCGGTTGAAGACCTTTCATTCGGCACAGTCATGCTTCAGCGCGGGCAAGGCGGCGAGATTATAATCAGTGAAACTGGTTCTGAAACGACCTACACTGGTGCCTTACATCCCATTTGTAGAAGCGGCTCAAGCTGCGCTGCGCATCGGGCTCGCTTTGCAGTCAGTGGCCAGAACAATCGCGACTATGGCATCGGATTACCTTTGCGATTGCCCGTCACCGGTCACACGACCGGCACCCACCTTTCAATTGACCGGCTTTCCGCTGCCAGCGCGGCCAGTCCGTCTTTGGGTGTGGCTGGCCGCACCGATGACGCAGGCCACGACAGCTTTTCCGTCGGAGGCAGCTTGCAGGTCCCGGCCGGCAGCAAGGCGGACCAGTATCGCGGCGACCTGACTGTGACCGTATTCTACTACTGAGAGAGTATCTCGCCTTGCCCAACCGCCGCGGGCAAACACGTAACCCGTCAGTAATTTTTTAATAACTACACGATAATCCGTTCCAAGACGGGACGAGCGGTGCCGCTTGTCTCGGGTTGCTCCTGCTGGAGAGCAGGCAATATCGAGACTGGTAAAAAGGAATACACATGAAAAAGTTTGCAATTCTTGGAGCGGTTCTGGCTGCTGCGACATCGACCTCCGCATTCGCGCAGGCAACTCTCGACGACAATCAGGCCGAAGGTTCGGCAACTGCTGAAGTCGTCGCTCCAATCACGCTGACACATGTTGCCGGCGCTGAATTGAACTTCGGTACTTTCACCGCCGGTTCGGGTGGTACAGTTGTTGTAACGCGCGGTGGCGCCGGTTCGAGCACAGGCGACGTCGTCCTGCTCGCTGGTTCGACAGAATCTTCTGACCAATTCACTGTTGCTGGTGACGCGGATCGTCGTTTCTCGATCACTGCAACTGGTGACGATATCACGCACACCGATGGCACGACCACCATGTCGTTCACTACCGATGCACGTGGCAACCACACTCTGTCTGCCGCTGGTGCAGCAGACTTCACTGTTGGCGGCACGCTGACAGTTAGCGCCGATCAGCTGGCTGGCGACTACGCCGGTACGTATCTGGTCGAAGTAGCCTATAACTAAGTGAGTTAGGGTGCGGGCTGCAGAAGTCGCCCGCACCCACTTGCTCAGGTGACATCATGAGATTTAAACCCCAAATTTTTGGCGCTCTTGCGCTTGCGCTAGGCTTGTCCGCGTTTCCAGCTCATGCTCAGGAAACACCAGGCGAGGCCGATGGCAATTCTTCGGCTTCAGTCGTTGCTCCATCGCGCATAACCAAGATCGCAGATCTGCGATTTGGGGCGTTCGCAAGTC
>ENA-ORXU01001159-ORXU01001159.1-marine-metagenome-genome-assembly--contig:-NODE-1159-length-23617-cov-4.689677_pt1 | contig 23617 bp, 20 predicted proteins | sample MGYA00237869_ERZ511484 | MGnify/ENA metagenome assembly ERZ511484
ACAGAGTAGAGGTCACTACCGATGAGAACATCATAGAATACGTGAAAACAGAGGTGAAGAACGGCGCTCTGGTCATCAAGACGGAAGCTAATCTCAGAAAATACAAGGAACTTATAGTCAATATCTACACGCCAGAGTTCAATACGCTCGACGTATCAGGAGCCTGTGATCTATGGGTCAAAGGAGATTTCAGCTCTGAGACCATGTCTATATCTGGAAGCGGTGCCTGCAATGTATACGCAGAAAACGTAAATGCGAAGAAGGTCATCATCAATGCCAGTGGTGCCACTGATATGACCGTAGGTGGTCAGTGCGACCATCTGAAAATCAATTCGAGTGGTAGTAGTGATGTGATGGCAAAGAAACTGGCAACTCATACAGCAACTGTATCTGCTAGCGGCGCTAGTGATATCAGTGTCATGGCTGATGGTAAGATCGACGGTGGCCTTAGCGGTAGCTCTGATCTAGAATACTATGGCAAGCCTGAGTCTGTAGATGTAAGCACATCTGGTGCTAGTGATGTGAGTAAGGGCGAGTAGAGCTGTTACTTGTGCACTGATGCTAAACTTTATACTAGAGAGATACGATGATCTCATTGCATCTCTACAGCGTCCAGTAAAGCATATCACGGATCTGCCCTGTATATAGGCTCTTTATATCCATCAGAGCCCCTTTCCCTCTTGAGAGACTCTTGAAATAAGCTTCGTCTAGGCCAATGTAGCTCTCGTGCTTTACAGCGAGAAGTATGCAATCGTAGTCACCACTTGGCTCCGTGAGTTCAAGACCATAGCTCCGCTGTAAGCTCTGGGAATCTGCATGGGGATCTGTGATGTCTACGTCTACGCCGTAGCTTTCCAGTTCTTTTACTACATCGACGACCTTACTATTACGTATATCACTGACATCTTCCTTGAATGTGATGCCCATCACGAGAGCTCGAGATTTATTGATAGGAACTCCTTGATCACTGATCATGAGGACTGCCTTTTTAGCTACGTGCTTAGATAGATTGTCATTGATCTTACGGCCTGTAAGTATCATCTCTGGCGTATAGCCTAGCTCTATGGACTTATGAGTGAGGTAGTAGGGATCTACTCCTATACAGTGTCCACCCACTAGTCCTGGGTAAAACTTGAGAAAATTCCATTTGGTGCCAGCTGCTTCCAGCACATCTGACGTATTGATCCCAGCTCGATCGAAGATCAGTGAAAGCTCATTCATAAGAGCGATATTCACATCACGCTGCGTATTTTCTATAATCTTGCATGCCTCTGCGACTCGGATGCTGGTGGCCCGATGCACACCCGCCGTGATGATCGTCTCATAGAGTTCAGCTACAAATGCCAGTGCCTCATCTGAATCAGCTGAGACCACCTTCACTGTATTAGTCAAAGTATGCACTTTATCACCAGGATTAATCCTCTCAGGCGAATAGCCCACATGAAACTGATCTGGATAAGATAAGCCAGACTCCTCAGCAAGGATGGGAACACAGTCCTCTTCCGTACAGCCTGGGTATACCGTTGACTCATATATAACGTAGTCACCCTCTGACAATACAGAACCCACGGTTCTGCTAGCAGCCTGCAGTGGACTGAGATCTGGAACATTGAATCGCGTCACAGGTGTGGGCACTGCGACGATATACACATTGGCCTTCTTCAAGTCTTTGACTTTGGATGTGAAAATCACATCACTATCCTTGAAGTCCTCAGCAGACAATTCATCATTGGGATCTTTACCAGATCGCATTACAGCAAGCTTTTCCTCATTGATATCAAAGCCAATGACGGGAAATTTCTTAGCCAATTCAAGAGCAATAGGGAGACCTACATAGCCTAGACCCACAGCACCGATTATTATATCATCCTTACGCATAGCTACTTTTCTTAATACAAAGCTACTGATCGCGTCATACATCTGCTACTTTTGAGCTAGTGGAATCAGTCAAGTATAGCATCATCGTAGCAACGTACAATCGTCTTGAGGAGCTCCAAGAGCTGTTAGCCTCCGCTGAGTCGCTGACTTTCCCAAAGACATCGTACGAGATTGTCATAGTTGACGACGGCAGTGACGATGGCACCGAGAAATTTATCACTGACTATATATCTGACATTTCACTCCTATACCTGAAGCAAGCAAATCAAGGACCTGGTGAAGCTCGCAATCACGGTATGCGCAAGGCCCATGGAAGGTATTTTATGTTTGTGGATAGCGACTGCACATTTCCGCCAGAGTATCTCGATGAAGTTGACAAAGCTGTAAGGCAGCATGGATATGAAGCCTTTGGAGGGCCTGACACCTATCATCCTGACTTTTCCGACTTCCTCAAAGCGATTAACTACACTATGACCAGTTTCCTTGGCAGTGGAGGCACTCGTGGCAGTTCTACGAGCGTCACTAAGTACTATCCGCGCAGTTTCAACATGGGAATTCATAGAAAAATTTTCGATGATATAGGTGGCATGAACAGACTCCGCCACGGTCAGGATATGGATCTCAGTATGCGCATTTATGCAGCGGGATATAAAGTCGGACTCATACCAGATGCTTACGTCTATCACAAGCGACGTACAAGCCTGAAGCGCTTCTATAAGCAAATTTTCAACTGGGGCGTCGCTCGTATCAATCTCGGGCGGACGTACCCAGAGTTCATGAAGCTCATTGCCTTCATGCCCTTCATTCTACTAAGCTTCTTTGTACTGTCCCTTGTGGGAGCCCTATTTTCTGGGGCTTTCGCCCAAATGCTCCTATGGTCCCTACTCTTTGCAAGCATAATTTGCCTAATAGCGCTTGTACAAGCCACCAGCACATACAAGAGCCTCAAAATTGGACTTCTGGCAGCCTTTCTTCTACCCTTCCAAGTCTTAGCCTATGCTTGCGGTACTGCTAGTGGCTTACTCCAGTGGATGATGGGAAAAGAAGAGGCAGAGGGTTTTGGTAGGAACTATTATAAGTGACCACCGCCAGAGCGAACTACGTAAATCGTTTCTTGAGCAAATTAAGATACTTATCAACAGCCCTTGAAATATCAATTGAAATATTGAAGTAGTAAACAGGAAATGCAAACAGCAGGAAAATGACAGTGCTTCTCACAATGATATTTACAAAAGGGTTAAGCTCTAATTTAAGGTAAATCAAAATGACAGCTGTCAATATACCAAGAAGCAAAATATACAAACTTGCTCTGCTAAATGGTTGCATCTTAAATAAATACCAGATGAAAAAGAACTTCACTACATTGAACACAGTCAAACTCAAAAGTGTAGCAAGAGCAGCTCCTGTAATTCCCATACGCGGTATCAGTAGCAAGTTAGTACAGACCGTTACAAATCCCATCAAGAGAATAAGAACTAGATTCCACCGATAACGTGAAGAATAAATCAGAATCGCCTGATTGACACCTGTAACACCGTTCACCACCTTACTTAACCCTAAGTACAGAACTACTGGAGCGCTGAGCAGTAGACTCTCGCTGTTAGGAGTGAGAAGAAAAATGTCCTTTAAATTAAACCACACCAAAAGCAACAAGCCAACACTTACTATAAATGAAATATCTGAAGAGCGCTGATAAAGATCTTTAATCTTAATCAAGTTATCGCTTGAAAAATGGTAAGAAATCTTGGCGCCAACTAGTGAATTGAGGGAAGCCATAGGAATGCTCAATATATTAGCAACAAAAAAACCTATACTATATATTCCAGCACTGCGATAGTCTATCATACCCCCTACCATAATGATATCTACACGGAAAGCTAATACCATACCTATAGCCCCAAGAGCACTCCAAGCGCCATATGTTGCCATAGCCTTTACATCCTTTCTACCATAACCTAAAATTTCTGTAGCTCTGAGACGAGATTGGAAGAAACCCCTACGTAGGGAGGTATACAGCAAGAGATACACCAAAACTAAAAAACGCGCTCCAAGATATAGCCACAGAGCCCATAGTATAGGCATATCGAAAAAGACGACTAAGACCACAGCTAACGGCACTAGGATCTTCTGAATTAGGTTATTAGCAATTGTAGGCACTACTACTTCACCCAAATTTGTAATGTACTTCTCGATCCATGCGATCAAGAGCACTACAAGACTCAAAAGTGCTATTATAAATGAAAATTCAGATAGTCGAGGTACATCAAAACCACCGAGATTTAAAAGGTAGGAGAGCTGATCCCTTGCCAGATAACAGGTTGCTAATACTATACCATAAGACAGAAGAGCATATAAAAAAGTAAACATAAAGAAGCCTCTGCCATTAGCTTTCAATTCATTGTCTTGAAAGAACTTGACGCCCATATGTATGACACCCATACCCATAAGAGGGCCAGCGAAAAGAGAAAAAGCGACAACGAATTGCAGTAATCCAAAAAACTCCAGATCTAACGGATAGATAAAGAGGGTGCTTATGACTCCAATACCGACACCAAAAAGCATCAAAACAGTACGAAGCGCGGCCTGACTCCTTATTGTCTTCATGACAGGTACTCCTTCTCGACTAGTATCGCCTCCACAAGTCGACTAGCTAGTAGCGCGTGACCAAGATCATTAAAATGTACACCATCAGGATAATGCTCAGCAATATCAAAATCGTCAGTCGATATATAACAAACCTTATGTTTATGAGCTAGATTTTTCAACGCTTCATTGAAATTGGCTACGCGATGAGTAGAGCGAGGTAATGCTTTTTCCACCCTCATGGATGGAGAATTGATGCCCACAAGAATCACGTCGGCATTGAGATTAGCCTTAATGGTAGAAACGATGAAATCAATATTGCGAGTAAACCGGTCTTCTCCGACCCAAGGAGTATACCATCTCATCACAACGAGTAGTGGACGCAATCGCGCAATGAAATTTTGGTAGAAGAAGTTTAATGAACTGGTCAACCTGCTACGACTCTTTCTAGTAAATATTTTATACAACCAGTAAGGAATCTCTCGACTACAGGAATCAACCACACCCAAGTTAATGACATAGACATCACCATCAGCAGCAAGGACTTCGTCAATAGATTCTACGAAATAACTACTCAAGCTCGCACCTCGGCTAAGGTTATGAGCCCTGCAGTAATACTCATTTAGGCGCGAGAAGTATGTTCTTCCTCCAGTTTCAAAAGGACGGACTCTCAGACCAACAGAGTTAGATAGAAGAACTATAGACTTATCATTGCATGGCTGCATATATATAATCTTCTTCGACGATTTCCACTTCATAACCCCTACTCTTCAGCAAATCCCTTATCAAGTCGGGCATCGGTGATTCCTTTTCATAATAGCGAGCCGCAATGGAAAAATGTAATGGTTTAATGCCATCTAGACCATGAAGCGCTCGCAACTCAGCACCATTAAGTTGAATAAGCATAAAGTCAACATGCGACCACGCATTGACTTGCAACAACTCATCAAGCGTATACGCGTCGACCTTATAATTAATGGCGTCAGCATAGCTTAGATCTACACTACCACTTTGACCATCACCCTGACGCATCTGAAAATTCAACTCAGTACACTCATCCCAAATTGCTCCATGAACTAAATCAACATTGTCAAATCCATTATAGTCAACATTCTTCTTTAATAGAGCAAAATTTTCTGGATTGGGCTCAATGGCCATGATCCGTCCAGAAGGACCTATTTTTTCTCTGAGGTATAAGGTATAGTACCCTCTATATGCACCCATCTCTGAAATGTAATCACCTGGCTTGGCTGTGTATTTTCGTTCCTTCTTTGGTCCTTGAAACTTCAATCCTCCTTCAACATACCTGATAGCTATGTCACAAGCAATAAAATAACACTCAAACGGCAAAGTTCTCTTTACACTTCTACTAAGACCTAGATAATATTTTTTCAGCTTAGAGGGAGCAATGAAGCCATAAAACCGCAAGCCATTAGCAAGCTGAACAAAATAATGATCGGAGTCACTGCCGCAGTGATCAATATTCAGTGTATTGACGATAGCATTGATAGCAAGTCTAGTTCTAACATACCGCAAGTCGATCATATATACAACTTTTCATCTAAGGACAAGGCAAATGCCATCCACGAATCACCCCACCTTACGTAGGGTGTCTTGTCTACAAAGGTACCCTTCTTTCTGAAGTACATATGTCCTTGCTCATCATAAAGATCAGGCATGGCGCCTTGAAAGACTGCCTCGTAAGCTTTCATGTGTGAAAAGTACTTGAAGACGATCATAGACTGCGCGATAACGTGACTATCCAGAATATCAGGCCTAGTTAAGGACAACTTGGGCACGTATCCAGGTTTGAACAGTTCATGCACATAATAGTCAAAGCCCTTACCGGCTGCATGACTCCACTCAAACTCTGATTCGAGATAATGCTCACAAATGGCGAGATTCTCCAATACATACCCAGTGTGATAATTATCAATCTTAGCCGGTGCTGTATCATCACTAAAATATGTCCAAGAACCGTCATCACGCTGACGACGACATGTATAGTTCAATAGCCTCTTAGCAGTTCTCAGATACAATTGATCAGCGGTAGCGTTGTATAACATCGACAAGCTACCAGCGACCATCATATTGGCATTATAGACTTTCAACTGATCAATCTCTGTATAAGCTAAGCACAGCTCTGACTCAGAATCCTCAGATATAGGAAAATCGTAACAAAGAAATCTGCCAGCCATAATTGCATACCTTAGAGCTTCATAATCTTGTCGACTAGTGTATAATTCGACCAAGGCCTTTATGACTTGAGATGTGACAGTCGCTCTGACGGTATTTTTCGGAATCAATTTCTTACTATACCAATCGTATGGTTGTCCCCATCCTCCATATGAACCTCGTTCTTGAAAATCCGAAATGATCCTAGCACGAAGATTTTGAATCTCCCCGTCATTCAGTGACTTGGAATCATCTAAGCGGAGCATAGCTCTAAGGAAGTATGAGTCACTCTGAGCAAACCTCTGTTTTGTCACCCCGCAGATTTTACGTGTAGCACTCGGAATATACGCCCTCACTTTAGCACTTATCTCATTAATTAGGCGCCTTGCAATCTTGCTAGGTAATCTCTGCTTAAGGAAAAGTACCAGCATTAAATTATCTATATCACACAGATCATAGCTCCTGTAGTCAGCATCCTTCCAGTATCTCAGCAAGTCAGTTCTTACTTCAGAAATATCGATAGAGACTGCGCTCATCCTAGAGAGTTAGTAAACTGTAGATGAGTAAAGTGATTTGACAAATCTTGATATATATTGTTCGCAGAGTCAGAAAACTCAAGCTCTTCATAATTGTAATTTATTCTTGTATTGCCATTCTGGACATTCTGATTCTTTCTTGTTAGTACATTTCTAATCGTAACCCTCTGGTGAACCTCCAATAAATCATGCAATTCTTCGAGTCTCTCTATAGATAAGTTCATAAGATCATGCCCATACACTCGCGCAGGATAATCTTTGCAGAATTGCAAAATGAACTTATTAGTCTCCATATAGTGCCACAAAATCTTATCCGCGACACTTAAATTAGTATCAGCTTGATCACACTGTGAAATCAACCGGTATTCTGCTTGTCGATTACCACTATACCACGACCTCTTCACTCCAGAAGCAAGAAATCCCTTTGGATGTCTAAACAATATCACGAATTTAGCCTGAGGCATCAACTCTGCTATAGCATAAGCAAAAAAGGTCAAATTATTGTTAGTCTCCAAATACCTTTTACTACACTTATAGGCATAGCGGAGATATTCTTGACGAGCAGTCATAAATATTTGTTTCGCAACCTGATCTGAGGCCGACTTTTCAAGGTCGGATTGATATAATTCATATAGAAACTTTGACTGCATAGCCAGATTAGGCTGAGGCGCGTGATGCGCCGCAAATCCCTTGATTCGATCAAAGTACTCCGCATACCATTGGGTTGCCACCCTGCCAGTTGACAAGAAGAATACTGGAGACCTAAGCTCATCAAGAACATCCACAATTTCCTCACTTGACACCTTATGCACAGGACGACCATAATGCATAAACCAACGTAGGCGCTCAATACTATTACGATTCATAGACACGATTAAGCAAACTTGAGTATGTGAGAGACTCTGCATTCTCTTCTGAGACTAACTTTAGTAGAGATCCATATAATCGATTTATACCTTTAATTGCCCCCTCATCTAAAGAAGAGTTATGCCATAGCAAGGATATGAGACCGCCATAGTTTTCTACATTCCTTACAAGGGATGAAAAACTCTCTATAGCAGTGTCTATATCATATTTTTGATAATGGTAAAGAGTTGTATCCATGACTGTCAAAGGTATAGACCAATGGGCATAACTGCGATCGTGTGTATGATCATAAAATCTCGATGGAAAGCAGAAGCCTCTCCGCCATCCCTCGTGCTCGGCAAATCCTATAGTTGCGTCATACCGCATCCCAGCAGTAGCGTGTATGCGAGGAGTATTCTCATTACTGAAGCACAGACGATGTTGCCTCACGCCAAACACTTCCCTGCCCGTGATTTCATTCATCACATTAACATTCCGAGAAAACTCTGAGAGATCTAGATGCGACTTCACTGTACCGTGTAGTTGCACCTCATCTCCTCTATCTACCAACTCTGCAATCACATTTCTCAATCGTGTTGACTTGACATCATACCTAGCATCTATCGCCCCATCACCCTTCGGCAAAAAGAAATATGTCGAATGAAAATCGTACTGTTCATTAAGCTGGCACAAGAGATCAAAGGTCCAATAAGGATCTCGCAGAAGACGCTTATCCTCTGTAGTTAACCAATGCCGAATCCACTGCATGACATAGGTAAAATCAAATTTCTTTAACTTAGAACGTAGTAAATAGTGATTGAATTTGGATACCACGTCAATATCGTGACTAAGGAGAAAAACAAAGCTATCGGAAAGCCTTTTTCGGCTTACAGATCCTTCAGGCAAGATGACTTTAAGCCCCTTAGCAAAAACATCGTACAACTCATTGACAATTGGTCTATGGATGCACTTTAAGCTTGCCAATAAAGTTGAAGCATATGGGATTCTGCCGTATGGATCTCTTTCGTCTATACCTAGTTCAAATTGACCGCTCAAGATGAAGAATATAGCTCTAAAAATATCATGAGTGAATAGCAATCTTTCGCCAGTAATCTCATAGTGGCTATTGGACTCATCAATTGGATAAAAGATGAAAGCTCCGTCAGCTTCAGAAATGAGTGTCTGATCAAATTTGGAGCTACTATATGGCACGCTCAGCTTTGATAGCTCACCCATACTTAAATTCCCATACTCAATGATACTTCTATAATCTTCCGTAACAGTCCAGCACATCTCAAAATGATCCAAGACATAGGTCAACTGATTCTGCGAAAGACCTTGCTGTACATTAACAATACTCATATCGTCAGATCTAGGCGATTATACAGAGCTACAAGACGATCTTTGGATCGATTTAAATTCAAATCCTCCTCCACTGCTCTACGACCACGATCTCCCATTTCAGCACGTAGAACAGGATTATCCTTAAGTGTCAATATCTTATCGCACAAGTCATCCACATCCTCTGAGAGGAAGACCAAGCCACAATCATATTTTTCCATTACATCTTGCTGAGGACGGCAGTTAGACACGATGAGTGGCTTTCTCAACATCATATACTGATAGATCTTATTCGCCACGCCCGATTCATGTTGAGGATTCTTGATGAAGGGAGCTATACATATATCAACAAGTGCTCCATAGGCTGGTAACTCACTTTGATCAATCCATGGTACGTAGTAAAACACAGCGTCGTCGTCCTGTGCCATGTATTGATCAAATTTCGCGCGGTCCGCCCGATCCACAGGGCCTATGAACAGACAATTAAGATATATGCCACGGTTCTTAAGCTCTACTATGGCGTCTAATAAAGTAAAGACACCTCGGCGCTGAGCTATCCGACCAAAGTATAAAACAGTCACATCATGACGAAGAGCTACGTCCGGCACATGTGTCGATTCCTCTGAGGTATTATATCTAGATAGTTTTGGAAGATTAGGCAATACGGTAAACGATGCTTGTAGATCAGGATATCGCTTACTCAGTTGATCTTTAAATGACTCGCTGAGTACGACTATATGATCTGCATATCCTAAGTAAACCTTCTCCTTGAGAGCCCACATATGAGGATTACTGAGCAGTCTTTGCCACCATGATTTAGCTGATCTGTAGAGCAATATTGCCGATGGATAGTTCTCATGTAAATCAAGGATCATTGGAACTTTCAATGATGCCATATGCGCCGCTCTACTCATATACAGATCATGAACATGTAGCACTTCGATAGAAAATTCATGAGCAAAATCCTGTATAGCTCGAGCCCAGATTTTCTCATACTTAGGATAGCGGTTCATCACTAGCTTGAGCATCGCTTTAACTCTGCGAGGGATGTACATATCACAAAAGACTATGCCATTCTGAGTGCGATGATTAGGTTCAGATGAAGACTTACTATACACCTGTCCTAGTACGAATACCTGATGACCAGCCTCCAGCAGGATACTTGCCTCATTCATGACACGTACATCCGTAGGCGCATATTCATCGACTATCATTCCTATTCTCATCGCCATTTGTATTTCTTTGCCACGGTAAGAAAATACTCTACGCTCATGAGCTTCATGTAATTCTCAATCTTGTGCAGACTTGTACCTGAAGTGCGCACCTCTTTAGTGTATTCTATCCATTGAGGTGGTTTGAGAAGATCTTCAAGTAATGGATTATCATCCAGCAGAGATTTTGACCAATCAGAGGATACAAGGTCTTCAAACAGTGGACGATAGTCCCAAGCACTTTGAAGAGCAGTGGTCTTCTTCCAACCCATCTTGGTGCCGATCTTCTTGCGGAAGCGCTTGCTCTGAGCCCAGAAGTACTTCGCATAAAATGGAAGCCAGGCAAGTCCCTTCTTTGGCACCATATTGACTCCAGCCCAATCATTCTTCTCAGCGGCGAGTGCTGGATCGAGCCCGTAGACTACAGCTCGCATATACTTGGACAAATTGAATTTCCACTGTACAGGGATCGCAATGGCCTGCTCAAAATTTCTTCTGAGCAGCATAGGTGAAAATGCTGGTATCACATAGTCACATGCATTATTAGCTGTAGCAGCGTAGTTGAGCCAGTAGTATATATCAAAGCGGTCCGTATGGATCGCAGTCGGAGCATCTACGTGAGATGCTATCGCGCCCTCGATTATATCTTTGATATATGCTCTGGAATTAGCCTTGATAGCTAGAAAATCATCTGAAAAGTGTGAGTCTTCGTAGTTTTTACTCAGTGCCCTCATAGAGAGAAATAAATCAACCTTAAACTTCCCCGGATCTCTATAGAAGTTGATCATGTAATGCTCATCCCAAAGGCCGTTTTTATAGAATTGGCCCTCAGCACCGTTAATACTGCAATTGCCTAGTGCTCGCTGTCGCTCTCTCATGTAGAGGATGCGCCCTACGATATACCCGGGCTCTTCACAAGATGTCAACAAGACAGCCTTTTTAAAATAGTCTTCTACCGAGTTGAGATAATCCTCTTCCAGTTGTATAACATGATGATCTATGGCATGCTTTTCAGCGAGCTTGAGTGTATCCTCCACCTCAAAGAACTCATCCTTGCCAAATATGCTTGTCTTAAAATCTCTACCGCTGGCCCGCTGTGCTGAAACAAGAAAGCGAGTATCCTGTCCCATGGTGAAGTCAAGGCAGTTACCGCCAAATGTGTCGTCAAGCATCGTCATAGTCGATGTCATACTTTGCTGCATCTTTTCCACTGATGCTTCGAAGCTATCTCCGCTAAATTGATGCGGAAAGTCCCAGTAACGTGACATACTCAATCCCGCTGATGTGATCTCATAGTGCGTAGCCGGTTCACACTTACTCACGCCTGTAAGCATACTGCGATGAGACATGATATAATATCGCCACATAAATTCATTGAGAGCATAGGGATCTACTTTCACTTCTGTGATAGCTCCGCAAGTGGCAGCAAATGGTGTGAACATCACACACTCTTCTGTCTCTACATAAAAGTTTGACTTATACTTAATGATATCAGTAAACACATGCCACGTACTGGAAGCTTTATACCAGATCTTGATGACGAAGTGACCGTCAAGTTGGGACGCAAAGTCATTAGGACTGTCGAGATACATTGCGAGTAGCTCTTTGGGCGACAGCCCCCTTGCCTCCTCTAAGTGAAAGACGTGCCCATCTATAATCACTCGATTTCCAGCATGATCTAGGTAAGAGAAGTCAAGATGATAATTACTAAAAGCTAATAAGAAATAGCTCTCTTCCCGAGCAAGTTCTTTGATATCAGACAAGTGGTCACCATAGATATTGCGTGAAGTATCACCAATGTGATCACATAGGCGATTCCAGTCCGAGGAAGAAAAAGATCGATTAACTAGTAACAGAGTGCCCGCCATCAGAGTCTGCCAATTTTTTTCAATGCCTTGTACTTCACCTTATACATTTTTACCACATTGGTCGTAGTTATTTGCCTTGTGAATATTTCCTCATATTTCTTAAATATCATATGGCCAGTGAGCTGATGCATCATGCGCATCTGTGTGATATGAAGCTTCTGATACAATATAGTTGCTGGATCGATGTCTGCATACCAGTCAGCCTCACAGATATTGTACCTGGACCAATATCCAAGGTCGAACTGTGGCATAATGCTAATCAGTGTATCTACTGCCTCGTCAAAGAGTCTTGACGCAAGCGGGTGATCTGGAAACACGCGACGATAATCTTGGACACCGCAGAGAGCGAAGATCATACCATTAAGCACAAGTGTAGGAACCTCACTCGTATATTCCTCATAGAAAGGGCCCCACTCAGTAAAGGAAGTGACTCCTCCGTCAGCAACTGAGATCGTAAAAGGCTGGAGTGCTTGTTCTGCCATTGACCGGTACTCTTCTCTTCCAGTGAGCTGATAAGCTCTGAGCAATACACTGATACCCCGACTTTGGCTAAATGCACTTTGCCAAGGCCCTGGATTCTTGTAGGCCGGTAGAGCTACCTCTGTCATCCATCTGGCTCCAAGCCTGTCATCGATCTCCGCATGCTTAAGAAACCAATCCGCAAATTTCAGAAACCTCTGAGCATCTTCATCTCGCTTTGATGAAAGATAAGTATGCCAAACAGATAAGCCCATCTGCCCTATCGAAATAGGAAAATAGACGTAGTCCTTATCAGTGACATCAATGTAAGTCTTATTAATAGGAATGCCATCCTCATCAAATCGCTTGATGAGCGCTTGCTCTTTACCTGCACCCACGAGCTCTTCTTTAAATAAGAAGTAGTACTCCACTAGATTACTAGAGTGCATATCCTGAGCAAGATCGTATCCAGCCATCCGCAGACGGTGAAAATCCTGCTTCATTTTTTGAAGCATGAAGAGTGCCTTTTTGAGCTTTCCCATTTCAGTCTCAAAGCTATGTATATTGCAACTATTTGTAATGTATAGCTCAATCTCGTCGGCTATCTTTACCCCCATGAAGCCCTTTCTCCTCATAGCGTACTATTGGCCGCCTGCTAGTGGACCAGGTGTGCAGAGATGGCTTAAGCTGTGCAAGTATATGGAGGAGTCAGGCTGGACCCCTGTAATCCTTACCGTGAAGGATGGTAGCTATCCTGCAACTGATCAGCAATTACTAGAAGAGGTGGCAGATCACTGGCCTGTGTATCAAACCAAGACGATAGAGCCAATAAGCCTATTCCAGAGACTGATAGGAAGAGCTGGAGCACCTACCAGTGTAGGTATGGACCCCAAGGGCTCTAAGCAGTCGTGGGTACAGCGCAAGATCACTATGCTTGGACTGTATGTGAGAGCCAATATGTTCATTCCTGATGCTCGCATGGGATGGCGTCGCTACGCTATCCGAGAAGCCAAGGAAATCATTCACACACATGATATCCAGGCTATCGTAACTACTGGACCTCCCCATAGTGTGCATCTCATTGCTCTAGCTTTGAAATCCTCATCTCCTATTCCTTGGCTTGCTGATTTCAGGGACCCCTGGACCAGTGCTTACTACAATGCCAATCTCAAGCGTAGTACTGCTGCAAAGAGAAAAGACCTCGCCTTGGAGACAGCGGTACTTACATCAGCCTCTGCAGTGACTTGCGTCTCTCCTGCCATGGCAAGAGAGTTTGACGATCGCAATGATCATGTACAGGTAGTCTATAACGGTTATGATCCGAGCGACTTTGCGTCAAAGCAGAAGGACGACGTTACTGACCACTTCACCTTAGCCTATATAGGCACCATAAAGAACCTAGAGATCCAGCCCGCCCTTTGGAAAGCTATCGCGTCACTTAGAAAGCAAGACGCTACTTTTCGTAAGGAGTTCCGTCTAGAATTTACAGGAAACGTGAGCGAATCAGTCAAGGAGAGCATAGCAAATTACGGACTCGCAGAGTGCACGCACTATCTCGGCTTTGCTGAGCATAGTGTTGCTATCCAGAGGATGAAATCTGCAACCGCGCTCCTCTTTATCATAGCAGATCTTCCTGGCAGTGATAAAATCGTGACCGGAAAGATATTTGAGTATCTAGCGAGTGGAACACCAATCTTCGGTATTGGACCAGCTGATGGTGGAGCAGATATGGTGCTCAAGGATGTCAGTGCAAAGTCACTCATGCCATATGATGATCAAGCTCTGTATGAAGAGCGTCTCATGAGTCTATTCACGGATTGGAGATCGGGCTCTACAGACAGTTCTCGGCCTGATGAGAAAGCTGTTATCTCCTACAGTCGCCAGGCTCAAGCTGCTCAGATTGCTAAGATTCTAAATGAGTTGTCTAAGTAGACCTTACCGGTCAAATGGGTGTCCCGCTACTTCATCAGTAACCAACTCATGTGATCGCTCGTTCTTGCCCACTACAGGAGCATTTCTGATATCGTGTACCAACTGGATGGCCGCAAGTGAATCCGTCATCCCAAATCCTCGGCCTGCATGGATCTCCTCATAACTCCGAGTGTGCAACTCCGTAAATCCACCGCTAAACTCAAACTCATCATCACCTATCATGAGAGATCTGTAGGTACGTAGTCCCTTCTCTTTGAGAGCCTCAGGTAATACGTCATAGTTGATACTTAGAAACCACCGTACACGTGCCTGTGCAAGCTGTAAAAATCCAGCCGCTCTATCATGAGCGTGGATGTGTACTTCATAGTCTTGCACCTCGCCAAATATCCACATCAGCATATCATAGAAGTGCACACCGATATTAGTAGCTATACCTCCACTCTTCTTCAGTTCACCTTTCCAGCTGGCATAGTACCACAGCCCACGAGATGTCAGGTATGTCAGATCTATATCATGCACCACGTCAGTACCAGCGCCGTGGATACGCTCCTTTAATGCAATGACGCTGGGATGTAATCTCAGCTGCAAGATATTGTAGACACGCTTACCAGTCTCCTGCTCTATTTCCTGTAGTCCATCAATGTTCCATGGATTGAGCACGATCGGTTTTTCACAGATGACATCGGCTCCTAGACGCAGTCCAAAGCGGATGTGTGCATCATGCAAGTAATTGGGAGAGCACACGATTACATAATCTGGTCCTTCACCACGTCGTCTTAATTTCTCTAGATGCCTATCAAATCTCTCAAACTCTGTAAAGAAGGCACTGCCCGGGAAGTAGCTATCTATGATACCCACGCTATCGCTAGGATCCATGGCTGCTATAAGGACACCCCCTGTATCCTTGATCGCCTTCATATGTCTAGGCGCGATATATCCCGCGGCACCTATAAGCGCATATTTATATTTCTTCACTTCTTCTTGTTCTTGACGTTCTTGGAGTACTTCTTCGATTTGTTAGAGGGACTAGTCTTACGGGCTTTTACTGGAGTTGGCTTAGCCACGGGCACGGGCTTCAGAGCTTCTTGTGACCATCGCTCGTACTTATCCTTACCCCACAGTGCAGCACTACCAAAGAACAGCAGGAGCAACAGGATCGATGATATGAGAGTCACTCCGGCATACTTAGTTGTGGGCGCATAGCTAAATCTAATCTCATGGGTACCAGCTGGAATTCTCAGCGCCCGCAAGATATAATTAGCTCGCAGTAGTGGTACTTCTTTGCCATCCATTTCTACGGTCCAACCTTCTTTGGTCCATACCTCAGAGAATACGGCTAGCTGATCCACTGGGGTGGTTGCGGAGTATACTATATCATTGGGTTCGTAACTCGTGATTGAGATTGTGCCCACTCCAGAACTCGGTTGCAGACCTTGGATCTGTTCTTCAAATTCAGTAGAATTAATCACCGCCGTGGACTGAGTACTTATGTCAGCTATAGCGGCGATCTCTTCATCAGGAGTTACGACCTTCTTGATATCCTTGACAAACCAAGCATTACCCAGAGCACCATCATTGACCTGAAGTTGTCCCTGAGGGCTGATGAAGTACTTTACATTCATCATATTGAGAACGTTCCGATCGCCCTTCATGATGTAGTAGTCGATCATATCCTGTATGCGCTGAGGCTTAGCCGCATTGTATCCACCTATTGTATTGTGATGAAAGGAAGTGCTTGCATCACCAAATGTGTTGATGCTTAGATCTAAAACTCGGTAGGCATAGCGCTTTCCTCCTTCTAGTTTCTTGATTTGCTTATCTACTGGTCTTTCCGCGAACGTCTCCTTCAGTGATTTTCTTTCAGTCCAGTTGTCGTTATCTATGTATCGCTTAGCCACTACCCACAAGTCTATGGTCGACAGGGCAAGTAATACGGTCAGCGCTATCCATGACTTCTTTATGTGCCTTTCGGCAAAAAGCCAAAGCACCAAAGCAGCAGCAACTATAAATCCTATGGATCTGAAGGCATCTGCCCTCAGCATCGATAAGCGTTGCTTCTTAAAGATATCAAGGACATCATCAGGAAATCTCGCATCGCCAGCTGCTGCAAAGTCAAATAAGGATGGCGCTAGTAGAGCTAGCAATAGGCACGCCCCAGCACTTATCGCAACGGCTGGATAGAGAGACATCTTTAATAGGGAAGCATCTTTCTTTGCTTTCCACGGCATATCGATGAACTTGCTCGCTGCAAGCACGGCAGGAATCGCAAACAGTAGTGCGGTCGCATGGAGTGTACTAGCCGGAGTCCTGAATCTATTCAAGTACGGAAGATGATCAAATAGCAGTCGATTAAATCCGTCGAAGTTGTTACCCAGAGACATCAGTATCATCACTAGCGTGCTGATTCCAAATCCAAATCGCCAAGGCACTGGCAAGACAAAGAAGCTGAGGATAAACAAAAAGAATATGACAGCACCTAGGTAGTAAGGACCACTTGTGAATTGTAATTTCCCCCAATACATCGGAGCCTTTATCGTACCATCTTTATCAGGTCGAGCACCATTGCGCTTGTAGAGTGTCCCTACGGGACTATCAGCTGCTACTTCCTCTCCACTACTTCCACCCACGGCTCTAGGTATGAAGAGACTATAGAGATCTCTCCAGCCGTTACTCCACTGCGCAGCATAGTCCCAATCGAGCCCTTTAACAGAACTGCTAGAAGCTGGACCTATGGGGTCTTGTAATATAGGTGCTCCGCGCATGGTGGATTCACTAGATTTCACACTGCTCACTACTTGTGTGAGATTACTCGATATACCGAGCAGTAGTCCCACGATGAGGAGAGCTACACCACGCCCGCTTTTGGCCGACAGGCCCTTCATACCAGTAACCGCGCTTGCTACAAACCATAGTCCACATGCGAGCAGGAAATAATAGAGCATCTGTGGATGATTAGCTCTCAAGCTCAGGGATACACCTATGCCGAGGAGAGCTGCACCACAGAGCTGTGGGATAAACTTAGTCCTCCGTAGCGCTATGAGCATACCAGCAAATATCAAAGGGAAATTTGCGATAGCTCGGATCTTATTATTATGCCCAGCCTCCAACAGTACTAGATGGTTCACATTGAGCATCATGACGATAGCCGCTATGCACGCCATATACGGCTTCACCTTCATGAGTACTAGCCCGAGATACGTCAGTATACCCATACCCAGAAACATCCCTACGGCACGCTTTTGCCACAGGCGTGTCAGTGGAACAATATGACGCACTACATTAGCATCCCTACCGTAGACTAGCAGGTGCCATGGCATCCCGCCAAACATGCTATTATTCCAGTAATACTTCTCGCCCGTAATCTCCTTGTACTCTAGGTTCTCACCTTCCATGGCTTGACCTTGAGAGATATCACTTTGAAAGAGCTGTTTCCCATTGTACTGCGGTGCAAAGAGCACTGCAGATAGTACAAATAGCAAGAGGATACAGCCTACATGAGGTAGCGCCGCCATGAGCAGCTTTCGGCTTTTTGTCTGCATATTCACAAAGCTACTTCAAAAATATTCGTATTCCTAGCATCGGGGTGGGTGTAAGGACGTAGCCTTGGCGACTATGTCAGTCGGTGTGGTAGATCATGGCTTACGCCAAAATGCTGAAATTTGCAACTCAAGACGACTTACTACTATGCAAAATCCATCAGCTGACTACTATGCTCATCCTACAGCTATCATAGACGTGGGAGCAGAGATTCACTCTGGTACTAAGGTGTGGCATTTTTGCCACGTCATGGCTGGATCGACCATAGGTGAAGGATGCATCTTGGGACAGAACGTATTTGTAGCATCTGGTGTCACTCTCGGTAAAGGAGTCAAGGTCCAGAATAACGTATCTCTCTATACAGGTGTGCACTGCGAGGATCATGCATTCTTAGGCCCGAGCATGGTATTCACTAATGTTCTCAATCCTCGAAGTGACATCGAGCGCAAGGACGAGTTTAAAGCAACACGTGTAGGACGTAGCGCAAGTCTTGGAGCCAATTGCACCATAGTCTGCGGAAATGATATCGGTGACTATGCCCTAGTAGGTGCTGGCGCCGTAGTGACTAGTGATGTGCCAGCCTTTGCTCTCGTGCTTGGTATGCCAGCGCGTATCGCAGGATGGGTAAGTAAGCGCGGCATACGCTTGAGCTTTGATGATGTAGGCATGGCTACCTGCCCTGAAGATGGTAGTAGATATCAGCTCCGTGATGACCAAGTGACAGAAATAGACTCCTAGAGAGTCGCTGACATTTTGGCAGTAGACGTACCTTTGTCTGCTATGCACAAGTATGATAAGGACAGAGCGCTTGTAGATCGGCAGATACTTACTGATCGGCAAGGAGAAGTGATGGATCACGCTAGTGATCTCACATCTGCTAAGTCCTTCTATATAGAAAGCTATGGGTGTCAGATGAACTTCGCTGATAGCGAAATCGTAGCATCCATCCTATCAGATATCGGATATTCGTCCACTCCAAGTATGGAATCGGCCGATCTTATATTGATCAACACTTGCTCTATCCGAGAGAAGGCCGAGGATACGGTGCGTAAGCGCCTCCGTATTTTTGATAAAGTAAAGCGCAGTAATCCTGGTACACTAGTAGGTGTACTCGGATGTATGGCTGAAAGATTAAAAAAGAAATTTCTGGAAGAAGAGCGTCTCGTAGATATGGTCGTAGGACCAGATGCCTATCGGGACTTACCATCACTTCTTGCCACGGCAGAAGATGGAGACAAAGGTGTCAACGTACTTCTCAGCAGAGAGGAGACCTACGCAGATGTTGCTCCTGTACGGCTCAATAGCAATGGAGTGTGCGCTTTTATATCCATCATGCGAGGATGTGATAATATGTGCTCATTCTGCGTGGTGCCTTTCACGCGTGGTAGAGAGCGCAGTCGTGATCCTTACAGCGTCATCGCTGAGGCAAGTCAGCTGTACGATCAAGGATATAAAGAAGTAACACTTCTAGGACAGAATGTAGACTCTTATCATTGGTCGCATGCAGAATCTGGAGAAACAGTCAACTTTGCTCAGCTACTTGCAAGAGTCGCCGATATCGGACCAGATCTCAGAGTACGCTTTAGTACTAGCCATCCCAAAGACATCACAGATGAGGTACTGCATACCATAGCGGCGTATCGCAACATCTGCAACTATATACACCTACCCGTACAATCTGGTAATAGTCGCATCCTTGACCGGATGAATCGCACTTACGATCGTGAGTGGTACATGGAGCGAGTGAAATCAATATATCGCATCATACCTGACTGTGCCATCAGCTCAGACATTATCACAGGATTCTGTGGTGAAACAGAGGAAGAACATCAGGACACTATCAGCATGATCCAGTGGGCAGGCTACACGATGTGCTACATGTTCTACTATAGCGAGCGACCTGGCACCATGGCTGCTAGGAAGTATGATGACGACATCGATCTTGCCACCAAGAAACGTAGGCTCGCAGAAATCATTAAAGTCCAGCGCGCCTTCAGTCACGAACATAATCTCCGTGACATAGGCAAGACATACGAAGTCCTGCTAGAAGGAACATCAAAGAAAAGTAATCAACAGTGGAAAGGACGCAACAGCCAAAGCAAAATTGTCATCATGCCTACGTCAGGCAATCACAAGATTGGTGACTACGTACAGGTGAAGATAACAGACGTCACCAGCGCTACTCTACTAGGAGAAATCATAGAGACAAGCCACTTATAAATATGAATCTGCAGGCAATTAAACAACGGCACAATATTATTGGCAGATCCGAACTACTCGATCGCGCCCTCAGCACAGCCGTGCGTGTTGCGCCTACTGACCTTACTGTACTCATACGTGGTGAGAGTGGTGTGGGTAAGGAGGTATTCAGTAGGATCATCCATCAGCTCAGTACGCGCAAGCATGAAAACTTTATAGCCATCAACTGTGGCGCTATACCAGCAGGCACTATTAATAGTGAGCTATTCGGTCATGAGAAAGGCGCTTTTACGGGAGCTACCTCAGATCGACGAGGCTACTTTGAAGTGGCTAACAAGGGCACCATCTTCTTAGACGAAATTGCTGAGATGCCACTAGATACGCAGTCCTATCTTCTAAGAGTCTTGGAGAATGGTGAATTCATCAAAGTAGGATCGTCAGCTACTCAGAAGACTGATGTCCGTGTCATCGCAGCTACCAATGTAGACCTTCAGGATCGTATCAAGAAAGGAAAATTCAGAGAGGACTTGTACTACCGTCTCAGCACAGTCCCGATAGAGGTGCCGGCACTCAAGTCTAGACCTGAGGATATACCTGTACTCTTCAGAAAATTTTCCGCAGACTTTGCCGAAAAATATCGGACTACGCCAGTCAGACTAGATGATCGAGGAGAGATCCTCGTACAGAATTATAGCTGGCCTGGAAATGTCCGGGAGCTTAAGAACATCGTCGAGCAGATCTCTGTCCTCAGCGAAGAGAAGTCCATCACCGCGGAGATGCTGGTAGATAACTTCCCCTACTTGCTCAAGCGAAATCTCCCCAGCAAGCATGCAGCGAGTGACTCGGGTGCCAATATGGAAGATCGAGAGATACTCTACAAGTTACTCTTTGACATGAAGTCGGACCTAAATGACCTCAAAGGACTCGTATTTGGACTTATCCAAAAGAATGATCTCGACGTGCCTCATGTCAATACTAGTGAGCAATTTGGCTCCGTGACAGAGGTGCTGCCAGCTGGTGATAGCAATAGATCTCATAGAAATGATGACCACAGTGATCATCACATCAGATATACTGATGGCGAACTATATATTGACCGCGGAGAAGACCACTTATCAAATGCCGAGATCGTCGAGGAAGTCCTATCTCTTCAAGACATGGAGAAGGAGATGATCAGCAAGGCTCTGACAAAATATAGTGGAAGAAGAAAGGAAGCTGCACAAGAACTTGGCATCTCTGAGCGTACTCTCTATCGTAAGATTAATCAATACGAACTATGAGACTCATGATGATCATCACCGCACTTCTGCTCACTAGCTGCTCTCTTTCTTTTAAGAATACGAGCATCTCACCAGAGGTCGAGCACTTTTACGTGGGCACTTTTGACTTAGATGCTTTCAGTGCGCCACCTACACTCGCCATTGAGTGGACAGAGCGACTCAGAGATAAGATCTTGCAAGACACGCGATTGCGCTATGAGGAGACCGATCCGCACATCAGCTTCACAGGCAGTGTCACTCGCTACGCAGTGGAGTCTGTAGCCCCACAGCAAGGAGAAGGTGCGGCGCTTAATCGTCTAGAGATAGCAATTAGAGTAGATTATGATAATGCTATAGACGATCAAGAGTGGACAAGTACTTTTACATTTTTCAGTGATTTTGATAGGACACAGAATCTAGCTGATATAGAGGATGAGCTCATAGAGATTATTTATGATCAGATCTTAGAGGATGTATTTAACAAAGCATTTGCTAATTGGTAAGCTAAGCCATGGACGAGAAAAACTATATCAGGAGATCCGATCCAGGTAGCATAGCAGATCTGCTATCAGCTCCGCTAGATCAAGACCAGATTACCGCTCTTGCTCTACACGGCAACCCTGCTTATTATGCGGCGGCCTATCCGTTTCCAGAGGTCGAGTCAGTTACAACTGAGAGTGGCTCAGCTGCCATAGTCCTCACTGATCTAGAAGCCGAGCCATCTAGCCTAGCAGCAGATGTGAGCATATCATCAGATACTGACTTTGCTATAGTGAGAGACAGTGATCCCGCCATCGCCATGGACGACTCAGCTGATAGTCCTACAGCACATCTTACAGGTGATGACTCAGCACAAGACTCGGAGACTGTCGTGAGTGCAATATCCCTCGATGCACCAAGCTTTGATGAGCCAAATAGAGGAGATATCAATCTCGAGTCTGTGACGATCGGTGAGTCGAAACCTTCCACTACTGAGCTTGAAGCAGAGCTAGATGACTTTGTACTATGGCTCAAGTCGCTCGGCACTACTCCAGCACCAGCCGGCTATGACGGTACAGGTCGCAGAGATATACATCAGGATCAGGTCCACGTAGATGCTTCCAGTATCGCACTAGAGTCTGCAGAAGAGTCAGTAGATTCTACACCAGATATCAACGTCACAAAGGACAGTAAAGAAATAGCGAGAACAGCGACAATCGAGAGAGAGCCATCCACGAAGCAAAGTGTAAGCAGTGATTCAACTAGTAAGATAGCTATTGATCGAGATAGACCTGCTAGCGAGGCTTTGGCTAATCTACTAGCAGAGCAAGGCCACGTAGAGGAAGCGATCGAGATGTATCAGGAACTATCATTGCGCAATCCCGAAAAAAAAACGACCTTTGCACAGCTTATTGAAAAACTAAGCAGCTAGCACCATGGGTATAACTCTTATGACCATCCTTATCGCTCTTATCAGCGTTCTTCTTATCCTCGCCGTTCTGATCCAGAATCCCAAGGGCGGAGGCATTGATTCTACATTTGGCGGATCTGGTGCCAATCAGATGTTTGGTGCTTCTAGATCGACTGATCTTATAGAAAAGCTCACTTGGGGGCTTGCAGCTGTGCTTTTTGCACTCTGTATCATCACTACGCACATCGTAGCAGGATAGTCATCCACGTATTTCTTATTTCTTAGTTATTTTCTTCTCTGACTCTCTATTATCGCGTATAGCCCAATTCGTGCATTAGGATTCGTAGCGAGAGCCGCAAGTGCGATAAGATGAGGTGCTTCTCTGACGAGGCATAGCGGGCTA
>ENA-ORXU01001162-ORXU01001162.1-marine-metagenome-genome-assembly--contig:-NODE-1162-length-23543-cov-384.638541_pt1 | contig 23543 bp, 18 predicted proteins | sample MGYA00237869_ERZ511484 | MGnify/ENA metagenome assembly ERZ511484
CTATGCGCGTCAAATTTAGCCAAACATATAAAAAAAATAACTTCTTCATTTAGGGTAGATTATTTTCTTCCTCTTCCTTTACTTCGTAGGGAGTTATGGGATGAAAAAACAATAAACACTATATTTCTACCTCGTAAACATTGTACGTCTTATAAATTTCTCCTTTTATCAATTCCATCCCGCGTCGCATCATGGCGTTATCTTCGAGTATCCAACTGGCTTCGCCGTACTCTACGCCGAGGGCTTGTGCGGCTTTTACGGTTTCGTAGTACAAGATGGCATCGATTCCTTTTCCACGATACTTCGGCAATATTCCGAGTAACATGACGCGCGCCCATTTGATATTTTTTTTCTGGGTAAACATTTTGATAAAATTAAACGGGAAGAGTCGCCCGTTCATTTGTTTGAAAATATAATTATAATCCAACAAAGAAACTGCCGTACCGACGGGTTTACCATCAATTTCGGCAAAAAATATGAGCGAAGCCTCTGCTATTTGCTTAAAACCTACAGCGTATTCGTCGATTTCCTTGTCGGTCATCGGTACAAATCCGTAATTTTTTTCCCAAGCCTCATTATAAATCGTCCGCAAGATTTCTATCTCGCCTTTGATATCTTTCATGTTGAGATTACGGATGGTCACGCCTGTGCGTTCGCGGACAATTTTGTTACCACGTACCATTTTTGGGTCTTCCATCACACGGTTGGCGTCGATTTTGTAGGCGAAAAGTCCCTGCGTTTTTTTGAATCCGTAATTTTCTAATAATGCCTGATAATAGGTCGGATTATGCACCATACCCAAGCGCGGCGGTGTATCAAAACCTTTGACGAGCAAGCCATAATCGTGATTGCTCGAAGGGCTCGCGGGTCCGTGCATGATATCGCGTCCGCGTTCTTGCAGCCATTTTTTTGCCGTGTCAAATAGCAAATTTGCTACATTTTGGTCATCAATACATTCAAAAAATCCGAAAAACCCCGTCTTATCTTCATGTTCCTTATTGTACAAATCATTTTGCAAAGCCGCAATGCGCCCCACAATCTCATCCCCACGCATTGCCAGAAACATTTGCATTGAGCCAAATTCAAAGAAAGAAAATTTCGGATTCAATTTTTTCTTCACGTCCATCAAAAGCGGTGGCACCCACATCGGGTCATTCGTATATATTTTCCACGGAAAATGAATAAATTGCTTCTTCTGTTTCGGCGTCTCAACTGGGTGTATCGTTATCATAGTGGTGTGGTGTTGGTGTATCGTTGTGTTGTGGTTGTTTTTTTACGAAGCAAAACAACATTAACAATAAAGCAATCGCTCATCCCCAATATAGGGTGAAATTCATTTTCGAGGAAAAGTAACACAGGCTTCCAGCCTGCACCGCACTATATCGACACGTTACTTCGATAAAACAGGACAAGCTAACGCAGTGCAGGCTGGAAGCCTGTATTACTTTCACCCTGTATTGGGGATAAGCAACATCAATAATAATTTTTATGGGTTAAAATTAGTAAACACTTTATAAATTTGACAAGTTTATCTGATTGGTTGACACTTTTACATTTTACATTTTACATTTTAAAAAAGTGTCAACTACTTTTATCATTTGGATGAACTTGTCATAAATTTCCATACTAAGTAGTCTTTTCTATTAAAAAACCTCTTTTCCGATTTTTACAAAGGTATTTACATCGCCCATTGTGTAATAGTGTAGACAAGGTACGCCTTTGGCTTTCAGTTCTTTAGATTGCTGAATGCACCATTCGAGACCGACTTGCTTGGCAGCTTCTTTATCTTCGGTTTTCATCATGGCATCTACGAGGTCGTCGGGGAAATTGACATAAAAAATACTCGGTAGACGAGCAATTTGATTCTTACGTGTCAGTGGTTTTAAGCCCGGAATGATTGGGATATTGATATCATGTTCGCGACACAAATCCACGAAATCGAAATATTTTTGATTATCAAAAAACATCTGCGTGACGATATAATCTGCCCCGGCGTCTACTTTTTCTTTCAAAAACTGCATATCGAGTTTCATATTCGGTGCTTCAAAATGCTTTTCGGGATAGCCTGCTACACCTATACAAAACTCCGACGGCTGCCCTGCGCTTTCTAGATATTCGCCTTTATTCATCTTTTCGACCTGCCGCACCATGTCTATCGCGTAACTGTGTCCGCCGGGTTCGGGAATAAATCTGCCTTCCAATTTTCGCGCATCGCCCCGGAGTGCCAACACATTATTAATGCCCAAAAAACCCAAATCAATCAGCGCATTTTCCGTTTCTTCTACCGTAAATCCGCCACAAATCAAGTGCGGCACTGCCTCTACGCCATAGCGGTGCATAATTGCAGCACATATTCCCACCGTTCCCGGGCGTTTGCGTATAGACGTTTTTTCGTAATAACCGCCCGGACGCTGCTTGTAATCGTACTCCTCGCGGTGATAGGTCACATCAACAAAAGGCGGTTTAAACTCCATCAGAGGGTCGAGTGAATCAAAAATCGACTGTATGCTGCCCCCCTTCAGTGGCGGCAAAATCTCGAAAGAAATCAAGGTCTCTCCCTTCGCTTTTTTTAAATACTCCGTTATCTTCATAATTATTGACTTGGAAAATTGGGGGAATCGGACGTTGGATATTTTTTACAAATCTCTCATGTCCAGCGTCATTCAAATAGCAAAACTATTATTGTATTTGAATAATAAGTTCTCAATGAATGAATTTTGAATGAAAGAATGAATGAATCAAGAGATTTTAATCTTGTGATTTTTAGATAATATTTGCGGGTTTTAGTGGAAAATGACTCATTCATTCAAAATTCATTCACTCATTCATTGAGAATTTACTTTGAATATGCAAATGTAAGGACTCTAACAACAATATAAAAGTAAGGTGTTCGATGATGCTATTTTAGAATTAATTTAAACATAGAACTATCTTTGACGATAAACAATAGACTTTATTCAAGCGTCAAAATACAGCCTTTTAGCTGAGTCAAAACCCCGACGTATACTTGCTAAATCCTCAATATTCAAATTCAAAATACGCAATTGCCGGCGTTCATTTATTTTGAATCCTCGTTTTTTAAATCCCCATCGAAGCAAAGCCCCTACGAGTATTGCTCCACCTCCAATAATAACACCCATTCCGCTAAATACACTCCCAAAAGCTAAGGCATCAATGACACCAATGCTCGTAAAAGTAGCTCCAAAAGCAAGTAGTTTTGTTCCTAAAATATAGCGTCCTTCGGTCTGAGTAAGTACTTGAATTTCAGCAATTTCGTGTAGAAAAACTTCGCCTTTCGGCAATATTATTTTTCCCGTAGCTTCCTCCAAGTCTACGATAGGCAAGACGTAAAATTTATCGTCGCCCCTCACCTTGAAGCGCAACTCATCACCTACATGAAAACGCATGGCTTTCTTTTTGCCAAACATATCCATTTGGATGAATTTTTGAGCAGAAACAACTTTTCCACCGAGCAGCAGACAACAAATTGATAATAAAAAAATACGCATATTTTGATTTATTTTTTTGTATAACGACGATATGACCACTATCGTTGCTAACGAAAAAGTGTATCTTTGTTAATTCGTAACACAGACAACTCGTACCGACGAATGACGGTATTCTTGTCTGTGATCAAGCAATACAGACAAGAATACCGTCATTCGTCGGTACAGATTGTTTGTGTTATGTAAAAAATAACTAATGTTAGATTTCATATTACTCTATCTTGACCCTGGTACTGGTAGCCTGATTATACAGGCGATTATTGCCGGTTTTTTGGCGCTTGCTTTTTATTTTAAATTGGCAAAAAACGCTGTAACAGATTGGTTCTTAGGATTATTCGGAAAAAAGAAAACAGCAGAAGAAGTAAGTAAAGATGAAAGCACTCAATAGTTCTTTTCGCGACCCAAGTGGTTTTGTTTTTTTACAGGGAAATAATATTTTTCGCGTTGTAAATAATTCATACAGAGACGATTATGACAAATTAATGTCAAAATTATATCCTGCGCTCACGCAAGCCGAATTATTAATATCGCATACTGAAGTTGATTTCGATTCTACGAAAAAAGCTAATCAGTACAAGCTCCTTCAAGCCGAAAAAATTCCCTTTATTTCTTATCCTTACGAATGGTCGTTCAGTCAGTATAAAGACGCTGCCCTTACGACCCTTGCCATCCAACGAAAAGCCCTCGAACAGGGCATGACGCTCAAAGATGCAAGTGTCTACAATATACAATTTTACAGAGGAAAACCCATTTTTATCGACACACTTTCTTTTGAGAAATACGAAGAAGGCAATCCGTGGATAGCTTATGGTCAGTTTTGTCGGCACTTTCTCGCGCCGCTCACGCTGATGGCGTATCACGACCCGCGTATGGGTGCAATGATGCGCGATTATATTGACGGTATTCCCTTGGATTTGGCGAGCGGATTATTACCCTTTAAAAGTCGTTTTCGAGTACCTTTGTTTTTGCATATTCATCTACATGCGAGTAGTCAAAAACGACACGCCGATTCCGAAAATAAGTCCGCTAAAACTGCTAAAAAATTTAGTCATGCAGCGATGATGGGTTTGATAGATAGCCTCGAAAATGGTATCAAAAAACTCCGACTAAAAACTGACAGAACAGAGTGGGGCGCATATTACGAAGAAACGATATTGAGTAATGATTATTTATTGAAAAAACAAACGCTCGTTAGTCGTTTTTTGGAGGATATTGACGCAAAATTGGTGTGGGATGTCGGTGCCAATGATGGTACATTTAGTCGCCTTGCGGCGAAAAAATCATACACGGTTGCTTTTGATATTGACCACCTTGCGGTGGAATATAATTATCTGAAAATCAAAGAGAAACAAGAAAAGAATATCCTACCGCTACTACTCGACCTCACCAATCCGAGTCCTGCTATCGGCTGGAATAATGAGGAGCGAGACAGCATATTTGGACGTGAAAATCCAGACTTAATTTTGGCATTAGCATTGGTGCATCACTTGGCAATTTCTAATAATGTTCCTTTGCGCAAATTAGCTACTTTTTTTGCTAATTTAACACCGCAACTTATCGTCGAATTTGTACCAAAAATCGACCTGCGTGTGCGCACCTTACTCGCCACACGGGAGGATATTTTTCCGGATTATACAAAAGAAGGTTTTGAAGCAGCTTTTAATGAATATTTTACGATAGAAGATATGCAGAAAATAGAAGGTACTGACCGTGTTTTGTACCTCATGCAGCGAAAATAAAAAAGCCCCCACAGTCGAAACCGTAGAGGCTTAAAGCCTGTGAACATTGTTTTTTTTTTGGTGGAATTTTAGCGTATGTTTAAATTTTTTCGTTAATTTCTAAGGTATGTGTGATCAATTCGATGAGGTACTTAAACATTTGGTCATCGTCTGTACCTATTTTATTCTCTACTTTAATTTCAATGTTTACCCATCTATCATCGTACAGTTGTGTGTAGACGTGTACAAAATGACCGTCATTTAGATACTCTGCTTGAATAATATCTTCGTTGGTAATCATATTTACGGAAGCTTCCACTGCATCAGACTTCTCTTGAATGAGTTTTATTGCACTTTCCCACGTTGTTTCAATGTCGCCGTCGATGGCATGGTATGCATAGGCAGTAATTTGTACGCCTTCTTGTGAGTTATTGAGAAAAATACCGTCGCTATTATCGCCTGTCATTTCTTTCGTGAAAAAATCTGCGGGATAGCGAAAGCAGAAATTAAAGCGCTGGTTGCAGTAAACGTCTGTGCTGCGGTTGAGTCCTCTTTCTAATAATTGCTTGGTATTCAGCTGGATAGCATCAAGGTCTATTTGTGTTTTATTTTGAGATTGTGCGTATGATGTAGGCAATACGAGCATTGCTAATATTAGTACTTTAAAAATTTTATATAAATTCATATTTTTTTTTTAATTTGTTAAGAAATAAGTTTCAGTGCCTTTTGGGTGGATTAGTTTTTACTGAAGTGTAGATTTTGCAGAGAGAAGTTGTTTGGGGAATTTGGCTTCATTTGATTCCATCTGCAAGGTTCGAATTGGATATGGAATGTCTATATTGTTCTTGTCGAAGATCTGTTTGAGTGTGATAATGGCTTTACTTCGAGCTTCGACCGTTGTGAGTTCGGTAGTAGCGGGCAGCCAAAATCTTACTTGAAAATTGATAGAACTATCGCCGAAAGCAAGGTAATGAAATTCGATATTGTCGCCGCGTTCTTGTTGAAAAACACCTTTTATGCCATCTCTGGTCAATTTTTCTACCTGATTCAAATCTGAATCATAACTCACTCCGCATTCTACTGCTACTCGTATTTTTCGGGTCAAACCATAGTTTTTAAACGGGTTGTCTAAAACCATTTTATTAGGAATAATAACGATATTATTGTCGGCTTCACGAATTTTGGTACTACGTAATGTGATTTCTTCTACCATCCCGGAATAGCCATTAGTTTCTATAAAATCACCTACATTGAGAATATTTTTTATGGCAAGAAAAACGCCCGAAAAAGTATTGGAAAGCGTGCCTTGTAATGCCAAACCTACCGCCAAGCCCGCAACACCCGCACCCGCTAAGAGCGACTTTAAAACGGTATCGAGATTGAGGATGCCAAGTGAGAGGAAAAGCCCAAGTGCAACCACAAGTATCGAGGCTACATTAGCGACGAGGGTTCGTACCGAAGTCTGTTTTACAAAGCGTTTTAATGGTTTTTCTACCCAGTACCTTACGTTTTGTGAGAGCCAGTAAGCTATTGTAAATACGAGTATGGCAAGTATCATATTCGGCAAATTAGTAATGATTACATCAACCCATTCGCCGAGTCTTTCAAGCATGTTTTGCCATGAAGATTTCAGTTGTTCTTCCATATTTCTAATAAGTTTTAGGTTTAAATTTGAGGTAAGGGAAGACGAAAAAAATAATCTACCCGTCTGAATTGTTCTTTTTCTTATATGCTTCACTAAGTCTTCCTTATCCTAAAACGGGTTCGGGACAGGCTGTAGCCCAACTGTAAGAATACCGATATTAGTACAACCAAATAATCAAAAATCAATGGTTATAGTGGTTCTAAACTTCGTATATAGCGTTATCACTTCCGTCGGCTTGTTGAGGTACCTTCTGTGAGAAAAGCAACCCCCTGTTGTCCATTGGTTGAAATCATAATTCCCTGAAAAACAGGCGACAAATTGCTTACATCTGCGCCCCAATATACAATGAAATTGGCACCTGCTCCGCCGACTTTATCATCTTTTTCGATGACGTATTCAATGGATTGCATGGGTTTGAGTAACAAGACTTTGTCCAGATATTTTCGAATCAAATCCCCATCTGTATCGTAATAATCAATATCTTCTATATAAATCGAATCGGTGAGGCTCGTATTACGAATGCTCAAGGTAGCTGTCAGGTAAAATCGTACCTGTTTGGAGCGACTATATATGTCCGAATAAATGGGTACATAAACGGTATCTTGCCAAGACAACTCTTTTGTGTCTATATATACTTCTTTGTTTTCCAATACATCTTCGCCTTCGGTATTTATATTGGGGTCTTGTTTGAGAGAACAAGAAAAAAATATAATCAGGGTCAGTAAAGAAAATAGGTTTTTCATGCACATTTGTTTTTATGCCTGTTTCAGCCAAGCGGTGAACATCCACTTGCGTTTTTCCATACGTTGTATCATGCCTGTCACCATGTCTTCGGTAGCACTATCGTCTGCATTACCCGACACTTCAAGTACTTTGTTCAATAGCGGTAAGAGCATACTGTAATCATTAACTATTCCTTCGACCATTTTATAGTCAGATAATTCACCTGGTTCCTCTTTAATTTCGGCAACTTCGAGGTATTGTGCAAGGGTACTGTAGGGTCTCGCGCCCAAGATGCGAACGCGCTCTGCTATTGTATCAATTTGTAAGCGAACTTCGTCATACTCAGTTTCAAATTGTTTGTGTAGTTCAAAGAAATTCGGACCTACTATATTCCAATGAAAATTTCGTAGTTTCTGATAATGAATTTGGTAATTGGCGAGTAGCCGATTGAGGGAGAATTGAACTTCCGCTACGTCTAAATGTGCTATCTTGGTATTTTCTTTTAACGTTGTCATAATTATTTTTCTTAATTAAAAAATGATGTGAAATAAAATCATATTTTTGGGGAAATACCATGTATTTAGAATGCGGTCACTTTCTTTGTAGAAAGTGGCTTTTGAAAGTGAAAAACAGACCGAAGAGATCTACGCTTGATAGGGTTTTTCGCTTTCAAATGACGAATACCGGAAGTAAATGGCAACTTGGGTGTAGTCTTCACATTCAAGCGAATATGTCGCTTATTTGTGATGCTATTTTTTAATTTTGAACCCAATAATGATGTCACGTATTTTCTTCTAATATTCATGTTTTAATTTTAATTTTATTCAAACGAATCAATTATATAACAACTTAAAACCTTAAAAAGTTCAGATTTAAGGGAGTTTTTTTGTTCTCTTAGTGAAAGAAATCTGATAAAATGTTCCATAATGCGCTGTAATTTTTTCTTCTAAAGAATTCAAAAAATCGTTGTATAGCATCGCTACGGAACTATTTTTGTATTTTTTAGAAGGAAAAAGAACAAGTATAATGGGACAAGTTGTTTATTTTCTTTCACTTAAAGTAAACTCATTTTTTTTGCTCTTTTTTTTGTATTGCACAAATAATTTAAAATGTATTTTTTGACGTCACAAGAATACAAGTCAAATACAATTCAATTTAAACATGTTCTTAGGAACGAGGCATAAATAAGGTTCTTTGACAAATCCCGTGATTGTTGGTTTTTCTGCCTCGCGATTGTTCGTCCCTTGCGTAAGGGATAGTAGGTGTTGTTTGAACGTAACGGAGCGATAGCGAGAGTGGAGAGAGTGCCGGATAGCCCGACCCCCGACTGATAAGGAGAGGGATACGCCCAAATTATTATTCACTTCACTGGATTTGTCAAAGAACCAGAAATAAATTAAGTTTTTTGACGCCGTTATTTTTTCTTTTTCGAGGTATGAAAACTGCCCATAGCCAAGCTATGTAAGGATTTTCATAACGAAGAAAAAGGAGAAAAGAACAAGTCGAAATCGGGAATTTCTTCCTCTTCCCTAATAAGAAAAGCCACTCCGATAATATCGAAGTGGCTTTTCTTATAAAAATAGAGAATTTAATTTCCGATTAGGAAAAAACAACATTTTCTTCTCTTTGACGAATACTTACTACACCAATAATCAACATCAGTAAAGCAAGCATTATCAAACTCCATTCACCGAGTGTCGGTACATCTTCTACCGGACAATCTGCCGGGCTTTCGTAAGCTCCTATGTCGCGGATACCGTTTTCGACAGCCGAGCCGTTTTGTGCGGCAGTATTGTCGGCAGGATTTCCCATATCAACGGCTTGACTCGTTGCACATAGTAAAGCGTGTGTTTGCGTTGCTCCGCCATTATCAGCGAGTGGGCTGAGTCCTGCATCACCCATTTTGTCTGTGCTCTGGGCAGTGAATGCACCTGCATCATCTTGTCCAACAAGATTGTAGCCATTAGAAACTAAGTTTCCGCCGGCTACATCCTGTCCTGTAACTGAAGATGTATTGTCTGCTATAATTGAACTCAATAAGTCAATTGTATTTGAAAGGTTGTTGATACCACCACCGTTTCCAGCTGCGCTGTTATTTGCAATTGTAGTTGCATTAATCGTGATTGTTCCGTCATCGTTGTTTACACCACCACCTGTTCCGGTAGTTGTGTTGCCCGAAACTGTTGTGTAATCAGTCGTCACCGTACCACCTGCGACATTCTGAATACCTCCACCGCTTCCGGCTGCACCGTCAGTTACGTTATTAGAAATCGTAGTATAAGTTATATTAATCGTACCACCGTTATTGAATACACCGCCACCGCCTTGGTCGGCAGGGTCACCGCTTGCAGTATTGCCGTCGAGTGTGGTCGTTGTGATAGTCATTAAGCCGCTACCATTCCATACGCCACCGCCTTCTGCTGTGGCTGTATTATTATTAATAGTGCTTGCTGCAATGTCCATATCGCCGGGTCCTGTGATGTGAATACCACCACCGTTTCCGGGCGAACCGCCTGTGCTATTATCATTGATAGTCACATTGGTAATCGTCACGACTGTACCTGCGCCCGAATTATCTTCGATACCACCACCTGCACGTACAGATGTATTACCGTTGATAGTTGTATTGGTGACTGTGAGGCTACCTCCTGTATCGTTTAAGATACCTCCACCGCTTCCGGCTGCGCCGTCTGCTATATTATTATTGATGGTTGACATGTCAATGACGACTGTACCGCCATTGTTAAATACACCACCGCCGCCTTCATTGGCGGCTGCGCCTGATGCTGTGTTATTATTGATGGTAACGCTTGTAACGGTCATTGTACCCGAACCGTTCCATAATCCACCACCTTCTAAAGATGCTGTATTACCATTTACTGTACCGCCTGAAATATCTAGATCACCGGGTCCTGTGATGTGAATACCACCACCATTTCCGGGTGATGCGCCTGTTGTGTTGTTGTCAATATTAGAATCGGTAACGACGAAAGTTGTACCTGCACCAGAGTTATCTTCGATACCACCACCTGCACGTACAGATGTATTGCCGTTGATAGTTGTATTGGTGACTGTAAGGCTACCTCCTGTATCGTTTAAGATACCTCCACCGCTTCCGGCTGCGCCGTTTGCTACGTTATTGTTGATAGTTGACATGTCAATGATGACTGTACCGCCATTGTTAAATACACCACCACCGCCTTCATTGGCGGCTGCGCCTGATGCTGTGTTATTATTGATAGTAACGCTTGTAACGGTCATTGTACCCGAACCGTTCCATAATCCACCACCTTCTAAAGATGCTGTATTACCATTTACTGTACCGCCTGAAATATCTAGATCACCGGGTCCTGTGATGTGAATACCACCACCATTTCCGGGTGATGCGCCTGTTGTGTTGTTGTCAATATTAGAATCGGTAACGACGAAAGTTGTACCTGCGCCAGAGTTATCTTCGATACCACCACCTGCACGTATAGATGTATTGCCGTTGATAGTTGTATTGGTGACTGTGAGGTTACCTCCTGTATCGTTTAAGATACCACCACCGCTTCCGGCTGCGCCGTTTGCTACGTTATTGTTGATAGTTGACATGTCAATGACGACTGTACCGCCATTGTTAAATACACCACCACCGCCTTCATTGGCGGCTGCGCCTGATGCTGTGTTACTATTGATAGTAACGCTTGTAACGGTCATTGTACCCGAACCGTTCCATAATCCACCACCTTCTAAAGATGCTGTATTACCATTTACTGTACCGCCTGAAATATCTAGATCACCGGGTCCTGTGATGTGAATACCACCACCATTTCCGGGCGAACCACCTGTTGTATTATCGTCAATTGTACAATCCGTTACGGTAAATACTGTACCTGTGCCCGAATTGTCTTCGATACCACCACCTGCACGTACAGATGTATTGCCTGTGATGGTTGTATTGGTAACTGTGAGGCTACCTCCTGCATCGTTGAGGATTCCGCCACCGCTTCCGGCTGCACCGTTTGCGATATTATTTGTGATGGTAGAGTTAGAAACATTGACGACTCCACCGCCACCAACGTTGAAAATCGCGCCACCGCCTTGGTCAGAACCTGCGCCACTTGCTATATTGCCGTCAAATGTAACGCCATCCACGTTCGCTACACCATTGCCATTCCAAAATCCACCACCTTCTGCTGTGGCTGTATTCCCTGTAAATGAACCGCCTGTAATGTCAATATTGGTAGGACCTGTGATGTGAATACCACCACCATTTCCGGGAGCTGCGCCCGTAGCATTGGTATCAAAAGTAGTATTGGTAATCGTGAGCATCGTACCTGTACCTGAGTTGGATTCGATACCACCACCTGCGCGAGAGGCTGTGTTTCCAGTAAAAGTAGAACCCGAAACAACGAGATTACCACCCGTAGCATTGAGTATCGCGCCACCACTACCAGAACCACCTGTAGCTGTATTGCTGGTAAATGTAGAATTGGTAACAGTCACCATACCACCTGTGTTGTGAATCGCGCCACCACCTTCGATAGCGGCTGCACCTGCTGCGGTATTGCCTGTAAATTCTGTATTAGTTATAGTTAATGTAGTATTTAAAGTAAGTATGGCACCACCACTTACTGCGGCTGCACCGTCGGTAAATGTAAGCTCGGCGATATCTACTGTTCCCGCATTTTGGATGTCAAAAATACCGCTTGCGCCGCCGCCGTTTATGGTAGTTACGCCCTGTCCGTTTCCGGTAATCGTGACGGCTACATTAAAGGTAATTGCGCCACTCGTGAGTGCAATCGGTACACCATCAGTAGTTGAAGCAAATATGATGTCATCACCTGCAACGGCTGTAGCTGCTGCATCGCGAAGCGAACCTGCACCGGCATCAGCAGAAGTAGTGACTGTAATAACTGCTGCATTTGCAGGCAGGGCGAATAATGCTATTAAAAACATTATTCCGAAGAAATGAATAAGTTTTTGGTTCATAGTAATGAATATTTTAAATGAATATTTTTTCATAGTGTAAATGGGCTTAGTGAAAGAAATTAAATAACATGTGCCATTATACTCGTTTTTTTTCCGTCTAAGAATCCTTTGAAATCCTTATCCCGAATCGGAGTTCGGGACAGGCTGTAGCTACCGGGATGTGCGGCTTTCAAAAAATCCTTAGACAAAAAAAATACTTCGCATTATGGAACATCTTATTTAATTTCTTTCACTTAATAGACTTTATTTAGAAAAATTTTGTATGCAGCTAACTTTGTCTTTTTCCGATACTCTTCACCTATTTTTCGCCCCGTACCGTAGGGTATGCGGCTCAAAATGAGGCTCGATTATCGAAAAAATACAAAAGTTCCATGCATACAAAATACTCCTAAATAAAGTCTAATAAAAAAAACAATAATTTTTATATTTTGACGACTTCTTGCATGCTTATTTTCTTCCGTGAAAACAGTCGTCCCAAATGCTTTCGGAACACTCATTTCTAAGAAAAAAACTAAGCACAAAATAACTTCGTCGAAATTGTGGAACTTATTATTTTTTTCAGGAAAAGTCTTATGTTAAAAATTAAGTTCAATATAATAATTACGAAATAAGTGAGGTATTTGGATTTTTTAGGCGTCAAAGAATAATATTAGAATTGTTTTTACAAAAAGCGATTTTAATTGATACATTTGTGATGTAAAGATACTCTTAATAATAGTTAAATAAAAAGTATTTTTATATTAAAAAAGAATTAATAAAATTTATTTTAACGAATAATAAATTTATTAATTTATATGAAAATGATTGTCAATGGAATAAGTAATTTTTTTGTCTCAAATCCATATTTTACGGGAATCGTATATGTATTAATTTTAACTTTGGGAGATATGCTTACTCGTCAGACATTTTTAAAATCTCAGACGAGAAGTTTTCCCTTTAGTGAAAGAAATTAAATAAATTGTTCCATAATGCACCGTAATTTTTTCTTCTAAAGAATTCAAAAAATCGTTGCATAGCCATAGCTACAGAACTATTTTTTGTGCTTTTTAGAAGGGAAAAGAACAAGCATAATGGGGCAAGTTATTTATTTTCTTTCACTAAATCTTCCTTACGTAGCTCGGTTATGCGCGTCAAATTTAGCCAAGCATATAAAAAAAATAACTTCTTCATTTGGGGTAGATTATTTTCTTCCTCTTCCCTAATCTCCCGTTCTCAATGTACCTTTGCCGCAATGTCCGATTTGCTAAAAAAAATAACGAGTACCTACCCACTACATCCTTTTCTGATGGGTTTGTACTTTACTTTGTATGGCATCAATCAGTATGAAACGCTGTTTGTTGAGGCAAAAGATGTGTTGATACTTTTGGGTGTGACAACACTATTGAGCATAGTTGTTTTTTTCGGAATTAAATTATTTTTATCTTTTATAAAAGAAGAAAAAAATATCGCAAAAACCTCTATTTTCAGCACCACCGTTCTTGTTTTCCTATTATTCTATTTTCATTTTTATTTAAATGTATTAAAAATCGACGGTTTACAATTTCTGCGTTCGCATCGCTATTTTTTGTTGTTCATTGCGGCTTTGCTTAGTGGATGGGCTGTTTATTTATTTAAATCAAAAAAGACATTCGCTATATTGCACCAATATTTGAATACGTTGGTGTTGATTTTACTGCTATTTGAAGGCGGAAAAATCGCATGGAATTATTATCAAACTCAGCAATGGTATCCTGCCATACAAGCGGAATTTATGGCTTATGAAGGTCAAAATTACGCTAAAAATAAAGACGAAAAACCTTCCGTTTATCACATCCTAATGGACTCCTACACGGGTGCAGACGCACTACAAAAACACTGGAATTTTGATAATGAAGAATTTACTAACCACTTGACATCCAAAGGCTTCCATGTCGCCAAACACGCACAAGGCAATTATTTTCATACGCGCCAAGTGGTGCCGGCTATGATGAATCGCGATTATTTTTGGAACTTTGAGGACGGCGAAAAAGAAACCGCCCCTGCCTACCTCATCGCGCTCACAGCCATTCGCAATGCGCGGACTTTTAAGGATTTTGAAGCGATGGGATATGAGATGGTCAATTTGTCGGTATTTGATATGCTTGACCAGTCGGCTTTGCGCGAATATTCGGGGATTCCCGAAACGTCTCTTTTAGGTTTCATGATTCGCAAAACGGTGTTGGATGTGTATTTTGAGCAAAAAAGAAATTGGACGCATCACGAGGCAGCAATTGAGGTATTGGATGAAATGAAAACCCTCGCAAAACGAAGGAGTGCGCCGCCTACTTATGTGTACGCACACTTGATGATTCCGCATTATCCTTACTTTTTTGACCGCGAAGGAAATATTAAAAAAGGACGCGAAGCAGAAAAGCATTGGAGCAATACAGCCCATTATCTCGACCAATTGGTTTATACTAATCAATTGATAATGAATACGGTAGAGGATATTTTAAATTCATCCGAAACGCCGCCGATTATTATTTTGCATGGCGACCACGGCTTTCGTTTTTTAGAAGGTGAAGCGAAGGACGAAGCAGCATATTCGATTTTAGCGGCTTTTTATTTTCCGAAAAAAAATTATACACAATTATACGATAGCATTAGTCCTGTCAATTTTTATCGCGCTATTTTGAATGCGAATTTTGATACGGATTTTCCTTTGTTAAAAGACGAAAAGGAGAAATATCGGTAACACCGTACCGACGACTTTAGCCGTCAGTACGATTTGGTGCGATATGAAATCAAACGAACAATTACTACACCTTTGCAAAGAAGTGAAACGCAAGGAGAAGGTACAAGAGCGCCGTTTTGCGAGACACGGATCGAAAATGTCGCGCTACTATTAAATTTCAAAAAAATAATACGCGATAAAAACATTTTCCAAAAAAAATATTAACTTTATAAAAATTTCCCACAATCAAAAAAATCCAGAAGCCATCAAGTAGAAAATTCGTGAATTTTCTCTACTTGATAGGTCTCAAATGGAATTTGTTTTTGAAATTTCCAACATCAAATTATGGCAAATTATACGCTACAAGTCAACGGTAAATCCCACGAAGTCAGCGCAAGTCCCGACACCCCTTTATTATGGGTATTGCGCGACCACTTAAATCTGGTCGGTACGAAATACGGTTGCGGTATCGCGCAGTGCGGTGCATGTACGATACACGTTGATGGCGATGCGATGCGCTCCTGCTCTGTTCCTGTCAAGTCGGTCGGCGACAAAAAAATTACGACAATCGAAGGGCTTTCTAAAGATGCCAGCCATCCGCTTCAGGAGGCATGGCGCAAGCACGATGTACCACAATGCGGTTATTGCCAAGCCGGGCAGATTATGAATGCGGCGGCTTTGTTGAAGTCCAATGCTTCGCCTTCTGACAACGATATTGATGTGGCAATGCAAGGGAATCTTTGTCGTTGTGGCACTTATACAAGAGTTAAGGCAGCCATTAAGACGGCAGCCAAATTATGATGCACGTAGCACGGTGCTTTTAGCCCGTGCCTCGCGTATATTTTGTCGAACTAACGCGGAACGGACTGGAAGCACCGTTCTACAGATGCACGGACTGGAAGTGCCGTGCTACGTGGGTTGCGTGATTCAATTTAAATTTTCAAAAAAAAGAAAACTATGCTTATCAAAACAGCACATAATAGAAGGTCATTTTTAAAAATATCCGGTGCCGCAGGTGGCGGAATGATGTTAGGATTCAGTTGGTTGGCGGGTTGTGTATCGGCTACGGAAAAGGGAGTAAAAGAGGTGGCAAAAGCGATTCCCGACGCATGGTATAACATAAATGCCTTTCTGAAAATCGGCGATACGGGCTTGGTCACTATCATGTCGCCCAACCCTGAAATCGGGCAGAATGTCAAGACTTCGATGCCGATGATTGTTGCGGAAGAATTGGACGTGGCATGGAAGGATGTCGTGGTCGAACAAGCACCTCTGAGTGATGGTTTTGAACGGCAAGTGGCGGGCGGTAGTCAGTCGATACGAAAAGGTTGGGACAGCTTGCGGATGGCAGGAGCTACGGCGCGTCAGATGCTCGTCAATGCAGCGGCGGCACGTTGGGAAGTCAATGCCTCGGAATGTACGGTGTCAGAAGGCGTCATTAAAAATGCAACAGGAGAAACGTTGACTTATGGCGAAATAGCCGCCGATGCTGCGAAGTTGGATGTGCCGGAAAATGTAGAACTGAAAGACCCGAAAGATTTTAAAATCATTGGCACGGATACCCGCAATGTCGATATAGAAAATATCATTACGGGGAAACCTTTATTTGGTATTGATACGAAAAAAGAAGGGATGAAATACGCCGCAGTACTACGTCCGCCAGCGTTTGGGCAAGCATTGGTGGATTACGATGATGCGGATGCCAAGGCAGTGGAAGGCGTTAGCGAAGTCCTAAAATTTGGTGATAAAGTCGCGGTACTTGCCAACTCAACTTGGGCAGCGATGCAAGGCAAAAAAGCCCTTAAAGCCAATTGGAAAACGGCTGAAACACTCGAAAATACCGAGCAACACAGTAAAAAAATGACGGCTTTGCTGGATAAGCGTGCCAAAGAACCCAAGCGCGAAGATGGCAATGTAAAACGTGCTTTCGACGAAGCGGATTCGGTGGTAGAGCGTGTGTATGAAGCACCATTTTTACCGCATAATTGCCTCGAACCCATGAATTTTTATGCCGATGTGACGGCTAAAAAAGTAGACCTACTCGGACCCATCCAAACGCCGGCATGGACACGCGAAAAAGTCGCCAAATTGCTCAATCGTGAGGAGGCAGATATTCATATTGGAATGACGCGCATGGGCGGTGGTTTTGGTAGAAGATTATATGGAGATTTTGCGGAAGAAGCTGCCGAAATTTCAAGTTTGGCAAAAACGCCCGTTCAAGTACTTTTTTCGCGAGAAGATGATATGACAGCAGGTACGTATCGACCTTGTTCTAAATACAAATTTCGCGCAGCGATAAAAGATAATAAAATAACGGGTTATCACCTCACGGAGGCTTTTGTGAATGGTGGCATGTGGGATTCTATTGCACAAAATTTTCCGGCAGCCTGTATCGAAAATGTACTCGTAGAAAGCCACAACCTCGAAAGCAATATCACAACAGGTGCGTGGCGTGCGCCCGTGACCAATTTCTTGGCATTTGCCGAACAAGCGTTTTTTGACGAGTTGGCGCATATTATAAATGTTGACCCGGTAGAAATGCGTCTTTCTTTACTCGATAATGCCATCAATAACCCCGTTGGTGAGCTCGAATACGAACCGGAAAAGCTAAAAAACGTGATAAAACTCGCTGTCGAAAAATCTGGTTGGGGCAATGCGCTTGACCGTGTTTATCAAGGTTTTAGTGCTTATTATTCGCATAATACTTACGTGGCAGAAGTCGCAGAAGTCATCATTGAAGATGGTAATCCAATAGTGAAAAAAGTGATTTGTGCGATAGATTGTGGCATTGTCGTGAATCCGATTGCAGCGAAAAACCAGATTGAAGGTGGCGTCATTGACGGTATTGGACACGCAATGTACGGCGATTTTTCATTCGTCAACGGAAAACCACAATACAGTAATTTTCATCAATATCGCATGATACGTATGGGCGAAGCTCCGCAAGTAGAAACGCATTTTGTGAAGAGCTATAACTCGCCCACAGGCTTGGGCGAACCCACACTTCCACCGGCAGGCGGCGCAGTAGCGAACGCCATTCACGCAGCCACAGGCAAGCGATTGTATAATCAGCCTTTCGTAAAACAAGTGGACGTACTTGGGTGATTGTTTTTGCTTCGCAAATTGTTGGATTGTTTGGCTTCGCTGATTGGGAAAGGTTTTGAGGAGCAAGTACATTTTCAAATAAATGAAAAAATAAAGCATAAGTAGTGAGACAAACAGGACAAATTCAGCCACAAATCACTCCCCAAGAGCTATTTCTGCCGATTCATCTAAAAATAACTTTAAATTTGCGTCTCCAAGAACAAATCGCAAATTCTAACTATGGCAAACGACCTTCAACATACTATCAATACTGCACGCACATGGTTTACCAAAAATGCCAATCCATTTGGCAAGCGGCAAATGAAGAAATTTTATAGCGAACTCGTCGAACCCGGCGATATATGCTATGATATAGGCGCAGGCATGGGGCAACGCACGGAAGCATGGCTTGCACTCGGCGCACAAGTCGTCTGTATAGAGCCACAATCAGACCGCATGATACGTATTGAAAAGCGATTTGTAGGCAATAACAACTTACATCCCATCAGAAAAGCACTCGGCGACGAAAAACGCATGAGCATCATGCACGTCAATGAAGCCACGCCCGGCGCAGGCACGCTCACCGAAGGTACAGCGCGTATAGCCGTCAGCCAAAACCAATCATCCAACCAAAAATGGGAAAAAGAAGAACCCGTAGAAATCACGACTTTTGACGAAGTAATTAAGAGTCATGGAATACCCGATTTTTGTCAAATCAGCGCATCGGGTTACGAAGTAGAAATTTTATCAGGATTGGACTATGTCCTCAAATCAATAGCTTTTGGCTACATGAGCCACGCACCGCAGTACGCCCTCGAATGCCTCTTCAAATTAGAACAATTTGGCAATTACGAATACAAATGGACTTACGAAGACCAAACCAGATTTGCCAGTCCAAGATGGGTCAACACCCACGCCATGCGAACCGTATTGCGTGGCTTCCATGCACACGAACGTTCAGGCGATATTTATGCGAGACTTCGTCTTGAATAATGATACAACAGTCGAACGCATCCCTAACATTAGGGAAGAGGAAGAAAATAATCTACCCGTCTGAATTGTTCTTTTTCTTATATGGTCGCACTGAAATATAGCCATTTTTTAATTAATTAAAATTATTTTGTAATTTATTTATTATTAAAAATGAATTATTTATAAATATTTTTTATTATAAAATAATTTAAAAATATCCTTATTTCAGTAGAACCTTATATGTTTCACTAAATCTTCCTTACGTAGCTCGGCTATGCGCGTCAAATTTAGTAAAAGAAAATAAATAACTTACCCCATTATGCTTGTTCTTTTCCCTTCTAAAAAACACAAAAAATAGTTCGGTAGCTATGGCTATGCAACGATTTTTTGAATTCTTTAGAAGAAAAAATTACGGCGCATTACGGAACAATTTATTTAATTTCTTTCACCTACGTAGCTCGGCTATGCGCGTCAAATTTAGCCAAACATATAAAAAAAATAACTTCTTCATTTGGGGTAGATTATTTTCTTCCTCTTCCCTAAGTCCAAAAATCATCTAACTACCATCACATCTCCTTGATAATCAAATATTTCTCCATCAAAAAATTCTATACGAATGTGATATACATACACGCCTTGCCCGACTTCGCGCCCATTATTTGTGCCATCCCATCCGACAGATAAGTTGTTTGGGTCTATATTGGTTGCTACATACATCAGACCACCCCAGCGGTCAAAAACTCTAAACGCTTTGATGAGCGTGGCAGCCTGTCCGCCGAAGGCAGTAAAGTTGTCGTTTGAGCCATCAAAATTTGGAGAAAATACATTTGGAATATAAACCGGACGCACATCGTTGACCGTCACCGTCACCGAATCCGTAGCCGTGCAACCTTCAATTGTTGTGATAGTCGCTACGTAGGTCGTCGTGATAGGCGGTGCGGCGGTTGGGTCAAAACAATCGGTACAACTCAAGCCTATTTCTGGCGTCCATACTATTGTATGTTCGATATTTGAATTGGTGAGAACGGCGTCGAGGTCAGTGGTGTAAGAAAGATCAATTTCCACGTCATTACCTGCATTGAGGATAAGTTCGATGGGTTGCGAAATAGTTGTTTCCGCAGAAAAATCACAACCAAATACATCTCTAATCGTCACTGTCACCGTACCCGAAGACAAGCCTGTGAGGGTCGGACTATCTTGAAAAGTAATGCCATCGGAACTATACTGAAACGGCGGACTACCACCCGAAGGAAAGATAGTCAGTGCGCCATCCGTTCCACCAAAACATGCATTATCTGCCGTCATGATGGAGTCGATATTCACGGCAAGCGGTTCGATAATCGTGGCCATCGCGGTAGCCGTACAACCGTTGTTGTCGGTGACAGAAACGGTATAATCGCCAGCTGAAAGATCGGTCAGATTGGACGTATCGGTTTGCACAGGATTCCATGAGTAGGAGTAGGGCATTGTGCCGCCTATCGTAGTAGCATCAACCGAGCCATCATCATAACCAAAGCAACTGATGTCCATGCCATCCAGCGTGACTTCGAGTACATCCGGTTCCATGATTTCGATGTCGATATTGCCCATACACATATTGGCATCACGCACGGTAACGGTGTATGTTCCTGCCGCTACATTCTGAATAATACTATTACTCGTAAAGCCATTTCCATCGTTCAAATCAAATTCGTAGGGTGGCAAACCATTCGTAATATTCAATTCAATCGTACCATCACTCGCGCCATTACAACTTGGTAAAACGATATTGGCATCAGGGTCAAGTATCAATTCCAATTCGCGAACTTCAAAATCGCGGCTGATTTCGCAGCTATTATTATCTGTAATTAAAACCGAATAATCGCCTACGGGAATGTTCGTCAAATCCTCTGTATTTCCGCCGAAAGGCGCACCATTCTGCGCCCATGCGAAGGTGTACGGCGGAGTCGCGCCGCCTACGGTCAAATCAATCGCGCCATCTGTACCACCGCCACAAGTGGGCATCGTGATAGCTTCGGCATAATCGTACAATGGCGGACCTGAAATGTCAATATCATACATGGCATTACAACCGATTTGGTCGGTAATCGTCAAGAGGTAATTGCCGGGAACGAGGTCGTTGAGGTCTTCCGAAGTATCGCCCGTTGACCATTCAAATTCAAAAGGCGGCGTACCACCCGAAACGGTCACATCAATCGCGCCATCGGCATCGTCGGCACAATCAAGGTTATTTTGCGTAAATGAGGAAAACATCTCATTTACCCCATCACAACAAGCGTCAATCGTATAATCGACTACATGAGAAACGATACAACCCAATTGGGTTTCGACACGCAAAACCACCGAAATCTGCCCCGGCTGCGTAAACTGAACCGCATGTGGACCTGCGCCCGTAGCCGTCTGTGGCACTGCGCCCACACCGAAATTCCATTCCCAGCCCATAATCGGACCCAGCGAAAAGGCCGAATTATCTTCAAAAGTAATAGACTCTCCAGCGCAAACCGTATCGTCCGGGTCATTATCTGTAAAATCAGCATTTGGTCCGACAAACTGCGCCGTACCACCAAAAGACATAGAAAAACCATTTCCCGTAGAAGTAAAATTATTAATAAGAAGGGCATAACTCGTTCCGGCATCCTGCTGAAGCGGTGCGAGAAAATTATCGTCACCTGCACTACAACCCGGTGCCTCTTCGGTATCAGTTGCGCTGGCAGCGAGCCCGGTCGCGCCCATACAGGGTGCGCCCGAAGTACCAAAATCTCCCGAAGCCATACAGCGCAATACTTGCTTTCCAGCGCAATTATTCAAACCATTCGGCAGCTCGTAAAGCACGAAATCGAGGTCGTCTTCGGGGTTAGTTGGGGTAAGTATGAAGTTCAGCGCACCATTATTCGAGGCAGTCCATGAAAACCACGTTGAGTTGGTTTCCGAACCACCAGATGCACCGAGACAACTCCCGTCAGCCTCATTGGTGTCACTCCCTGCGCCGACCACACTTTGTATCGTAAAAGGTGCGGTATCACACAAAATCGCGCCCAAGTTGCAATCCGAACCCGGATCTACTGGCGGATAATAATTGTTGATGCACAACTCAAAAGTCCCCGTATTATTGGAACGACCATTGACGCGAATATAATAGGTTTCCCCTACGGTCAATCCGCCTCGATACATTTCGATAATATTATTATTTATCAAATCGGCTTCGCACTGCAACTCGCTAATTACATCGTCACAATCGCCTGAATACAAAGCAACTGCGGGATTGTTGAGTGTGCCACCAGCTGCAATCGGAACTGCACCCAATACTGCCACCGTTACATCTGAAGCCAACGCCGTAAAACTAAACCAAACGTCATTATTAGCATTGGAAAAGCAGGAAGCTGCGCCAAAAGAAGAAGCCGTTGCGCCGACATTCGTAAACTCGCTCGGGGCAGAACACCAATCCGTAATATCGGTAAGTTGAATGGCATTGGCGCATTCGTCGTTTACTGGTTGAGCGATGAGAAATGCACTAAAAATCAGTAGAGAAAATACAGAAAGTACGTGTTTATTTATCATTGAAATATAAATTAATTCTTTGTTGTTTCTACGTAGTTTTGGGTATATTGTTATCTTTTTTTTAAGGGAAGACGAAAAAAATAATCTACCCGTCTGAATTGTTCTTTTTCTTATATGTTTCACTAAATCTTCCTTACGTAGCTCGGCTATGCGCGTCAAATTTAGCCAAACATATAAAAAAAATAACTTCTTCATTTAGGGTAGATTATTTTCTTCCTCTTCCCTAAAGAAAAGTAGCACAGGCTTCCAGCCTGTACTGCGCTATATTGACACCTTAAGTAGTGAGTATTCGCGTCAAATTTGGTTCGTCTAAAGAAAAAATAGCGACGCGAAGAATGTACATTTATTTAATTCCTGATACTAAGCGATTCTATAACGCAATAAAAAGAAAAATTGTACGTGGGAGAGGAGTTTTTTTCGATTTGAAAGATACTAATAGCGGTATATCACCCTAATCTTGGAATGTATTGCCGTAACGCAATGCCTCCAGCTTGTATAGCATACTACTTAGAAACTAACGCAGCGCAAGCCGGAGGCATTACGTTAGGGAAGAGGAAGAAAATAATCTACCCCAAATGAAGAAGTTATCTTTTTTATGTTTGGCTAAATTTGACGCGCATAGCCGAGCTACGTAAGGAAGATTTAGTGAAAGAAATTAAATAAATTGTTCC
>ENA-ORXU01001166-ORXU01001166.1-marine-metagenome-genome-assembly--contig:-NODE-1166-length-23503-cov-7.146162_pt1 | contig 23503 bp, 20 predicted proteins | sample MGYA00237869_ERZ511484 | MGnify/ENA metagenome assembly ERZ511484
TAGCTTCAGGCACTTCGTCAACATCGATTGCAGAGCAACCAACGCATCCCAAGCACCCATGTAAGTTACTTGATTCAGTTGTTAAAGAGCCGGTAGCGAAGCGGCGCAATTCCGCTTCGTCGAGTTCGAGGAGTGTAACACACCCTTCGTCGTCGTGGCAAATAATTTTCAGAGAATGCCGAACCGTCCGGGCAACCCTGAGTCCGAGGATGTTAACGATCAACGTCCCGGATTTCAACCGTTTTTTTGGCTTTCCTGCCGAGGGGCCTGAACCAGGACCCTGAACTGCGCTAGCGAACAATCCATCTCGCCGAGCCGCTTACGGTAACACATCGTATTCGGCCGTGGAACTAAATCTTCGAGGCGCCTCACCTGCCCCGTGTCGTCGTCTTGCTGGCCGCGAAGCATATCACCGCCAGTAAGACCTGTGGGCATGAATTTCAGCCCTTGTCGAACCCCGCGAGGACCGTACCGATCCGTCGCCGCTCTTGGAAGAAGCGTACCGCTGCCCCGTCGAGGTCGCAAAGTATAAGGCCCTTTTTCAGGCCGTCAACATCTTTTCTGATCTTTCGGTGCGCACCGGTCCCGCCTGCCCCTGCGGTCGACGCTATGCCTCGAGCAGAACGACGGTAGCGGCACGACGCTTGCCGACTTGAAGCACGATCGTGCTGCCGGACTCCAGCGTTCGTCGACCGTCCTCGGCACGCTGCCCATCGATGCGCACCGCACCCTGCTTCACCATCCGATGACTTTCCGACGTGCTTCCGGTCAGGCCAGCGTCCACCAGAACGTTCGCGATGGGACGTCCACTGCCGACGACGATCCGATGTTCGGGCAGATCGTCCGGCAATGCTCCCTCGCGAAAACGCCGCACGAACGATGCCTTTGCCCTTTCGGCGGCCGCTTCGTCATGAAACCGCCCCACGATCTCCAATCCCAGCTCGTATTTCACGTCGCGCGGGTTGCACCCGTCCTCCACCGCCTGACGCAGCGAGATCAGCTCTTCGGTCGGCCGCAGGCTGAGAAGGTCGAAATAGCGCCACATCGACGTGTCGGGCAAGGACATCAGCTTGCCGAACATCTGCTCGGCTTCGTCCTCGACGCCGATGTAGTTGCCCAGCGACTTGGACATCTTCTGCACGCCGTCCAGTCCCTCCAGCAACGGCATCGTCAGAACGATCTGCGGTCGTTGTCCATGCGCCTTCTGCAGCTCACGTCCCATCAACAGGTTGAACTTCTGATCGGTCCCGCCCAGTTCCACGTCACACCGCAAGGCGACCGAATCGTAGCCCTGCACCATCGGGTAGAGGAACTCGTGCAAGGCGATCGGCTGCTGAGCGGCGTAGCGTTTCGCGAAATCATCGCGTTCGAGCATCCGTGCCAGCGTCTGCCTGGAAGCCAGCCGGATGAGATCGACCGCCGACATGTCGCCGAACCATTCCGAGTTGAAGCGCACCTCGGTCAGTTCCGGGTCGAGTACCTTGAAGACCTGCGCCTTGTAGGTCTCGGCATTGAGCCGTATCTGCTCATCGTCCAGCGCCGGACGGGTGGCATTGCGCCCGCTCGGATCACCGATACGTCCGGTGAAGTCGCCGATCAGGAAGATCGCCGTGTGCCCGAAGCGCTGGAACTGCGCAAGCTTCCCCAGCAGCACGGTGTGCCCGAGGTGCAGGTCCGGCGCCGTCGGGTCGAAGCCTGCCTTGATGCGCAGCGGTCTGCCGAACTCCAGGCGCTCCTGCAGCTCGTCCAGCCGAAGCACCTCGTCGGCGCCGCGCTGATAGTCGGCGAGTTGCCGCTCGACCCCGGCCGGATCGGTGGGTTCGATTGCTGTGTTCGTCATGCTCTTCCTGTACGTCCTTCTCCACCGCACGATCGCTGCCGGGTCGTACCCGCTCCGGCGCCGGACAGGCCTGCGTGAATTTCACCACCCGTGTCCTACACTGAATCCCAGGGCGCTCCGCGCTCGCGGACTATAGCGGAATCGTCCCAGAGGACACCGCCGCCCGCCCTCCCGCTCACCTACTCGGGTCATGCTCTTGCGAAGCGAACGCTCCACCGCCCGTCCCGGGCCCGTCGACTTTTCCGTTTCCGGCTGGACCGACACCGCCCGCCCTCGGTCGCGGCGACCGCGCAAACCGGTCGCCGGCGCGATACGCTGGTCCCTGGAACCGAGCGTGGTACGTCATCGCCAGCTGCTCAAGGCATCGGCCGCCTTGCTGTTCGCCGCCGGTGGCATCCTCATGACCACCACGAGTACCGGTACCGTGCAGCGAGAGCCGACGCTGCCGGTCATTCCGGCCGCCGTGCCGGTGCCCGCCTTCTTCTTCGGTGATCCGGACGATGCGCTGGCCGCCCATGCACCGCTCTCACGCCGGTTGCCCGGAGCGCCGCCGCAGGCCGATACCGTGTCACCGCGAGACGACACCGCATCGACCGACGTCGCGATGCCGCGACCCATCGATTCCAGCCGCGCGATCCTTGCCGATCATCCTTCCCTGCACGCGATTCGCGCACGGTCGGTCGTCCCCGACGGCACACTGGTCACCGAGATCGAGGTTGCCGCCGGCGACACCCTGTCGGGCATCCTCGATCGCCATGGCATCAAGGCTGCCCGCATGTCGTCGCTGCTATCGGACGAACTGGTCAAGGCTCATCTGTCCAACCTGAAGATCGGTCAGCGGTTGACGCTCAACCGCCAGCCCGACGGCCGCTTCCACAGTCTCGCGGTGCGCATCGATGATGAACGCCGAATCAGCATTCGCCCCTCGGCCACCGGTCTGGCGGTTGCCGCCGTCGACCTGCCGGTGGAAAAGGAACGCGTCGTCTCGTCCGGCACGATCGAGCAATCGCTCTACCTGGCCGCCGCCGAGGCGAACCTGCGCCGATCGACCATCATGGAGCTGGCCGACATCTTCCAGTGGGAACTGGATTTCGCTCGCGACATCCGGGCCGGCGATCGGTTCAGCGTCGTCTACGATCGCCTCTACCGCGAGGGCCGTTACATCGGCGACGGCAACATCCTCGCCGCCGAGTTCCTGCGCGGAAGCCAGCGCTACCAGGCGATCCGCTTCACCACCGACGATGGCGTGTCCGGCTACTACTCGCCCGACGGCCGTTCCAAGCGACGCACCTTCTCGCGTCATCCGGTGGACGTCGTTCGGGTCACCTCACGCTTCGATCCGGCCAGGATGCACCCGGTATTGCACCAGATCCGGGCTCACCGCGGGGTGGACTACGGCGCCCCGCACGGCTCACCGATACGCGCCACGGCAGACGGAACGGTCCGTCATTCGGGCGCGAAGGGCGCATACGGGAATACCGTGGTACTTCGCCACGGTCAGGATGTCGAGACCCTGTACGCTCACATGTCGAAGATCGCGCCGGCCGCGGCGCAGGGCCGACGGGTCGAACAGGGTGACATCATCGGATACGTGGGCCGTACCGGGCGTGTCACCGGCACCCACCTGCACTACGAGTTCCGTCGAGCCGGCGTGCATGTCGATCCGCTGAAGGTCGAACTGCCGGCTGCCGAGCCGTTGGCGGCACGATACCGCGACGAACTGCGCGCGATCAGCGATCAGATGATCGCGCAGATGGAAAGTGTCCTGCCGCAGACCCCGAACGGTACCGGGCTGGTCGCATCGGCACAGGATTGAACGGAACGCCCGTCCGGCCGGGAAACCGGCCGGTCGAGAGACGTTCGAACCGCGGCGCCTCCGGTCGATCGCCCACCGCCCCCGATACTCGCGGGTACTGGCCAGTCCTCAGACCGAGAAGGACGAGCCGCATCCGCAGGTGGTCGTCGCATTCGGATTGCGGATGACGAACTGCGAACCCTCCAGCCCTTCCGTGTAATCGATCTCGGCACCGGTGAGGTACTGGAAGCTCATCGGGTCGATCAGCAACTTGACCCCTTCCTTCTGCACTTCGGTATCGCCCTCGTTCAGGACCTCGTCGAAGGTGAACCCGTACTGGAAGCCCGAGCAGCCACCGCCGGACACGAAAACCCGCAACATCAGATCCGGGTTGCCCTCCTCCTCGATCAGCTCCTTTACCTTCAGCGCGGCGGCCTCGGTAAAGACAAGCGGGTCGGGAAACTCGAAGTCGTCGATGCTGACTTCAGCGCTCATACGGGAATTCCTCTCATTCGCGATCGACGAGTGTACTTGACCTACCGGACGGGTCAACTATTCCACCGCCCCCGGGGAAATGATGGAGCCCCAGTCACGAATATCAACGAAGGCCGGATGCCGTACGCCGTTCGGCACGACCGAGATCGACAGCTTGCCGCCGGTGGTGTCGGGCGTGGCGATCAGCGGGTCGACCGGTACGCTCACTGTCTGGAAGAAGCGCAGGTCGAATCGCGGTGCGGCCTCACCCTCTTCCGGAGCGATCTCGATCAGCGGCGGATCGGCTGATTCGTCGAGCAAGGCGATCCCGACCGTGCCGCTGACACGCCGGCGCCCCTTCGCCTGCACCAGCACGATGTCGAGCAGATCCCGACCCGCCTCGTGTCGCCATTCGACCGCCTCGATGCCCAATCCGGAACCGGTGGCCCGATCGCCAAGCCGGCGGTACAGCGCCAGCTCGGCCGCATCGTCCGCACGTCGCTGCTCGGCCTCGGCCAGTCGATCCCGCATCACGCTCAGGCTCGTCCGGGCAGCGTCCCGCTCCCGCACCAGCCGGACGGAGAGCTCGTCAGCGGCCGGTTCGGATCGGGCAGCCAAGACGCCCGCCTCGACCGTGGACGTTCCCGCCTGCAGACCCGCGTACCAGCCGAGCGAGCCGGTCGCGGCCATGCCCGTCAGCGCCGCGACCAGCCGCAAGGCGGATCGGCCCGGCAGCCGGCTCACGGCGACAGGGGCGGTGCGGTCAAGCCGGTGCGCTCGTCGAGCCCGAACATCAGGTTCATGTTCTGCACCGCCTGTCCGGCCGCCCCCTTCACCAGGTTGTCCTCGACCGCGAGCACCACCAGCGTGTCGCGCCCCTGCGGTCGGTGTACCGCCAGGCGGACCGTGTTGGCACCCCGGACCGAACGCGTCTCGGGATGCGATCCCGGCGGCATCACATCGACGAAGGGTTCGTCCGCGTAGCGCGATTCGAACAGGACCTGCACAGCGTTCAACGTTGTCCGTGAGACCTTCAGGCGAGCGTAGAGGGTCGCCTGAATACCGCGGATCATCGGCAGCAGATGAGGGGTGAAGGTCAACGACACGTCGATGCCGGCCGCGCGCCCGAGCCCTTGCTCTATCTCGGGCAGGTGCCGGTGCCCGCCGGCTGCGTACGCCTTGAAGCTGTCGGCCGCCTCGGCCAGCAGCATCGGCACCGATGCCCCACGCCCCGCACCGGTGACGCCGGACTTGGCGTCGGCGATCAGCGACGAGGTGTCCACCAGACCGGCCTCCAGCAGCGGCAGGAACCCCAGCTGCACCGCCGTCGGGTAACAGCCCGGGTTGGCCACCAGTGCGGCGCCGCGAATCGCCTCGCGGTTCACTTCGGGCAAGCCGTAGACCGCCTCGCGCACCCGATCGGGGCAACCGTGACGCATGCCGTACCAACGCTCCCACACGTCGATGTCCTGCAACCGGAAATCGGCGGACAGGTCGATCACGCGTCGCCCCGTGTCGAGCAGGGAGGGAACCTGCTGCATCGCGGTCCCGTTGGGCGTGGCGAAGAACACCAGGTCGCACTCGGCATCGACGAGTTCGGCGGGGTCCTGGAAATGCAGCTGCGTATGGCCACGCAGACTGGGAAACACCTCGTCCAGTCGCGTGCCGGCCTGCCCGCGAGAGCTGACGAACGCCACCTCGATGTCATCGCGCGGCGCGAGCAGGCGAAGCAGTTCGACGCCCGTGTAGCCGGTACCCCCGATGATGCCGATCCGCCTGCCCATGCCCACCGCTCGCCCCGATCGTCCAGCCGGCGATTATGGCACGCCACCGACGTCCGATCCGGCGTCGGCCAGCCGCCTACCCCGCGACCGACACCGGAGCACCGGCGCGCAGCAGCGCCTCCTGCAGCATCTCCCGGGAACCGGGCTTGGCCAGGAAATCCGCGGCGCCGAACGCCAGTGCCGCGCTGCGATCCCGCGCCGAATGCCGGCTGGTCAGCACCAGGATCGGGAACAGCGCTCCACCCTCCTGCTGCAAGGCTTCCAGCACGCCGAATCCGTCCACGCGCGGCATGTCCACGTCGAGCAGCATCACATCGGGACGGCAGCGCTCCAGTGCGTCCAGCGCCTCGCGTCCGTCGCGGGTCACCAGCACGCGGTACCCCAGCGACTCGAAGGTATCGGTCGACCAGGCGCGCTGGGTCGGCGAATCGTCCGCGATCAGCGCCAGCGGCCGTTCGCTGGAGGCGGCGCTGTCGATGGCCGGCAACAGCGTGTCCGGCCCGGCCGCACCGAGCGCGGCCGGATCGATGACGAACACCCGGCGTCCGTCCGGCAGCGCGGCAATGCCGGTGTAGCGGCCCAGCGAGGCGAGCTGCACATCGAGCGTCTGCACCACGATCTCGCGATAACCGATCACCGCATCGACGCGCACGCCGTCCACATCGCCACCGCTCGCCAGGCGCAGCCGGCGCCATGCACTACGATCGCCGCCGCCTTCGGCGACCACCTCGTGCCCGAGCAGCGCCGCCAGCCGGACATCGTCATCGGTGTCCGCGGCCACCGGCTCGATGCCCGCGATCACGCTCACCGGCACGGCGACCAGCTCGCCGGCCTCGACCAGCACCACCTGCTGGACCGGGATGCGTTGCGGCAACCGCAGCTCGAACAACGCACCGGAATCGGCGTCGGCGACCGTCACCAGCCGAAGCCTTCCGCCCAGCTCGGCAAGCCGCTCGCGTACCGCGCCGACCCCCAGCCCATGCCCGCCGATCTCGGTGGCATCGTCGACGGTCGACAGCCCGCTGTTGGCGAGCGCATCGAGCAGCGCGGCCGGCGAGCCCAGGGATTCGGGCGGGACACCGAGTTGATCGGCAACCCCCTCGACATCGATTCCGCGTCCATCGTCGTGCAAGCGGATCACGATGTCCACGCCCTCGATCGACACGCTCAGCTGCACGCGCCCGCAACGCGGCTTGCCACGCCGCTCACGCTCGTCCGCCGCCTCTATGCCGTGCACCACCGCGTTGCGCACCAGGTGTTCCAGGGCGGGCAGCAGACGCCCGTGCAGGGTCGCGTCCAGCGTGGTGGCGCCGCCGTCGATGACCAGTTCGGCCTGCCGGGAGACGGCACTGGCCGCGTCCTCGAGGGTGCGCCTGAGTCGATCGCGGCACGCATCGAAGCGCACCAGACGGGCGCGTACCAAGTCCTGCTGCAAGGCGATGCCCGCCCGCGCACCTCGCCGTTGCTCGGTATCGACGGAGCGCAACGCATCGCGCAGCGTCACGCGCACCGAACCGAGGTCGCTGAGCAGCTCGCGCGCGGCCTCCGTCTCCAGCACCGTCGCCGCGGCGGGCAACCGTCGCCAGCGTTGCGCGGCCAGTTCCAGCTCCCGGCTCGCCTCCTGAACGCGGATCAGCTCGGCGGACAATCGCGCCTGACTGCCGGCGATGTCCTGGGCCAGCGTCATCAGCCGTTCCCAGTCACGCTCCCGGACGCGGGTGAGTTCCGGCGTATCGGCGATCGGCCCGTCCGCCGCGGGCATCGGATCGATCTCGTGCGGCGCCCATTCAGGCTCCGGGCCCTGCGACCCCTCGAACAGGCTGGCCAGATCGGTCGAGGAGTCGATCGCCCAGTCCTCGGGCAACTCCGCCTCGGACGACACCATCGCCGCCTCGTCGAACGGCGCGTCGGCCTGCTCGTCCGGCGGACCGGCTTCGACCGCTCGCCCTTCCGTTCCGAGATCCGGCGACGCGATGGCCGTCGACGGAGCCTGGAGCGGGACCCGTGGCGAGACCAGCAACGCGTCGAGTTCGCGTCGGATGGTGCGCAGGCGTTCCGCACAGTCCGGGTCGGAGATCGCCGAGGACACCTCCGATTCCGCCTCGTGTGCCCGGTCGGCCAGGCGTGACTGCCCCGCCACACGCGCACTGCCCTTTAACGTGTGCAGCGCCATGAGCGCTCGATCGGCGCGGTTTTCCTGCGGACCCGGTCCATCGGCTATCGAGGCCAGCCGGTCCAGCAGTTCGCGCGCTTCCTCGGCGAAGATCTCGTCGAGCGAGTGGCGTCTCGGGACGCGGGGCTCGACCGGATCGGCGGGTTCGGGCGCCGCCGACGCCCGGAACGGTGACCGCGTCCGTGCCGGGTCCGATGCCTGACCCGATGCCTGACCCGATGCCTGGGAAATGGCCGCCAGCTCGCTGATCAGGCCATCGCGCGGCGACGGCGCCTCATCGTCCTGTTCGAGCGCCTGGCGAGCCTGCTCGAGCGAGACGACCGCCTCGGAGAACAGGGCGATGGCACCGGCGTCCAGCGGCTCGCCCCGCGCCTGCAACGCCATCGCGCCGTGGTGCATCGGACGGACGATTTCGTCCACCCGCATCGCCGCGGCGGTACGCGCGCTGCCGCTGAGCGTGTGCAGCGCTCGCAACAGGCGATCGCTCGGCGGTGGCGCGACCGGCGCCTGACGGGCCGTATCGAGCTCGTCCTCCAGCACCGACAGGTGTTGCGCGCACTCGGCCACGAACACCTCGCGCAGCGTGCCGTCGATGGCGTCGTCGCCTTCGGACGTGTCGGCCAGATCGACATCCAGCGCACGCAGCGTATCGTCCAGATCGTCCAGGACCACGGCACGTGCCGGATCGTCGAGCCCCTCGATCAGCTGGGGCAAGGCCAGGTGAGCGTCGAGGATGGCGGTCGCGGTGCTGGCGGACAGCGGCGTGGCGCACAGCGACAGGCGTCGGCCCGCGGCGGTGGCGAGCCGTTCCAGTTGCTCGTGCCCGGCCTCGCGCGCGACCAGCCTGAGTGCGCCGAAGGCGCCGGACAGCGCCTCGACATCCGGGGAATCCTCCGCCAGCGCGGCACCGATGGCCGCGAACGCATCCAGCGCCACGTCGGTCGAGCGTGGCTCGTCCCCCTCGTCGCGGGCCGTCGCGTCGAGCGTCTCCGCCCCCTCCGCACCGATCGGGTCGGGCTCCTGAACCGCCACTTCGTGCAGCGACACGACACCGCTCATCGCGCGAGCGGCCGGCAGGTGCCGCTCCAGCGCGGCCAGCGCACGCTCGGCCGCATCGAGCGGATCGGCCGAGCCGTTGGTCGCATGGCGTCCGTCACTGGCCAGGCAGGCATCGATCGACACGACGTATTCGGCCAGCGCTTCACGCGTGCGCGACGTCGGTCTCGCCGGCAACCAGCCGACGATATCGGCCAGCCGGTCGATCAACGCGCTGGCCTCCGGTCGCGGCACGATGTCCAGCGCCCTCGCCACCAGGCGCAGGCGCGCCGTCAGGGGCTCCACCGGCATGCCGGTGTCCTGCTGCGGAGCCAGCGCCCTTTCCAGCGCGCCCTCGCTGTCCGCCAGGCGCCGACGTGCCTCGGCCACCAGCAGATCGATGGCATCGTGCCGGCTCGACAACTGCTGATCCGCATCGTCGGCACGTCGTCCCACCAGCGCCATGCGCTGCGACAGCACGCCGCCCTGCTCGGACATCACCGTCGTCGGCCGAGGCGCCCGTGGCCAACCGCGTTCCAGGTCGGTCAGTGCCTCGTCGAACAGCACGAACTGCCGGGCGAGTGCCAGTCGCGCCGCCTCGTCGAGCTCGATGCCGGCGCCGGCATCGAGCGCCGCGAGCGCCTCCTCCAGACGCTGCCGGCAGTGCCGTGCACCCAGCAGTTCGAACACGGGCAGCAGCTCGCGCAGCCGATCGCAGCGCTGTACCGCGGAACGATCGGTGCCGTCGCGACCGCCCTGTGCCAGCCAGTCGACCAGCGGTTGCAAGTCGTCGCGCACGCGCGCCACGACATCGCGACGCAGGCGCCGTCCGGGAGGTCGCTCGGTGCTTACCGCCCGGTCGTCGGCCGCGGCGCGAGCACGGGCCAGACGCGCGACCCGGTCGAGCGAGTAGCGCTCGACCAGATCGGACCAGACCCGATCGTCGCTCGGGGGCGTGGTGGTGGCGACGTAGAACAGCAGGTTGCGCAGCAGCGTGTGCCGCGGTGCCGAATCGGCTCCGGGACGCACCCGGGAGGGGGCGACCCAGCGATCGACCAGCCATCGTTCGAACTGCCCGAACAGCCGACGCAATGCGCCGTCGTCGGACAGGCGACGCGTGGACACGGCTTCGGCGATGCCGGCCGCCGCGCTCAGCACGTCGCGTTCCTCCACGCCCAGTCGCGCCGCCCGGGCATCGTCCGCCAGCGAGCCGATCAGCGTCGCCAGCGACGCGGTGGCGGCGCTCGCCTTGTCGGCATCGCCCTCGTTGACCGCCTTGAACCAGTCGACCAGCTGCCGCATCAGCCGCGGCCGCATCGTTCGCACCGCCGGCGCGAACGTGTCCGAATCCCGCTCCGGCTCGCCGTGAACGATCCGGATGTCGAGCGCCAGCAGCAACGCCGAGGACAGGAACGAATCTCCCAGCAGGGCGCGCAGCGCGTTCAGCACGCCGAGCGCCGGCAATGCCGAGTCCGGCACGTCATCCACACGCCGTGCCTCGGCCGCCTCGGCGACCACGTCGCTGAGCACCTCGTGCGCGCCGAGCACCGCGCGCAGCAGATCCTCCGGGCCGTTGGCCGGCCGCTCCACCAGCGTGTCGGTGGCGACCGCGTCGATGACCCGGACCGTGTCGGCCGCCACCAGTGCGATGGCGGGCCGGCCGAGCAGGATCAGGGTGTCCCGAACCTCGCCCATCGAGATGCTCAGGCGCTCGCAGACCGCGACGTCCCCGCGTTCCAGCCCGTCACGTACCAGCGCCGGCACGTCGGACAGCCGCTGACCGAGCAGCGACAGCGCCTGCGTACGCGCTCCTACCACGATCGCCGAATCACCCACGGAGGAATCAGCTCTCCGAGGCGGCAGGAACGGACGAGCGGGCCAGCGCGTCGGCAGCCGACGGACCCGCGGGCGCGGGCGCGCCGCCCGGACGCTCGTCGCCTTCGTCCGGATAGTCGTCGCTGTCGAAATCCGGTACCTCGATGCCCGACGTCCAGGGCGCCGGATTCCCGGCCGGCAGACGGAAACCGGCAACGCGCGCGTCGAGCGCCTCGGCCAGGGCCTGCAGATCGTCGAGAGAGGCGCTCGCGTCCGCCAGACCGGTCGCGCCGTCGCGTCCGAGCCGGTTGAGCACCGTCATGTTGCCCGATAACCTGCGCACCACGTCCGCCTGGCGGGCGGCCCGGTCGGCGGTATCGCCGATCAGCCCGTCCAGCGCCGCCACGCTGGTATCGATCGTCTCGAGATGACCGTACAGGGCGGCCGCCTCGTCCACCCCGGCCCGCAAGGCAGCGTCGGTGGTGCTCATGGCCCGGAGGGTCTCGTCGGCATCGTCGCGAATGACCGCGGTGAGACTGGAAATCTCCCGACTGGCACTGCCCAGTACCGTGGCCAGGTCACTGACGTCGTCGGCCAGCCGGGCATAGTCGGAAGTGGAGCGCTCGTCCGGACCGGAGTCGGCGCCGGCCACGCGCTGCGACGCCGCGGCGGCGCGCACCGTGGTGTTGAGCGACAGCAGCTCGCTGCGCGTGGCGATCGCTCGCACGGTCTCGACTTCGGCGTCGATGGCGCGCACGTTGTCGGCTAGGCGGTGCGTGAGCCGCATGGTCAGGGCGGCCTCGTCACGGATGCGGTCCAGTTGCACGCCCGCTTCGGTGAGCGCGCTGCGCCCCTCACCGGCCGCGGCCCGTGTCTGCGAGGCCTGGCGAGCGGACGCGGTCGCGTTCATGGACAGCTCGGCGATCGCGCCGCTCATGACGTTCAGGTAATTGGAGGCGCGCAGGATCTCGCGCGACTGCACCGAGGCGGCCGAACTGAGCGCCCGCGTGGAACTGCGCGTCGATGCCACCGCCTTGCCGACCTCCTTGGCGGAATGGCCCGTGTCGGCGACCAGTTGCCGCAGCGCGGTGACCGCCTGGTTGAACGCGTCGGCCAGCGCGCCGGTCATCGCCTCGTCGACGGTGGCGCGCACGGTCAGGTCACCATCGGCCAGGGGGGTCATGTCGTCCAGCAGCGACAGGATCGCCGCCTGGTCGCGGCGCATGCGACCGTCCTCGATGCGGCGACGCGCGTTGCGCATCGCGGACAGTGCCCGCCACAACCAGAAGCACAGCAGCACCGCCAGCACCGCCAGCGCCGTCGGCACCCAGCGCACCCAGGCCGCGAACGAGCCTGCCAGCCGTCGCGACTCGGTCAGCGTCAGGGTGTCGTCCAGACGGCGCAGCGTTTCCGATCGCACGGCGGCATCGGCTCCTTCGTCCAGCAGCAGCGGCTGCAGGGCGTTCCAGCGCTCGCGCGCCTGCTGCAGCGTGGCCGTCCGGTCCTGGTCGGCGATACCGTGCCCGAGCGAGACGAAGGCCAGCGCCAGCAGGACGAGCGGCAAGAGGACCAGCGGCAACCAGACGCTGACCGGCCAGGCCCGCGACGCCGACGACGCACGGTGCAGGGAAGTCGAACTCATCGAACCGCCGTGATGTCGCTGAAGGCCGGCGAGGCGATCAGCGCGGCAGGGGTGAAGGTATCGATCGACGCCCCGCCGATCGAACGGCGCTCGACCCGCACGCCACGCGCGACCAGCGGACTGTCGGCCGATGGCGCTCCGATGCCCTCGTCCGAAGTATCGACGGCATGACGCACATCCGATACCGCCAGCAGGTAGGCATCGCCACCGATCGTGATCTCCACGCCGAAGGGCGGCACGCGCCGACCGGCATCGGCGTCCAGCCACGCATCGAACGAGGTCACCGGCACCACCCGTCCGCGCACCACCAGCGTGCCCAGGAACCAGGGTGCGGTACCCGGCAGGGGCTGCGCCTGCCAGCCATCGTGAATCTCGCGGACGCTGACGGCATCGACCGCGTACTCCTGCCCGGCCGAACGCATCACCACCCAGCGCCGGGAGGCCGCCGTGTCGCTCACGCGGACTCCTGGTCGGCCGCGGCGGGATGCGTGAAGCGGGTGGACAGGGCCGCATCGACACTTTCCAGCAGCGCCGTGCGCCCGATCGGCTTGACCAGGTAGTCGATGGCACCCTGACGCAGCCCCCAGATCCGGTCGGTCTCCTGGTCCTTGGTGGACAGGATGATGATCGGTATGCCGGCGGTTCCCCGATCGCGGCGCAACAGCCGGGTGGCCTCGAAACCGTTCACGCCGGGCATCACGATGTCCATGAGGATCAGGTCCGGACGCAGGCTGACGGCCTGCGCCATGCCCTGCTCGCCATCGGTGGCGACATGCACGTCGTGCCCCTGGCGACGCAGCATGCGCGACACCGCGTGCGCATCGGTCGGCGAGTCCTCGATGACCAGGACCGTGGCCATCAGAGCGCCCCTCCCCGTGGCGGCGACGTCTCGTCGGCGGCGTCGGTGCCCACCAGCTCCGCCACCGTGCGGATCAGCAGGTCCCGGTCGATCGGCTTGGCCAGGTGCCCGCTGGCACCGGCGACGCTGCCACGCGCCCGGTCGAACAGACCGTCCCGGCTGGACAACAGGATGACCGGCGTGTGCGCGAAATCCGCATTCGCCCGGACCAGCGAACACACCTGGTAACCGTCCAGTCGCGGCATGACGATATCGGCGACCAGCGCATGCGGCCGCACCTGCACCAGGCTGGCCAGGGCGCTGAAACCGTCGTCGGCGAGCGTGACCTCGGCGCCGGCCTCCTCCAGAAAGCCGGCAGCGCTGCGACGCACCGTGCGGCTGTCGTCCACCACCAGCAGGCGCAGCCCGGCCAGCGGGCCCTGGCGATCGCCCGACATCCCGCCGACGGGCGCCGTGGAGTCGGACGTGCCTGCCTCATCCGTTCCGTCGTCGACCGTCATGGGACCCTCGCAGAGCCTGTCACCGAAGGCTGGCAAGGTTACCCTACCCAGCCCTCAGAGCGTGACGCAATCGATGAGCCTGAACCTCGGCGTGGTGATGGATCCGATCGAATCCATCACTCCCTACAAGGACACGACGCTGGCCATGCTGCTGGCGGGCGCCGCGCGTGGCTGGACGCTGCACGTGATGACCCAGCCGGATCTGTACCTGCTGCAGGGCCGCGCGCTGGCCAGGCGCCGGCGGGTCCGCGTGTTCGACGATGCGACACGCTGGTTCGAGGCCGACGCGCCGGTCGATGCCCCGCTCGCGGATCTGGACATCGTGCTGATGCGCAAGGACCCGCCGTTCGACATGGACTTCGTCTACACCACCCACATCCTGGAGCGCGCCGCCGCCGAAGGGGTGCTGGTCGGCAATCGTCCCGGATCGCTGCGCGACGTCAACGAGAAGCTGTACACCGCCTGGTTTCCGGAGCTGTGTCCGGTGACGCTGGTCACCGCTTCGCGTGCGCGACTGCGCGCGTTCGTCGACGAGCATCGCGACGTGATCGTCAAGCCGCTGGACGGCATGGGCGGCACGGGCATCTTTCGGCTGACGCCGACGGACCCGAACATCAACATGATCCTGGAGCAGATCACCATCGGCGACACCCGCCAGATCATGGCGCAGCGCTACCTGCCCGAGATCGTGGACGGCGACCACCGCGTGCTGGTGATCGGTGGCCGACCGGCCGAGCATGCGCTGGCACGCATTCCGGCCCAGGGCGAGACGCGCGGCAACCTGGCCGCGGGCGGGCGCGGCGTGCCGGTGCCGCTGAGCGCGCCCATGCGTCGCATCGCCGAGACGCTGGCACCGGCGTTGCTGGAACGCGGACTGGATTTCGTCGGGCTGGACGTCATCGGCAGTTCGCTGACCGAGGTCAACGTCACCAGCCCGACCTGCGTGCGCGAGCTGGACGCGCACGCGCAGGGGCGTGCGGTGACCGACATCGATGCCTCGCGACCGTACGTGCGCGGGCTGGCGGACGATTACCTGGACGTGCTCGAGACCCGTCTTGCCCAGCGTTCCTGATCGCCGCGCCAGACACCGACTAGACTCGTCCGGCGACCCCACGACCCACCCATGCCCCTGGACATCCGATCCTCAGACACCTTCACGGTATCGCTGTTCGTCGCGGCCGCCCTGCACGCGGTGGTGATCCTCGGGCTGGGCTTCGTGTCGTTCTCCAGCGCGATCTCGGCGCCGCCCTCGCTGGAGGTGATCCTGGTGCAGGATCGCGACAGCGTGGTGCCGGACCAGGCGGACTACCTGGCGCAGATCTCCCAGGACGGCGGCGGCCGGAGCGAGGACGACACGCGCCCCTCGTCGCCGTTCGCCAGCGAGCGCGAGTTCGACACCGACGGCGTGGCCCCCACGCCGGTGGTGGCCAGCGCGCCGGAACGCACCCTGGACGGCAACGAGGAGGTGCTCACCGCGACCTTTTCCGAACGCGAGGTCCGGCAGGACGAAAGGGCTCCGCCGAACCTGGCCAGGGCCGAACGCGTCGACACCGTCGTCATCGAGCAGAACCTGGAGATCGCTCGCCTGGCCGCCGAGATCGACCGCCGGCAGGAGGAATTCGCCAAGCGCCCGAAGAAGAAGTTCATCAATGCGCGCACCAAGGAGGCGGCCTCGGCCGAGTACATGAAGTACTGGGTCGAAAAGGTGGAGCGGGTCGGCAACCTGAACTATCCGGATGCGGCACGACGCAGCCGGCTGACCGGCGCCCTGATCCTGACGGTGGGGATCAAGAAGAACGGCGACATCGAGAGCGTGACGCTGGACGAATCCTCGGACCAGAGGGTGCTGGACGATGCCGCCCGACGGATCGTGGAGCTGTCCGGGCCGTTCGAGCCGCTGCAGGGCAAGCTGGCAGAACAGGCTGACATCATCTACATCACGCGCACCTGGGAGTTCCGCGGCAACGACAGCCTGACCACGTACTGAATCGGGCCGATCGCCCGCTCCCGTGTTCGGGCGATGGAGTCGCAAGGTAAGGGCCTGTGAAGGAATAAAGGGTACATCCTGTCGCTTCGCAGGGCGTGTCAGCCTGGGCGCGAGGAGCGGAGCCTGGCAGGGCCAAGCGACCGACGAGCAACAACGGATGGCGCGCCCGGCGAAGCGACCCTGCGGGCCGGCCCGGTGCGTTCGTGCGCTACGTTGCTCACCGCGAGGGTAGCCCTGCTACCCTCGTTCACAGCGCCTGGCGGGACAAACGCACAGGGCCGGCAGGATGCACCCTTTATTCCTTCACAGGCCCTAAGATCGAGCCCTTCACGACACCCTCCGAAGAATCCTTGGACCTGACGCACAGCTTCCTGCTGTCGATGCCGCAGCTGAGAGGCAGCGAGTTCGGTGACAGCCTCGTCTACCTGCTCGATCACGGGGACTTCGGCGCGTTCGGTGTGGTGATCAACCATCGCATGGGCCTGGCGCTGGGCGAGGTGTTCGAGCAGCTGGACATCGTCGCCAGCCGACCCGAACTGGCCGAGCCTGCCGTGCTGCGCGGCGGCCCGGTCAACCAGCAGCATGGCCTGGTGCTGCACCCGCCCGGTCCGCGTTTCGACACCACCAGGGATTTCGTCGGCGGGGTATCGCTGTCCAGCTCGCGCGACGTGCTCGAGGCGCTGGCGGCCGGCGAACCGCCCGAGCGGCACCTGGTGCTGCTGGGCCATGCCGGATGGTCGCCCGGGCAGCTGGAACAGGAGATCGGGGACAATGCCTGGCTGACCTGCGAGGCGGACAGCGCCATCCTGTTCGAGATCGAGGTCGATGAACGGCGCACCGCGGCCAGCCGACTGCTCGGTATCGACCTGGACCGCGTGACCGGTGACGTCGGGCATGCCTGACGAGCCACGCTCGGCGGACAAGACCTGCCTGGCGTTCGACGTCGGCCTGAAGCGCATCGGCGTGGCGGTGGGCGAACCGCTGCTGGGCACGGCCCGCCCGCTGTCGGTGATCGAGAACCGCTGTGGCACGCCCGACTGGGCCGCGATCGATGCGCTGCTGGACGACTGGCAGCCCGGGCTGCTGGTGGTCGGCCTGCCCTTCACCGCCACCGGCGATGAGCAGGAGATGACCCGTCAGGCACGCGGGTTCATGAAGCGGCTGGCCAAGCGGAGCGGCATCGAGACGGTCGGCTGCGACGAGCGGTACACCTCGATCGAGGCCGGTCGCCGCATCGCCCGCGAACGTGCCGACGGGCGGCGGCCCCGGCGTGCCACGCGCGGGGACCACGACAGGGTGGCGGCGGCGCTCATCCTGGAACGCTGGTTCGAGGCGAGCGACACGGGTGGCCCGGTCGAACCGGTCGTGCCGCTGCCGGCACCGGATCGGCGGCACCGATGAGCGTTCACGATCGGAGCACGGTGGACGGCTGGCTGGAGGCGATGGCGACGCGGCTCGACGCCTTCGTCGCCGAACACCCTGCCAGCGCCTTCATCGGCATCCGTCGCGGCGGTGTCGACGTGGCCCGCCTGCTGCACCGGCGCGTGGCGCCCCGCGCCCCCCTGGGCGAGCTGGACATCGCCTTCTACCGCGACGACTTCGGCACGGTGGGGCTGCACCCCACGGTCGGCCCGTCGTCGATCGACTTCGACCTGCACGATCGACCGCTGATCCTGATCGATGACGTGCTGGGCACCGGACGCACGGTGCGCGCGGCGCTCAACGAGCTGTTCGATTTCGGCCGGCCCTCGCGGGTGCTGCTGGCGGTACTGGTGGAACGTGATGGCCACGAGCTGCCGATTCGTGCCGATGTGGCGGGCCAACGGTTGTCGGTACCGCGGGATCACCACATCGATTTCGATGCCCGGGCACACCGGGTCAGCGTGACGCGCCGGAAAACGGACCGGGAGACGGACCGGGAGACGGACCGATGAGCCTGCCGCATCCGCAATCGGGCGACGATGGGCGGCTGCTGCACTTTCTCGACCTGGACGGTTTGTCGCGCGAGACGCTGACCCAGATCCTGGACACCGCCGAGACGCTGGCTCCGGTCGGCGAACGGCGGGTGCGCACCGTGCCCCTGCTGCGCGGGCGCACCGTGGCCAACCTGTTCTTCGAGAACTCCACCCGCACCCGTACCGCCTTCGAGCTGGCGGCCAAGCGCCTGTCGGCGGACGTGCTGAACATCGACCTGGTGTCCTCGTCGACCGCCAAGGGCGAATCCCTGCTGGACACCCTTCGCGTGCTGGAAGCGCTGCAGGCGGACATGTTCGTGGTGCGGCATTCGCAGAGCGGCGCGGCGCGCTTCATCGCCCGCCACGTGGCGCCCAGCGTGGCGGTGATCAACGGCGGCGACGGCCAGCACGCGCATCCCACCCAAGGGCTGCTGGACGTGTTCACCATCCGCCGCCACAAGCCCGACTTCGATCAGCTGGTGGTGGTGCTGATCGGCGACATCGTGCATTCGCGGGTGGCCCGCTCCGACCTGGCCGCCCTGTCGATCCTGGGCGCCGCCGAGATTCGCGTGGTGGGCCCTCGCACGCTGGTGCCGGCCGATGTCGCCGCCCTGGGTGGCCGCTTCATGCCACGGCTGGACGAGGCGCTGATCGGCGCCGACGTGATCATGGGATTGCGTCTGCAGCGCGAACGCATGGAGGGGGCGGCGGTACCGTCCAGCGGCGAGTTCTTTCGCCACTACGGGCTGACGCGCGAGCGCCTGGCGCTGGCGAAGCCGGACGCCATCGTCATGCACCCGGGGCCGACCAATCGCGGGGTGGAGATCGCGGGCGATGTCGCCGACGGGCCGCAATCGGTGATCCTGGAGCAGGTCACCGCCGGGCTGGCGGTGCGCATGGCGGTGATGTCGATGGTGCTGGGCAACCGGGCGGGGCAGGCGTGAAGCTGGTATTGCGCAACGTCGTCGACGGCCTGGGCGAGCGCATCGAGCCGAACGCCGCCCCGGTCGATCTGCTGATCGATGACGAAGCCGCGCCGCGCCGCATCGATGCCGTTCCTCCGGAGCTGCCGAGCCTGGATGGCGGTGGTCGACTCGCCCTGCCAGGCTTCACCGATCTGTACGCCCGGCTGCGCGAGCCGGGCCCCTCGCGCCGCGGCACGCTGGCCACCGAGTGCCGGGCAGCGCTCGCCGGAGGCTTCACGCGCGTGTGCGCGGCTCCGGACACCGATCCGGCCATCGACAGCACCGCCACCGTGGAGCTCGTCCTGCGGCACGCGGCGGCGGCCGAGGCGGCGCGCGTGCTGCCGATCGCGGCCCTCACGGTCGGCCTGCACGGCGAGGCGCTGGCGGAGCTTGCCACGCTGCAGCGCGCCGGCTGCATCGCGGCGGGCATGGCCGACCGGGCGCTGGCCGACACCCGGCTGCTGCGCGATGCGATGGCCTACGCCAAGAGCTTCGACATCCCGCTGGTGCTGCGCGCCCGCGATGCACGTCTGGGGATCGACGGGTGTGCCCACGACGGTCCGGTGGCCACGCGCCTGGGCCTTCGCGCCATTCCGGTCGCCGCCGAGTCCATCGCGCTGGCCCGCCTGATCGAACTGATGCACGACACCGGCGCGCGCGTGCACGTCTCGCGCGTGTCCAGCGCACGCGCGGTGACCCTGCTGCGCGATGCCAGGACCGCCGGCCTGCCGATCAGCGCCGATGTCGGCATCGCCCACCTGCACTTCACCGAACAGGACCTGGACGGCTTCGATGCCCGGTTCGCCTCGGCGGTACCGTTCCGCTCGGCATCCGATCGCGCCGCGCTGCGCCAGGGCGTGGCCGACGGCGTCATCGATGCGATCTGTTCGGACCATGCGCCGCTGGATGCGGACGCCTCCTTGGCGCCCTTCCCGCAGGTGGAGCCCGGGTTGTCCATCTTCGACCGGTTCCTGCCGATGCTGCTGGCGCTGCCCGAGATCGCGGACATAACACTGTCGCGCGCCGTGCAGGCGGTCACCCGTTCGGCGGCGGACGTGCTCGGCGCTGACACACCGCACGCGGACGTGGTGCTGGTCGCTGCGCGGCAACGCATCGATCCGGGCGTACGATGGAGCACGGGCGCGAACCTGCCGGTACTCGACGCCTCATCGCTGCATGGCACGGTCACGCACGTGGTGATGGATGCGCGGGTCGTCTTCGGGCACCAGCCTTCGCGCTGAGTGCGACCGGGGACGCCGACCCGGGCAGCCTGCCGGACGACGGGGGCGACGCCGGACACGCTGATCAGCGAAGGCATCACGGGCCAGCGTACGCAACGTGGCGATGCTTGCCGTATCGACGCTGCCGCCGACCCGCGGCCCGTGCACGGCCTCGCTCAGCACGCTCTCCAGCACGGCCGGCTTCAGCGATCCGGCCTGTTGCCAGCGCGCGAGCGCCTCGTCGGGTTAGCGGGCCAGGAAGGCGGCGGAGCCGCTCCCGGCGGCCAGGATGCAGCCACCACCGGACAGGACGAGGAAACGACGTCGGTTCATGAGAGCCTCATTCGCCCCCCCCCGCTTGATGGCCGTCCGCACGAATCGGCTCGCCCTCGCCGCGCGACGCCCTCACCGCCCGTTGCCCGGCGCCACGTCCGCCATCGCCTCCCGGTAGTGCGCCCGGCAAGCGCTCTCGTAGCGTTCGTTGCCACCGATCTGAATCTGCTCGCCCGCCGCCACCGGACGGCCCCGTTCGTCCATGCGCACCGTCATGGTCGCCTTGCGCCCGCAGCGGCACACCGTCTTCAGCTCGGTGAGCTTGTCGCCGATGGCCAGCAGGCGAGCGGAGCCCGGGAACAGTTCGCCGCGAAAGTCGGTACGCAGGCCGTAGCAGAGCACCGGGATGCCCAACTCGTCGACCACGCGTGCCAGCGCATCGACCTGCTTGGTGGACAGGAACTGCGCCTCGTCCACCAGCACGCAGGCCAGCGCAGCCGACGACGATGCCGCCTGGATCGTCGCCAGGAAATCGGTGTCCGCATCGAACAGCCCGGCCGGGGATTCCAGCCCGATGCGCGAGCGCACGACACCGCGTCCGAAGCGATCATCGATCGCGGCGGTGAACACCAGCGCCCGCATGCCGTGCTCGGCGTAGTTGTGCGCGGACTGCAGCAGCGAGGTGGACTTGCCGGCGTTCATCGCCGAATAGTAGAAATAGAGCTGGGCCATGAGAGGGATCGGTGTGCGGCAGCCGGCAAGCATCGGCGGTTTCGTCCGGCTTGAACAGCCGGGCACCCTCGCTCCTCGGAACAAAACGGCCTTCATCATCGCGATGCCGGCATCGGCGCATTGAAGTATTGTCACAGATCTTATGACATTCTTGCGGGCACGGACTTTTACGGAGACCACACCATGATGACCCCCGATTCCGTTCGGACACTCGCGTTCAAGCCGCCGGGCAGCCCGCTGCGCAGGCTGACTCGCCGTGAGTTGCTCAAGCGCGGCCTGGCGCTGGGTACCGGCCTGGTCGCCGGACCGGGTTTCATCGCCGGCAGTGGCGGCGCCTGGGCGATGGAACTGGAGGCGCTGGCGCCGAGCAGCATCGCCACGCTGCTGCAGATGGCCCGCGACATCTACCCGCACGATCGGTTCGGCGACGAGCTGTACGCCGCCGCCATCAAGGGTCACGAGGATCGCGCGGTCACCGATGCGGACTTCAAGGCGATGCTGGAATCGGGCATCGAGGATCTGGACGCGCGGGCAATGGCCGCCGGCCACGAAAGCTACCTCGGCGCCGGCTGGGAGGCGGACCGGGTGGCGATCCTGCGCGACATCGAGGCCGACCCGTTCTTCCAGACCATCCGCGGCTCGCTGGTGGTCGGGCTGTACAACCAGCCGGCGGTGTGGGAGCTGCTCGGCTATGAAGGCTCGTCGGTGGAACACGGCGGCTACCTGGAACGCGGCTTCGACGACATCGCGTGGCTGTGATGCAACGCCCAGTGACTCGCATCAACACAACCCAGACCCTGCAGACACCGGAACGACGAGCATGAGCGCACCCTACGAACTGAGCGACGATTCGGTCGTCGTGATCATCGGCACCGGCGCCGGCGGCGGCACGCTGGCCAACGCCCTGGCCAGGCAGGGCGTGGATGTCGTCGCGCTGGAAGCCGGCGGCCGTCACCTGCCGGCCGACTACGTCAACGATGAGTGGGCAAGCTTCGGGCAGTTGGCCTGGACCGACATGCGCACCACCTCCGGCAGCTGGCGCGTGGCCAAGGACTTTCCCAATCTGCCGGCCTGGATCGTCAAGGCGGTCGGCGGCTCGACCACCCACTGGGCCGGTGCCAGCCTGCGCTTCCAGCCGCACGAGTTCTGGGCGCTCAGCGAATACGGCAAGGTGGACGGGGCGAACCTGCTGGACTGGCCGATCTCGCTGACCGACCTGGAGCCTTACTACGACGTGGCCGAGAAGCGCATGGGCGTCACCCGCACCAACGGCATCCCCGGCCTGCCCGGCAACAACAACTTCAAGGTCATGAAGGCCGGCGCGGACAACATGGGCTACCAGCACTGCCACACCGGGCGCATGGCGATCAATCCGGAGCCGCGTGACGGGCGCGGTGCCTGCCGCCAGCTCGGCTTCTGCTTCCAGGGCTGCAAGATGGGCGCGAAGTGGTCGACCGCCTACACCGAGATTCCCGAGGGCGAGGCCACCGGCAAGCTGGAGGTGCGCGAGAACGCGCACGTGCTGATGATCGAGCACGATGCGGCGGGCAAGGTGTCCGGCGTGGTGTACCAGGACGCCGATGGCAACCGCCAGGTGCAGCGGGCGCGCGTGGTTTGCGTGGCCGGCAACTCGATCGAAAGCCCGCGTCTGCTGCTGAACTCGGCCAGCTCGATGTTCCCCGACGGGCTGGGCAACTCGTCCGGCCAGGTAGGTCGCAACTACATGCGCCACATGACAGGCTCGGTGTACGCCGCGTTCGAGGAACCGGTGCACATGTACCGCGGCACCACCATGGCCGGCATCATCTCCGACGAATCCCGTCACGATCCCTCGCGCGGCTTCGTCGGTGGCTACGAGATGGAAACGGTATCGATCGGCGTGCCGTTCACGGCCGCCTTCCTGAACCCGGGCGGCTGGGGTCGCGAGTTCACCGCCGCGATGGACAACTACGCGAACCTGGCCGGCATGTGGCTGGTGGGCGAGGACATGCCGCAGCAGAGCAACCGCATCACGCTGTCCGAGGAGCAGGACCAGTTCGGCATGCCGGCGGCCAACGTGCATTTCGACGATCACCCGAACGACATCGCGATGCGGACGCACGCCTATGCGCAGGCGACCGCCTTGTACGAGTCGGTCGGCTCTACCCAGACCTATCCCACGCCACCGTACCCGTCCACGCACAACCTGGGAACCAACCGGATGAGCGAGCGGGCGGACGACGGTGTGGTCAACGGTTTCGGGCAGAGCCACGACGTCGACAACCTGTTCGTCTCCGACGGCAGCCAGTTCACCACCGGTGGTGCCGAGAATCCCACGCTGACCATCGTGGCGCTGGCGCTGCGTCAGGCGGACTACATCGCCCGGCAGATGAGCGAGAAGGCGATCTGAGCGCGCCGGGTCAGCGCGTGCCGGGGGTCCATTCCACCGGCGCGGGCTGCACCCGGCCCCGGCAG
>ENA-ORXU01001167-ORXU01001167.1-marine-metagenome-genome-assembly--contig:-NODE-1167-length-23501-cov-4.334699_pt1 | contig 23501 bp, 18 predicted proteins | sample MGYA00237869_ERZ511484 | MGnify/ENA metagenome assembly ERZ511484
GTGTTATTCTCTAACTGAAAAATATACCCCCCAGGTGGTACGTGCTTAATGTCAATATATTGAGATTCAACTTGACCAAACAACATTATTCTTCCGTCTAAGGCGAGTATTCGATAGCTGAGACCAAAGTAATTTTCCGCATCAACCAACTGCAATCTTGACTTAGTCGGATTGGGAAATAAGTTAGGTCGTTGTATACTCGGAATGGTCACGTTTGAATTCATAATATTTTCGCTCAAAATGAAACTTTTCCCAGTTATGAGGTTATCAGATAAATTTGATGTGCCTGCTAGAATTATATATTGATTATCGATCGGAAATACAGATGTCACCATATCTCCCATTGTTGATATTTGCTTTCGACGATTCCAGATTCGGTTACCGTTGGAGTCGATATGCCCATATTGAAGATTTGTGATATCCCCGAAAGAATGTACCCCTACTCTTCCGGCATAGTATATATCCCCGTTGGTAAGAACCTTTACATCTTCAATAACAGAAAGATCCTCTTCTGAATCTGGTAAAAAGTTTAGTTCCCAAATTTTAGAATTGTCGATAGAGGAATAACAACCTAAGTAACCGCTCTTATTACGTGGGTGAGTGGTTTTTTCCTTGTAGCCCCATATATAAAAACGTGAATTATTCATTAATAAAATATCATCAACTTTAACATTCCATTGATCTATTGTGTCCGTCCACATTGTACGGTTTAAGGAGTCGATTTTGGTATTAATTAAAAGTCCAGATTTAACTCTAGATACTAATGCCTCTTCATTTGAATTTAGACTAACATTAATTGTTCGAGGTGGCCTGTTATTCATTATGTTCTCCTGACATACAAAATTCCCAATGGGGTCATGCAATAAATAAAAGTTAGCCGATATCGAATCGTCGCTTGCAATCCCATAGAGCAAATATTTATTATTGACCTTCTTTACAGACATCGATTCAATCGTTGTGAAATTTGTGGGTAACACACGACCCCAGTCCAATGTATCAAGAGCAAGTGAATCCAACAATAAGAAATCAGCGTGCTTATCATAGACGACAATTTTTTCGTCTTCGTGAAAGAATGCGCTAATTAATCGATTTCTCCAATCAGAATCATGAAATTGCCTATTCCAAATAATATCACCTTTAGAATCTGTGCGTGCAATCAATCCTTGGTCTGAAGTGAGATCATAGGCCGATATAAGTACATCCCGTGTGTTATACAAATCAACACTGTGCGTATTTGACGGTGTGTTGAAAATTGTTGTCCACTCAGAATTTTGTGTGAAGCTGATCCTTGTGGTCAAAACACAGATCACCATCATTAATATTGTCGAGCTACAATAAGTTCTTATGACTATTATTGAAGTAATTTTGCTGAATGAGGTCATATTTATCAAACTTAAATATAGTTAATCTAACTCGCTTGAAGCTAACGGTTTTGTTTATGATTAGTTGCGGGAAAGGACGCGAGTCATTTTCCGCTAAAGGACTAAAGATAATTAATAAGATTGAATTTCCGAGAGGTAAATTCAGCCGCAATTAATTATACACGTTGCTGTGCTTTCGTTATTTTTTTAAATCCGATTTTAACTGTTCAATCATTATGTTGGTTTTATAAAGTCGCATATCATTAAAAAATATCGTTTTTAAATTCAGTTCGTAATAAGTATTTAATAGAGTAATGAATTTAATTTGAACATTATTCCAGTCAACATTATTCCAAATTTGGTCATATAATTTTGAGTTAATTATATTAAGTTCAGATTGTTTATAAGGAACAGATTTTATGAAATCGAAATACAGCTCATTTTTGTTACCAATAATTTGGTTTATCATAAACGAATATTTTTTAGTATATCCATAGAAACTAACTAATTCCTCCTGTAATTCGTTTTCGAGCAAAGTAATTTGACCCGAATTTTGCAGTGATATAAAAGTGTTATTACTTACTATTGGAAATTCGGTTGAAGCTACCATAATATAAGGTTCCTTTCTAATAAATATTAAACCCTTTTTTATGATATTATTCAGTGAATCAATATTGTAATTTGGTTTTTGTAAAAGTGTTCTTATGCTGTCAATTCGTTTGTTTTCTTCTTTAGCTAAAGATAAATGATTTTTGAAATATCTAACATCTAACTCTAAATCATTTAGTAATTCAGATTTATAAATGGAAACCAATTTTTGATTATTCCCTCTTTAATTCCGATTATTGATTGAAAGTGCTATTAAAATTCCAATAAAACAAGTATAATTTCTCCAATTGCATACAGCAAATATTTCCTGAATTTATTTTCAGTCAGCATTTTTTGTCTAATTTTTCTAAAGAATTTTATCATTGGTTAGCGGTTGGTTATAATGAAGCACAACGTATCGGTGATATGGAGCGGACGCAGCGATAGCAAGTCTGATCTCATATCACTTGTTGTGCTTAGTACTCTTTAATTGAATTAACTATGAATGTAATACATTATTAATGACTTTATTTTTAATAATAAAGTCAGAAACGTCTTTTGCCCAGATTTCATAGGCCAATTTAGATGGATGGAATTTATCTTCATTACTGAAAAAATCACTTGGATGAGAATTCAGCTTATATCTTTTTGTGTAGTCTCTATAACTGATTTTACGAGAACAATAAAAAACATTATCTGTTTTTTTTACATATTTTGCTAATTTATAACTGTATGCATCTATTAAATTACCCATAATATACTTTATTAAGGAAGTAAAAGCGGGTATTTCTCTTACTGGTGGCATATTAATAAATATAATTGGCTGATATCTATATTTAATTCTAATATCAGCAATCAATGCTTTAATATTATTTATCCATTCTTTAGGGCTTGTAAGTTTAAAAGCATCATTCCCGCCAACTCCAATAACAATGAGGTCTAAATTTACATCGTTTACCGTTGGAACTAATCTATTCTTAACTTTTAATGCTGTATAACCACTTTTAGCATAAACTTTCCACCATATATTTGTATTATAATATGAGGATAATCTAACCGAAAGTATGCCAATGAAGCCTTCTGTATGTGTTTTTACACCAACACCAGCCATACTGCTATCTCCAACTGTTATTATTCTAAGAGTTCTTTCGGAGTCCTTGTAAGTTTCTCCTTGAATGTCTGACGCCTCTGGTAGTATTGGCGTATTTTCTCTTATTTTTTTTCCTTGAATATATAGTAAAGGTAATAGAGGAAATGTAGTAGCTTTACTTATTAAGTATTTTAAATTCATTAGGTACATTTATTTAATGACCCAACAAAAATGAATTATTTTAATAGTCTTTGGGTGACACATTTGTGTCAATATTATTTTTTTTAATCATTTTTTTTCTGATTCTAGTTAAGGTTTGTCTCTTCATTCCCAAAAAGGAAGAAAGATGTGTCACTGAAATACGACTCATAACTTCAGCATTTTCAGAAAGAAAATTGATGTATCTCTGTTCAGCACTATTAAACAGAAATTCGTCAACTCTATTCTGCACTTTAATTAAATGATTTTCTGCAATGAGCCTACCGTAGTTTTCACAGGTTTTATATTTTGAATAGGACTCCTGTATTGAAGTAAATGGAATATCAATTAGCAAACAAGGCTCCAGTGTTTCAATGAAATATTTAGAAGGAGTTTGACTTATAAAAGCACCATAATCCGTCGCATAATTATTCTCTTTTACAAAAGCGACTGTAACATCCATACCTTTATCATTTATACAAAAAATTCTTAACAAACCTTTGTAACAGAATGCCATACTGTCTTGAACTTTTCCAGCTTTTAAATACAGTTCTTTCGGTTTCAAGCTGATTAAGCTGATGTTACTAAACATAAAGTCTATTTCCTTATCATTCAACTTAGGACAGATTTTTCTCAATGCTTTTAAATAAGCGTCAAAATGTTTTGTAGTATTTTCGGTTATTATCTCCATTTTTTGGTTATTAAGCACAACGTCCTGCGACATGCAGCCTCCTATCGCGTGTTGCGCCTGCGGCACGATAGGATGACGTCATGTCGTCTGTTATCTAGCGTTTTTAACGTTTCAGTTCATATTCTTGAATCAGAATTTGCGCTGCAATCTTCAATTTTTCCGAGAGATTTCGGATCATATTTACTGTTAGTCTTCGTTTGCGGTTCAGAACATCGGACACAATTCCTTTCGACCCAATTATGCCGACCAAATCCTTTTGCTTAAGTTCCAATTCCTCCATACGTATTCGAATTGCCGTTATTGGATCAGGGGAATCAATGGAATAATGTTCTTCTTCGTATTCCTCAATTAATAAAGCCAACACATCTGCTTCTTGTCCTTCTTTTGATTTCGGATTCGCATCAAATATTACATTGAGTCGATCAAGTGCTTTATCGTATTCCTTTTCCGTTGTTATTAACTTCATCTTAAATAGTGTTTGCGTCAATTTTGTCATATTCAACGTGTTTTCCAATAAATCTGATAAAGAGCCATTGTTTACGATAATTGATTTTAGCAACTAGACGATAATCATTCCCTTTTATATTGAATACAACACGTGAATTTTTCAATATGCTTATTGTGGCATAGAAATTCCGTATGTCAGATGGCTTTTCCCACTTAGCTCCTTTTACTGTCTCATACCAAGTTTCCAAATATTCCTTAGAGTCTTGGTGCTTATCCCAAAATTCACGGATTGTTCTCTTTGCTACGATTCGCTTCACAGTTCAAAGATAAATATAATGTTCGCAATATGCAAACTTTAACATAATGCTAGATAACGGTTGCTGCATGTGCTGTGCCGACGGAAGGAGGCATGACATGATGAAGTGTGTTATCGACTTTATTCGATTATTTTGAATATCAATCGTTCATATTGAACATTATCTCTTATTTCTTCGTAAGAATACAAAATTCCTTTTTTATACACTCTAAGATATTCAATATTATCATATATACTTCTACTACTTCCCAGTATATCATATCCGATTCTTTGATTGAGCTGTTTTTTGCTATTATACTTGAATTTGTATTCCCGATTCAGAGATTTAGATAAATTAACATATTTAGCTTGTGACTTATTCCTATGTTCGTCATATTCATATTCGTTTACTTGAACAACCGTATCATTCACAATACACATTTTTCTAATTAAATTCGAATCTTCATATTCAAGTACGTATTTAGTCGTTCGGTTAGTTATCTTATTATTCGTTAATGTTTCGATTAACTGAAATTCTGAATTATATATAGAGTATTTCAAATTACTATCCATCATATTTGATTCGTATACACGCAGCATATTATTAGAATCTAATACTGAATATATAGATTTCACCAAATCTCCGCTCTGGTCAATTTCTCTGTAATATTGCAGAATATCATTTTGCTTAATGAATTCGGTTTTCTTCATTAATTTGTTTAAGCTTGTAAACCACGCGACAGTTTTGAGTCCACTTAGATCGTCAACAGATGTTCTGGTATAGTAGAAAGAATCTTGTGTGTGATAATCGGTTCGTTGCACAGAATCTGTTTCAGCATAAGTTTTCATTGAATAAATTTCTATATCATTTTCAAAAATCACACATTCAATTCGTTCGCCTTCTCGATTATACTCGTTATAAGTGTTGCGATTATAATTCATTCCATTTTGAATCCATGAAGAATGTACTGAATCAATTTGACCAAAGTTATTGAAGTAATAATGATCATATCTCGTAGATTTAATGATAATCTCGGATTTATCTATTTCGGATATAACACCTTTGTCATTTAAATATATTGTTCCTTGCTCAAAAACCTTTTGATCGGATTGACCATATTTCTCATAAGTGAATTTATTTGGAATCTTTTTCAAAGAAAATATAAATTCCTCTATTTCGGGTTCAGCCAAACCAAGCGCAAAGCGATTAACATCCCTAGATTGCGCCAATAACGTATAAGATATCAGCACAAAAGTAATTACCTTTGTGATTTTAATATTAGTCATGTTTCATATTGTCGATAACGTTGAGTATAACAAGCGTAGCCAGCCGATAGGCGGCTATGATTTGTTATACAGTGTTACCTGCTGGCTTTTCTGATTTATCATTTATAATATATTCAATTTTACCAGTCCCAATTATTGTCGCACCTTCCTTAAATTCAAACTCCATTCCTTCACTCAAAGTATGTGCAAAACGGTCTGGTGATAATATCTTTATTTTCGCTTTTACATTCTCTCCTGGATTTACCCAATCCTTATTAACGAAAGTCTGTTGTCCCGAAGTCTGCATTTCATCAAAATCAAATTTAACTTGTGGTCTATATCCTGATTTCGCAGGTGTTTTTCGTCCACCTTGTTCAGCCGTCAAATATTGAAGGTCAGCAATAAAGTCAACCTTATTAAATTCTATATTATAATAGTCGAGTATGTTATCCATAATTTTATCAAACTCCGATTCATTACAAAACTTGGTAGAAATGTCTATCAAGTCCGCAATTGAACTTCCTGCCTCCAATTGCCAAGCATTTTGTCCGTTGAATTTTTTGGCATCTAATTTTTCAATTGTCAGAGGTGTTCCGAAATAAGCTTTAAGTTCTCTGATAAAGTCCGAAATAAGAGTTTGATTCATAGTTGGCCAATCGTTCATTGCATTTAAAAACAATGTTGCAATGTTTTTTGCCTTGTGCTCGGCTGTATCAAGGTCAATTAAACTCCAAAGAGTGTCATATGTTTCTATTTTATTGTCCACTTTGTTTTTTGTGCTTGCAGGTAACTTACCTATATACCCAACAATCCTGTATACCAGTTACGGTTTTTTATCAATCTCAAGACTGTCAAGTGGACTGCTAATAGATGTGACGGCATTCGTACTTACATGTGTATAAATCATAGTCGTCTCTACTTTTGCGTGCCCTAGTAATTCTTGAATAAATTTAATACTTATTCCGTCGTCATGCAAATGCGTCGCAAAACAATGCCGCAACGTGTGTGGCGTCACTCGCTGACTAATCTTCGCGCGTCGGGCCGCTCGCTTCACTATTTGTTGGACACTACTGTCACTATATCGACTGCCAGGCTTTATTCCCTCAAAAAGATAAACCACCGGTTTGTGCTCCTCACAGTATGCCTGAAGTCCTGCCTTCAGTGAGGCTCCTAGCATGACGACCCGATCCTTTTTCCCTTTTGCACCCGATACAAAAAGTTGATTACGATCCCACCTGATGTCAGCGAGCTTCAAACGTAACAACTCACCGAGACGAAGTCCAGAAGCATAAAGCGTGATCAATATCGTCCTATGCTTCACATTTTCTGTTGTTTGAATCATGCGCGCCACTTCTTGTTTACTTAATATTCGAGGCAAATAGTGGCTCTTTTTAGGACGCTTGATTTGCTCAATCTGCATATCCAGTGAAAAAAGTACTTTTTCATAGTAAAATTTAATCGCGTTTACATGTCGATGAATGAGACTTTCAGATACCTTTTGTGCACTCAACTGAGCCAAATGACGATTGACATCTGCTGAAGTTGCCTCTTTTAATCCGCCTTGACCAAGCATTTTTTTAAATGCCAATATTGGCCCAACATACGCCTTCGCCGTCCTCCAGCTATAGCGCATTTGAATCATCCGATCCGTGACCGCCAATACAATGGGTCGTTCAGGCTGCGAAAACTTGGCGATAAATCGCTTTTGCCGAACAGCTAAAGACTCATCATCTTCATGCAAAGCCAATTGAGGACATGGTTCTAGACGATTGATGATCTCAACTCCTTTTGATTCATACTGAGCAATAAGTCGCTCGACCAACCGTCGATCATTTGGAATCACCCATCGCCTATAGCTTTTTTGATATTGACGGTTTGGCATCGATTTGATAAATGCTATATCAATACCATATCCTTGCAATTGTACGGCGATTTGATCCACGGTATCTGGCATTTTGTACAAAATCATCTTTCGGGGATGTTCATGTAGCTGAATCAATTGAGTCAATTGATCTACTTGATGCATCGACCATATACCATCAAAAAGTGTTTGAATACGCTCAAGATTCGAAATGCTTCCTTTAACAATCCAACGTCTTGAGTCTTGATGCCACCAGGCTTGGTCCATTTTTTTGATTGTCGAAACAATCGCTCGTTTATATGGTGTAGAAATATAAAATCGTTGTGACGTATATCGAATCTTTGTTTTTTCTATTTCATTAGAAAATATGTCTACAGCTTCGGCCACAATCTTTTTGGCATGTGTAGATGCTTCACACCCTTTGGGCGCTATACCGGTTTTTGCTTGTGTTGAACTTGTGGGTTCTAAGGTGCCGGGAGATGTCGTTACTCGTTCTAGTTTTATATTTATATCATCAATATAAACATGTGCATCCAAGTTGATCGCCGCTTGTAAGGCGAGCTTTGTACATGGAATATGCCAATATTGCTTTTTTACTTCATATTGTCTTTGATCTAATTGTTTTACTTTTTTTATCAGATCCAGATTATATTTAAAAAATAATCCGATCCGCTCTTTTTGTTCCACCATAGTCGTGCGAATGACGATTTCAGCTTCGTTAGCTCGTTTTACTTGCATCACTATTTATTCTTTAGTAAGTCGCAATTATAAAACCGAATTGCACAATTAGTCGTGTATTATCCGTTTACTTCCGTTTGTATCCGTTTGTATCCGTTTGTATGCGGATGTATCCGAATGTATACGGATGTTTCAGTATGCACACAAATACTGCGTGAAATCATTATCAAACTCCACTCAAAACCCTACCAGCTTCCCGAATCACCGCCTCCGACTTCGCAAAACACAATCGCACATAGTGGCCATCAAAACCATCATGATAAAAAGCAGAAATGGGAATTGTCGCCACTTTATGTTCGCGTGTGATGCGCTCGGCAAATGCACGATCTGGTTCGTCGCTGAGGGTATCGTAATTTAATAATTGAAAATAAGTGCCGGCGGCCGGTGAATAATTAAATTTTGAATCTTGCAATGAATCGATTAACACGTCACGCTTTTGCTGGAAAAATGTATTCAGGGATAGATATTCTTCCGGGTTTTTGATAAAGGTATTCAGCGCATGCTGGATCGGTGTATTACACGAAAAAACTAAAAACTGATGGACTTTTCTAAATTCAGTCATCAGGTTTTCCGGACCGATACAATATCCCGTCTTCCAGCCCGTATTGTGAAATACTTTGCCGAATGAATAACACGCCATCGCGCGTTTTTTTAGTTCGGGATATTTGGCAATGCTTTCATGTGTCATGCCATCAAAAACCAAATGCTCGTATACTTCGTCAGACAAAACGATGAAATCATATCTATCTGCGAGCTCCTCCAGTCTAAATAAATCGGCTGTCGTCCAAACGGTTCCGGTCGGATTGTGCGGTGTATTAAAAATAAATAATCGTGTGCGATCGGATAATTTCGATTCTATTTCATCCCAATCGGCGGCAAAGTCAGGGCCTTTTAATTGGACGTATACGGGTACACCTCCATTTAATTTTATAGCAGGCACGTACGAATCATAGGCGGGCTCGATGACGATGACTTCATCACCAGGCGACACTAATGCGCTGATGGCGGTATATATCGCTTGAGTAGCTCCTGCGGTTATGGTGATTTCGGTTGCTGGATTGTAGAGGGCACCATATAATGACGCTATTTTATCGGCAAGCTGCTCGCGCAATGCCATCAATCCCGGCATGGGCGCATATTGGTTGTGTCCGGCATGCATAGCTTCGTTGACCAATTCCATCAGTCTTGAAGATGGAGCAAAATCGGGAAAACCCTGAGCGAGATTTATGGCACCGGCTTCGTTGGCCAAGCCACTCATGACGGCGAATATGCTCGTACCTGTGTTTGGGAGTTTTGAAATTGTTTGCAAATTGGCTTCGTTTTTGGCAAAATACGGATAAATATGCTTTGGTCTCGACATGAACGAAATCGGATTTTGGCTTTTGGCTATTGGTCCCGACATGAACGAAATCTATGTTTTCAATTCATATCGTGGATGCCCGACTCTTCGGAGTCGGCACTGTTGGCTAAATTCGCAATATTAAAGTAAATCGCTTACTATTAACTGAAAAATGAAAAAAGCCCGATTAGATATAATTTATTATCGGAGATACACGCGTGTCAAAGAGGTGAATAAAAATCAGCTAAACCCAAGCTGAATTTGTTTTATCAGAAATTAATTACGTGTAGCCAAGCCTCTTGATAAGCCAGCCGTATTGAAATCCATAGGCACTGGATTGGCAGTTATTGTATCGATAACGACTTCTGAAAATAATCTTATGCCAAAAGCTTCGACCGCATCATCAGGCACCGGTTCGACCGAAATAAATAATCGATTGCTCAGGACTGACGTTGGAAACAAACTATTTCCTGTCAAGAAATCTTCTCCAGGCGCATTGAAGCCAGCTTGAGACCCACTGAATGTTGCGGCTTGATCAGCAACCAACGGGTTTGAAAATTTCCCAAGTGACACCGTTGTCGTATCGTCAAATATCATCCAAGATTCATAAATCCAATTAGCACTCAACTCCGGTAACATCAACGTCGATGCCATCGCTGTCGTATCATAAAACCATATCCCTGAATCTTCGTTCGTCGTATCATCGTCTGTCGGTGTCGTCACAATATAAGCTGCAGCTGCCCCATCGAAATCTTCGGCAATTGCATCAGGATGAGAAATCGATAACACGGCGCCCTTATTGACAAAGTCTCCTGCCATAAATCGCTGGGCTCCCGGCGTGCTCGTAATATTATCTTCAACCTCCAATGTGACCAATACGCCCTCCGCCGCATTCAATCGATCCCGATCCAAAGCAAACGTAGAAGAACTCAACAATCCGTTGTCCGTAATCGTAAAGTCACCGAGCAAATTATATGTTCCACCCTCGCGCAACCACACCACATATACGTAACCTGCACCTGGCTGCGTGATACTGCCAAATGTCAAAGCCAATGTGCCTGAGCCCATACCTCCTTCATCATCATCACAAGATGTCAGCGACAAAGCCAATACAGCAACTAAACAGTAAAAAACGAGGTGCAAATGTTTCATATGATAGCTTAACGTAAAATGTGCCGCAAATGTAGTCTATCGTGTTCAAAGTTTAAGGGGTTCAAGGTTTAAAGTGGTTCAAGGTTCAAGGGGTTTAAGGTTTAAGGTTTAAGGTTTAAGGTCTAAGGTTCAAAGTGGTAGCGGGATGCTTGGGCGGAGGTGGGGAGTTGAAAAGTTGAATGGGGTGAATGAGTTGAGTAGGTTGAATGGGTGGGTTCAAGGGGTTCAAAGTTCAAGGGGCGAAGGGTTCATACACCGATAGTATGTTTGGTCGGAGGTGGGGAGATTAGTTTCAAATTTTTTGTTGCGAAATTTTTATTTCGAATTTCCTTTTAGATCTAATTTGAATTAAAGCTCTGAAGGAGCGCAAGATCTCAGCAAATGGTGTCAGCCTTTTGCGAAAACAATTCACCACAAAATAGCCCTGAAGGGGCGAAAGATGGAATTAATGTCGAGTTTCTCGTTCGATTACATTGACCTATAGGGTAAGACAGTAAGCTATCTCCTAAATATTCGATTAAAGAATTTCTTTTCAAAATTCCAGAAGAATTCGAACTGGCCGAATAAAAATCCATAAATCAACAACACCAAATTGTATACCGGTAAAATAAAAATATAATACAAAATATAAAAAATAGTCGGCGGATCACCTCCTTGAAATATTGCATGGAGGATAGGCTTTTTAATCAATACAATAGTCGTGCCTGTCAGCGCAAACACCAATAAAATAATAAATACCTGACGCGGCGTTACGCCCCATCTCAATTGCAATTTCCGAACCCATGCAGGTACTGCCATTTTATCTCTAATTTAATTTTATTCTACCCAATCGGCGATATATACATTCGTCGCACGTGTACCACCATTAAATCGATTCGATGAAAAAACCAACTTCGTGCCATCCGGTGAAAACATCGGAAATGAATCGAACGTTTCATCGAATGTAATTTGCTCGAGTCCGGTGCCATCTACATTTATCATAAATAAATTAAATGGAAAACCTCGCTCGCTTTGATGATTCGATGAAAAAATAATTTTATTTCCAGAAGGATGAAAAAATGGTGCCCAATTCGCATTTCCGAGATCGGTGATTTTCTTCAAATTACTCCCATCGATGTCACATACATACAACTCCATTTCTGTTGGTTGGACCAAACCTTGTTTTAATAAATCTTTGTACAATTTTTTGGCTTCCGGTGTTTGCGGACGAGACGAGCGGAATATCAACTTAGTCCCATCTGGACTAAAGAATGCACCTCCATCATATCCCAGGCCATCTGTCACTTGACGGACATCACTGCCGTCCAATTTCATCGTATATAATTCCAAATCTCCCGTGCGGATACTCGTGAATACAATCAAGTCACCTTTTGGACTTACAGTCGGCTCCGCGTCATATCCTGGCTCGTTTGTCAATCTCGTATGGGTGTTACCTTCCAAATCGGCCAAATAGATGTCGAATTCTTTATAAATCGGCCATACGTACTTCCCCTCAGGACTACGGTGCGGACTTTCTGGACAGGCGTCATGCTCAGCATGTGTAGATGCATAAATGATCTGCTTATCGCCAGGCATGAAATACGAACATGTGGTACGTCCCTTTCCTGTGCTTATCATTGGTAGCTTTTCATCGGGACCGATCGTACGCTTCAAGTCGTATAAAAATATTTGATCGCAAGGAATCCCCCAATCATCATTCGAGACTTGTAACACCAATTTCGAATTATCAAAACTCCAATATGCTTCGGCATTATCACCTCCAAATGTAAGCTGTCGCACGTTCTTGAGGTGTTTCTCTTGCGGATATCGCTTGTCATCCGTGCCCATAAAAGCTGGCAATACATCATCCGCAAGTGGCTGCTGCACTTTGCAACTCACCAACAGAAGTATAGTAAAAACAAAAAAGGCACCTATCTTATTTATCATTAGTCGTTTATTTGTAGTTGAAATCGCTTAGGTATTAATAGCTAAGCGGCCACAAAGAAAATGATTACGCCAGATTAACCAATGAAAACCGTATGATGTTTTACAGAATTATGACCCTTTGTATCGGACTGCTTGTCTGCAGCTGTTACAACCCGCTCTACACCGCCAAGATGTCGTCCAAATCGCAATCGACCGTTGGACTATTTGAAGATGTTGCATATCTCGCAGATGACGCACGTGAAGGCCGCGCTACTGGCACACAAGGTGAGCGTGCGAGTGCTGCCTACATCGCAGAACGCATGCGTGCTATAGGTCTTACGCCGGCTGGTAGCCATGATACATATCTGCAGGCATTTGACTTTGGTGGCAATCCTCATGTGCCTCAAGATGAAAATAGCAGTGGCATCGGATATAATGTCATCGGCATGATGGACAATCCCGGTGATGACATCATTGTTATAGGCGGTCACTATGACCATCTCGGACATGGCGGCTTCGGATCGCTGCATACGGGTGGTCCTGCTATTCACAATGGCGCTGACGACAATGCCAGCGGGGTGGCAACCATGCTTTGGCTTGCCGAATCGATGAAAAATTCACCCATCCAGAGCGACATCTTATTCATTGCTTTTTCTGGCGAGGAATATGGGCTTTTGGGATCAAATCACTTTACGAAATCAGTCTTGAGTCAGGATCGGACATATAAATTCATGATCAACATGGATATGGTCGGTCGACTCGATGAAACGCGCGGATTGGCTATCAATGGAGTTGGCACGAGCCCAATTTGGAATATTGTCATTCCTGAATCAAATACCCCAGATTTAAAATTAATTTTGTCAGAGTCGGGCGCCGGACCCTCGGACCATGCCTCATTTTATTATAGCGAAACGCCGGTGCTACATTTTTTTACCGGACAGCATGAAGATTACCATAAACCGAGTGACGATATCGAAAAGGTGAATTTTATCGGAATGGAAAAAGTCGCTCAACTTATTCACAATATCGTTGAGAATGCCGACGAATTTCACAATATGAGTTTTTCTAAAACGAAAGATCCCGAGAAAGCGAATATGTCATTTAAAGTGACGATGGGGATAATGCCGGATTATTTATTCGATGGAAATGGTTTGCGAATTGACGGCATCCTTGAAGATCGTCCAGCCCAACGTGCCGGATTGGAAAAAGGCGATATAGTTGTTAAGCTTGGAGAGGTTGAGGTGACTGATATTAATACCTACATGAAAGCATTAAATATGCATGCCCCCGGTGACAAGGTGCCTGCGAAAATTAAACGTGGAGAGAGTATTGGTGATTTTATTATTCAATTTTAGAAATTAGTCTACTTATTAAACCTTCATGGTTTTGCTCTGCTCAGGCTTTGCTAAACCAAAAAGGTTGATTCGAGCTTTTTATTAGAAATTTCTTTAGGAGACCACAATGAGGTCGATCCGAGGTCTAATAACATATTCCATTGTTGGCGTCCCCGCCGACAATCGCCATGACGGTTTCAGAACGATTTTTATCAACAGGGATCCACTAAAGCCACAATATGAATATAGCCAATGAATTAATGTTTCAATTTTGGATTTGCGATTAAACCTTCAAGGTTTTGCCCTGCTCAGGCTTTGCTAAACCTTAAAGGTTGAATATTATTATGTAAAACATAATTCGTAATTCCTAATTCCTAATTGTCAATTGACTGATTCCCATCGAATTAATTCATGGAAGCAACCGCCGACGTATGAATTTACAATATGCACGACAATCGTTTCATTTTCTTTTGTGAGTAAGAAATCTTCTTCGTCGGCAACGAGCAATTCTTTTACTTCCAGACCATTTAAAGCTTGAATTTTTACAGTATTATCGCTCGTTGTCAGTCGCACTAAGAATCTGGTGAAGTCACTATTTTGCGCATAGCTGATTTCTATTTCTCCAAGTGCACGTTGAATGCCACTCATCGGGCACGTGAATGGTGGATTTAGTCCTAAAGGCGCACGACTCGGCTGCTCACATGCTAGTAGTCCTTCTACGTTGAATGACCACGGAGGTGTTTCACAACTGATGTATATGGCGCCTTGCTTATCAGGCTGTGTGGCCGACTGATCAATTGTCAGTTGATCTAGCGGCGCTAATGAATTCCATGGATTACAAGCAACCGTTACAGCGACGATGAGAATCAATGGGTATATCAGATTTTTCATAACAACATATTTTTGTCTAACTTCTTCAATAAAATTAGTTCATTTATGTTAGAAATCTCGAGTTTTTATACACGTAAGGCAATTTTAGATACTTAAAGACTACTTAATTAGGTACACTCAAGCGCATTTTACATGCTGTTCCTAGGGTAAATTAAAAGAGATTTACTCAACCCCACCTTACCAAATCCATGATACATCTCAGTTATTGGTTCGTGAAATTGAGTAAATCTCTAATTAGTCGTTAAAAAAACTACCTCAATTCGCTAAATATTACTACTGGCCGAAAAATACCGCACGCTTACTCACCGTGCCCCACCATCCTGACCAGCTTACTAGATACACTCCCGAGGCCAAATTATTTACAACCAACACGTCTTGAACATCTGTTGGCTGAATAACTTCTCGACCTGTCATATCGAATACAGCAATACTACCCGGCTCAGAAATCTCAATATCCCATCGACCAATGTTATTCTTGATTATCAACCCCTCTAGAATTTCCGTATCGGTCAAGCTACTGATACAAGAAGGAACTTCATATTCCACTAGCCTGCAACATAAACTGTTATCGTTGTCACAAACGGTAATAACATCTACAACTCCACCTGAACTCGGAAAGTCCTCGACTAATACGGGTAATTCTGAGTATAAATAAAACCCGAACGGCTCGCCATTTGCAATTAAATCAAATCCAAGTCCCCCAGTTCCAGTATGTGCTAAACTCAAAATAAAATTATATGTCGAGTCTGATGTACATTCTTGAAATTCAACGTTCATTTCAGTAAATTCACAAAGACTATCGCAGCTTGCTTCATCAATTAAAATATAATTCAAACAATTTTCATCGGATAAATCACGAACGATGATATCCACATTGTCGCCCTCTTCATATTCCAATCCAAACACAACCGGTAATTGGTGATAATTAAAATTCCCATAATTATTGCCATTGCCGATCACTTCGAATCCATCGGAGCTGCCTTCTCGAATATTAAAATCGAGAAAGAAAAATACCGAGTCATTTGCGCATTCTACGACTTCAAGCGACAAATCGGTTATTCTACATTTTTCGCATCCGTCTGCGATAAATTCTATCACGGCACAACAATCATTGTTTTCCATATCGCAAACGCGAAGTAATTCATCTTGTAAGCCGCGCGTCGGAAAATCTATAATCGTCACCGGCAAATCAGCATAGGCATACGTTCCAATATATGTTCGGCCCGAAAACACATCAAAACTATCCGAAGTATTGTCATATTCAAAATTAAAGGTTAAGACAAATGTGGAATCAGTATTCGGGTTCACCGAAATAATTTCCAACTCAGCTAAATTACATCCACCCGTTGTATCGCAATCTACTTGACCGATGTCGATATCCTCAACACAATTTGGGAAACCTAAGTCGATGACAACAAATTCATATTCTGTTTGGTCAGCTGGCAGTGGACCGAGTGTAATGGGTAAATCATCATATGCATATTGTCCATAATTATTGCCATTGCCTGCAATTTCGAATGAATCGCTAGCGCCTCTATGTAAAAAATTAATAATCGCAAAGAACTCACCATTTACGCAGTCGACGATTTGTACACGAAGTTCACGAATATCGCATGCGACAGTCGAATCACATTCCGGAGCACGCCAGTCATCACTGATGCAACAATTAGCATTATCATTATCACAAATCGTAACGCCATTGGACTGACCTGGCTCAAGCGGAAAATTTGAAAGCATAAGCGGCAAATCACTATATGGGAAAAATTCAAAGAATTGACCATTTGCAAATAGATCGAAACCAACTCCACCGCTATTGGCAAATTCGAAGTCAATAAACACTTCATAAGTTGAATCGGATGTACATGCTCCAACTTCTACCACCAAATCAAATAATTCGCAAAGATTTATTGAGTCACATTCCACTTGACCTACGCCTATGTCCTCTGCACAATCAGGCATAGTTTGATCAATCACGACAAATTCATATTGAGTAAGATCTGCAGGAAGTGGACCGAGCGTAATAGGCAAATCACCATATGAATATAACCCATAGTTATTCCCGTTGCCCCGTAATTCGAATGAATCACTAGTGTTTTCGAAATCGAAAGAAATAACGGCAAAAAATTCACCATTTTCACAATCAACAACCTCTACAATCAATTCACTGATATCGCATTCTAGCATCGAATCGCATTCGACCACTCCGACATTAACATCCTCTGCACAGTCCGGAAAATTAACGTCTTTAATTAAAAATGAATAATTTGTTTGATCAGCCACTAACGGACCGAGCGTAATCGGTAAATTAACATACTCGTAAATTCCATAATTATTTCCATTACCCTCAATTGTAAAGGAATCACTAGTGTTTTCATAAATGAAATTAATTTCGGCAAAAAATTCATCGTTCTCGCAATCTACAATTTCCACAATTAAATCTCGTATGTCGCATTCTGGTGGCCCGCAATTCACTGGGCCAACAATCACTTCTTCTTGACAATTGGGATCAGCCAAATCAACTACGATAAATTCATATGTTTCGTTATCATCAAATGGGCCCAATAATATTGGTAAATTCAAATAACTAAACATGCCATAGTTATTTCCGTTCCCCACAATTTCAAACGAATCACTCACAGCTGCAAATTCGAAATTAATTAAAACGAAAAATTCGCCATTTTCGCAATCGACGATTTCGGCTTCGAGATCTTCGATGGCACAATTCTGCGCAGAAAGTTGCGCAGTCCAAATACAGGTGGTGCAAAAGATGATTGACAAGAAGAGTAACTTGAGGGTAGTAATTCGTGACATGATCTATTTGGTTTAAGTTATGTTATTCTAGAGAGTCAATTGACATGAACAAATGCTGCATCACATCGCAGCTTTCTTTATACTTTTATGATAAAATATATGATATGGCGGATAAGTTAGGAAATTACGTGCAAGGTAGTTGGCAAAATGGAGACGGAGATGGACAATTGTTGGTCAATGCGATCAATGGTAAACCGATAGCCTCCGCGACCACGAAGGGATTGGACTTTAGTGCCATTCTACAATATGGCAGAGATACTGGAGGACCAACACTGCGCAAGATGACGTTCCGAGAACGCGGTGTCATGTTGAAGAAATTGGCACTTCATTTACATAGTATTAAAGATAAATACTACCCGATTTCATATCAAACGGGTGCCACTAAAAAAGATAGCTGGATCGACATCGAAGGAGGTATTGGAAATCTATTTGCCAATGCAAGTCTCCGTCGAAAATTTCCCGATACACCATTTCATGTAGATGGCGAGATGGCACCTCTATCAAAAGGCGGCCAATTTATTGGACATCACATCATGGTGCCGAAAGAGGGAATTGCCGTTCATATCAATGCATTTAATTTTCCAATATGGGGAATGCTTGAAAAGGTTGCTGTTAATTTAATGGCTGGTGTGCCGGCGTTGGTCAAACCCGCAACCTTGACTTCATTTCTGACGGAAGCCATGGTGCGAGATATTATTTCATCGGAGATCTTGCCTGAAGGTGCACTGCAATTGATATGTGGTTCTGCACGCGGCATTATTGATCATGTCATGTCGCAGGACGTAGTCACATTTACCGGCAGTGCTAGTACTGGTCGCATGCTCAAAAGCAATCCGCGGATCGTAGAAGAAAGCGTGCCATTTAATATGGAAGCCGATTCGCTTAACTGTATCGTCTTGGGTGAGGATGTGAAGCCTGACAGTGAAGAGTTTGGACTTTTCATCAAAGAGTTGCGCAATGAAATGACAACGAAATGTGGTCAAAAATGTACGGCGATTCGACGGATTTTCGTGCCGTCAAACATGGTCGAGGACGTACATCTCGCACTTGCCGCTCAACTTAAAAAGACCATCATTGGCGATCCGACGGCCGAAGGTGTGCGCATGGGGTCGCTTGCAGGCATGGAGCAAGTCGAAGAAGTGCGTGCGAGTGTCGAGCAGCTACTAGAGTCGAATAAAATCCTCTACGGTAGCTTATCCGATGTGAACCCTGTTGGTGAAGGCACTGAAAATGGTGCATTCTTCTCCCCTATTTTGATGGTAAACGAACGGCCGTTTGACAATCTATCCGTTCATGAAATCGAGGCTTTTGGCCCAGCGAGCACGATCATGCCGTATGATGGTATTGATGAGGCCATTGCGCTGAGCAAATTAGGTAAAGGGTCGTTGTGTTGTTCGATTGCCACCTATGATGATCGCATTGCACGCGATTTTGTCCTTGGAGCTGCGAGTTATCACGGGCGTATTCTTGTGCTCAATCGCGATAGTGCCCCGGAAAGCACAGGTCACGGATCACCAATGCCACTACTCGTGCATGGTGGCCCAGGTCGTGCCGGCGGTGGAGAAGAAATGGGTGGGATGCGCGGCGTCAAACATTACATGCAACGGTGTGCCATACAGGGCAGTCCAACGACACTAACGGCAATCACCAGCCAATATCAATACGGAGGTGCATACAAAGATCCTGGCAAGCATCCGTTTCAAAAGCATTTTGAAGAACTGCAGATCGGAGAAACGATCGAAACACATGGCCGCACAATCACAGAAGCAGATATTGTCAATTTTGCTAATGTCAGTTGGGATCATTTTTATGCACATACCGACGTGACCACATTAGAAGGCACTACATTCGAACAGCGTGTAGCACATGGCTATTTTATTTTATCAGCGGCGGCGGGTTTATTTGTTGACGCCAAAAAAGGTCCTGTTTTATTAAATTATGGAATTGATGAATGTCGATTTACAAAACCTGTATATGCAGGAATGACGATTGCCGTTCGATTGACGGTCAAGGAAAAAATGGATCAAGAAAAAAGAGAAGATGAAGACTTTTCAAAAGGAATTGTAAAATTCTTGGTTGATGTTTTTGATGAAACGGGAGAGACGGTGGCGATAGCTACGATATTGACTATGGTGAAGAAATTGGATCAAGGTGATTAATAATTATAATTTCATTGATGGCCGGTTTCATTGGAAGTCTGGTGAATGTCTTTGCTGATAATTGAACGTTTTACAACGTGTCAAGCAGAAAAATCAAACTCTGAAAGTGGTTGGTAAATTAATGTTTCAATTTTAGATTTGTGATTAAACCTCCAAGGTTTCGCTCTACAGAGGCTATACCAAACCTTGCAGGTTGAACTCTCTTTTTATAAATAATTTGTTACTGACGCTCGTTTCACTTTACTGACGCTCGCTTCATTCGGTAAGCACTAAGAATTCTTATTTTCCATTGTTGGCGTCCCCGCCGACAATTGCTGTGACCGTATTAGAATTCTTTAAAAAATGATCAGAATAACTTAGGGTGTCGTACTGACGCTCGCTTCCCTCCGCCGACGCTCGGTCAGCATCTGAGGATTGGCGAGACGCCAAACAACGGAAGGATTTGTGATTTGGATGAATGATTAAACCTCCACAAGGTCAGTAATTTTTAAATGTAAACACTAAAGAATTAAATTCAGATTGACTCGTTCATTCTTGCATAAAACAATTTAAGCATGCAGTTTTCAACTCCAAACTTTTTGATAGTCGCACTCATTATTTGCGGAATAGGGCCGTCTATGACTAGTGGTCAATCGACCGCGATTACTAATGAAAATTTCGAACAGGAAATTCTGAATTATGTTGCTGAAAATAATTCGAAGCAGACCGACAAGCAGTTTGAGCATGCCACGATGATTTTGCGTGAGACCAAAAAGGCCACGAAAGGGAAACCAGAAAATTTTAACAAAGCTGACTACTTCAATGTGTTATCAGCATTTTTGACTTTACGAGAATCACCTGATCGCCTTACAATGGCCTTTAATAAATTTTTAAATGCCGACGGGAGTTGCGAATACTTGACAAGCTTCTCAGATATAGTTGAGTCAAATAAAAAGTACGATCCGGTGCGTGAGCGATGGATGGCAGCTAAAGATAGGTGCGAAGCATCGGGAGCAAAAATTGTTCAGGAATTTGATATCCAACAATATGCGACTACCAATAGTTTAGACATCAAACTTTTACAACTTATTGATGACATTCAAGAAGTAGATGGTCGTTACCGCAAAGACTCCGACAGTGCTTTCGAACTTCAAAAACCATTGGATCTAAAAAATCAGCGACTTATCGATTCTCTATTTCAGATTTATGAGTCCTACATTGGACGATCGCTTGTCGGGCAGCAATATGAACATGTGATGTGGTCGGTGATTCAACATTCAAATATGGAGATGATGGGAAAATATTTGTCGATTATTCATCAGGCTTTTCTCTCTGACGAAATTGGAAAGATGCCGTTTAAGATGCTACTTGATCGATACTATGGCTTAAAACATGGTTATCAAATATTCGGAAGTCAAAGCGGGTTTGGATTTGAATTGGCGGATGAAGAAACTCGACGTAAAATTATGAGTGAATATGGGGTTGAGTGAAACAGCTTATTTATTTTTCCGCAATATTTATCGTATTATAAACTTTTAGGTCCTCGTCTTCGACAGCCATTAATTGATTATAATATTTGTCACCTACTTCATAGATATTCGCGGTGAATGTTTTATATAAAAAAGGAGCCATTAAATCATTGTCTGTTTCGACTAATTTCAATTCAACTTTACATTCGTCTATCCAATGCATCAGATATTTAGATGTCGTCTCGCCCATGTATGTAAATTGAATATTATCTTCTCGTTGTATAAAAACAGTATCTCCTGTTGGCAAAAAAGAGACAAATCGTCCAACCGATAACTCACTGCATCCTGTATAAGTCATCGACATAATCGCTAGTTTTTCTGCTTCAATATCCTCTAACACCGACATGCTCGCTTGTTGCCCTACAAGTTCGCCTGCCTGCATTACTTCAAGCTGGACATTACTAATTTTTTCGAGAATCGATAACCCCATGGGACTGCTGCTAAAGTCTATTAGAGCACTCATTTCATCAGCGGTAAAATTTCTTTGGTAAATCGGTAAGAGCGCATTTTTAAATTCAGCGCATGAATCTTTTAAAATTTTTCCTTTCAACCGATTCCAAAAATCAGGAAAAACATCTTCAGGAATAGGACTGGTCATAGCCGATAACTTCTTAATCAAGGAATCAGCCAACAATTCTAAGTTATTTTCAACATTCTGAATCTCGAATAACTGCAGAACTTGATCTTCGCTCGCTTGCTGCGCATTTATTGATGCTGATGCGCTGATAACCAACAATATTAAAATAACAATTCTTTTCATAGCATTATATTCTTGCTCAAATATAGTTCAATATCTTTGATCAAAACAACAATAATCCATACCTGGAACAATCACTTTCGAATAGCAATCACCGGATCGAGTCGAGCGGCAAAATAGGCTGGAATAATTCCCGACAAGACGCCGATAACCATCGAAATCAATATACCATAAATTACATTTTCGATAGAAAGGACAAACGTGAAATTATCAATTTGACTCGTCAGGAGTTGCATCACACCGAAGACAATTAAAAGGCCAATCATCCCACCGATAATGCAGAGAATAATTGACTCAATTAAAAACTCTAGTAAAATTACGTTCGGTTTAGCACCCAATGCTTTTTTGACACCGATATGGCTTGTGCGTTCTTTTACCGAAACGAACATAATATTAGCCACAGAAAATGCGCCCACAACTAAAGCAAATCCACCGATAATAAAACCGATGATATTTAGTACACCAAAAAACTGATCGAGAATACCCGACAAAAGCGACAGCTCATTGATGCTAAAATTGTCTTTTTCTTTTGGTCGTTGTTTCCGCCGAGAACGTAATGCTACCACTATTTCATCGCGAACCAAATCCATATCGTATCCTTTCTTGGCTTTGACATTTAATGTTGCGCCAAACAACCGGTCCGATGTCAGATTGGCAAGTTTCTTTCCCATGTTGTATGAGACCAATACAGCCCAATCAAATCGAACAGGGTTGAACATGCCGTCCCCAGAACTTTCGATCACACCAACAACTTGTGCATTGCGACCCATAATCTTTACGGTACGGCCGATTGGATTTATACTCCCGAACAAGTTCTCGGCTACTTTATATCCTATCACCACTCGGTCACTGCCGCGTTGAGATTCAAACTCAGAAAAATACCGACCTTCTTCGAATTGAATATTAAACATATCGCCATAATCCTGCGTGACGGCAATAACAATGGCTCCGTTGACCGCACTCGACTTAAACTTAATCGTACGAGCACCTACAAAGACAGAATACGACACGCGGTCAGCACCGTCAACACGTTCTTTTAAAGCCTCAAAGTCATTGTAATTGGGGTTAGGACGACGCATATACTTCCAATAGTTGCGACTTGGATCTTCG
>ENA-ORXU01001169-ORXU01001169.1-marine-metagenome-genome-assembly--contig:-NODE-1169-length-23458-cov-8.858090_pt1 | contig 23458 bp, 21 predicted proteins | sample MGYA00237869_ERZ511484 | MGnify/ENA metagenome assembly ERZ511484
CACTTCACATACTCTGCCTTGTCTAAATATCAAACACCTTGCTGTAAAAATAACCTCGAAAGATCAACAGACCCTAACAAGGTAGTAGTTTTAAAATTATAGTATTGTTAAGATTATAATATTTACTAGGTAGTGGAGTGGCATAGTAAAGTAAGTGGTCAAATTAGTTATACCACTTCAGTTTAAATTTTTAATACCATTATTAAATAGAATTTTGAACGATAAAAAATTAAATATAAGACTTTTTCAAAGGCCTTAACTCAAACTAACAGTTAAACTTTCCTAAATATACATGCAAAACGTTAAGTTAAACGTATAAAATATTTTATACGTTCACTCATCACGCAAAATATAATTCAAGGTTAAATAATGAACATTAAAACTATTACAACAATCTGTAAATACTTGGCTATTCCATTATTGTTAGGTTTCCCAGTAGCTGTTATTGCTTATCGACTAAATCTTTGGGAAATGGGTACATCTTTTAAAATAATTCAATATACCGGTTATGCAAGCATTGTTATTTTAGCTATAACGTTGTTTGTAGGTATTTTTGCATTTATTAAAAAACATAAGCCTATTGCAGAACGCTGTGCGTGTATCGCTGTTTTATTAGCCGTTCCGGTTATAGGGTTAGCTATGCAAGCATCAAAAGCTAAATCACTACCTTTTCTACACCAAGTAACAACAGATACCGTGAATTTACCACAATTTAATGCGATTGTTGCCTTGCGTGGTGAAGGAAGCAACCCATTGGCTTACGATAGTGAAAAACTCGCCCCCTTACAATTACAAGCATATCCTGAATTAAAGCCTATTATTAGTGAGTTAACTCCCCAAAGAGCTTTTTTAAAAGCTATTCAAACTGCTAAATCATTAGGTTGGGAGATTATTTCACAGCAGCAGGAGCAAGGCACAATTGAAGCCGTTGATACCACTTTACTTTGGGGTTTTAAAGACGATATAGCCATTCGTATTACAGCGACAAATACGGGTAGTAAAATTGATTTACGGTCAATATCCCGCATCGGTGGTACTGACCTTGGTGCTAATGCCGTTCGTGTTAAAAACTTTATTAAAATGTTTAATGAAAGCTAAGGTCTGTTGATCTTTCAGGGTTAAATTTTAAATGAACCCAGAGGGCAGTACCTGTTTGAAATTTATACGTCGTTATCGTATGTTCGAGTAGCTAGCTACACTTCACATACTCTGCCTTGTCTAAATATCAAACATCTTGCTGTAAAAATAACCTCGAAAGATCAACAGACCCTAAGGTTAATACAATAAATTATAGTTTTTAATTTTTAAACTTATTATGTAGAGCGTTTCATTACACACTTAATAGCGCGTTTAAACAATATAAATAAAAACCTAATTAATTTAAGTGCAGTTAAAGTGGCTTTAAAATGCAGCTTTAAAATATAGTTAGCCTGCAACAATTAATTTATTCATAAATTGTACTTCGTACGTTATAAAGAGAAAGTAATGAAGAAAGCCCAAATTTTTCTGATGTTTACCATACTATATGTTTTTGCTAAAGGAGCTTTTGCGGATGAAAAGACTCCGGTGCTTGAAAACTGTCATCTTGACGGTATTCGTTCACAAATTAAATGTGGTTCTTTATCTGTTCCTGAAAACTATAACAAGCCAGAAGACAATCATATTGTTATTAATTATGCGGTATTACCCGCGATTGATAGTAGTAGTAATAACACGCCTTTAATGTTTTTAGCGGGTGGCCCAGGCCAAGCGGCTGTTGAGCTAGCGGCACATATTCGACAAAGCTTTGCTGAAATAAGAAAAACACGAGACATTATTTTAATAGACCAACGCGGCACCGGTTTATCACAACCCATGTTGTGCGATGAGCCCGAGCAAAAAACGCCTTATGGCTTAATTCCTGAAGAGTTTTCATTACAAGAAACCCTCAACTGTATTGAAAAACTAAAAAAAACCAACGAGCTAAGCCAATACAATAGTGATAATGCCATTCGAGATTTTGAAGCTGTTAGGGAAAATTTAGGGTATCAGCAAGTTCATCTTTATGGTGGTTCTTATGGAACTCGAGCCGCACTGGTATATATGCGTTTATTTCCTCAATCAGTTAAAAGCACTATTTTAGATAGTGTTGGCCCAATTGAAGTACCTATTGGTTTGTTTGGTAAAAGTGCTGAAAGGTCATTTAATTTATTACTAAAACACTGTTTAAATGATGAAAGCTGCAATAATGCTTACCCCAATTTACAGCAAGAATTTAATACTGTTATTCAGCGTTTAAGCAAAAAAATAGTGTCATTGAAGATAAATCATCCGCGTTTAGGGACTCAAACCCAGTTTAAATTAAGTAAAGATAAATTCGTTAATATAATACTTAGGCAGCTTTATGGTATGGAAACTCGATCGATGGTGCCTTTAATTATTCATCAAGCATTTTTGAATAATTACCAGCCACTTATTGGGCTTATTTCAGCTAATGAAAATGCAATGCAAATGTATGTAGGTTTAACATTTAATATTATATGTAACGAAGACTTGCCTAAAATGACCAAAAAGATGCAAATGCAAGATAGTAATAATAATTTTGATGGTGGCAGCAGTTTAAAAAACATGAAAGCAGTATGTGATTTATGGCCAAAATATAGTGTAGACGACAGTTTTTATCAGCCAGTAACAGCTAACATTCCTACCTTAATCTTATCCGGTGATTTAGATCCTGTTACTCCACCAAGTAATGGTGAACATTCGGCAAATTCATTACCTAATAGCCATCATATTATTGTAAAAAACAACGCCCATATTGTTGCATCTACACGTTGTGGTATAAATATGGTTAATGATTTTCTAAATCAAGGTGATGCTAAAAAAATTGATCAATCTTGTTTATTAGATTTACCTGCTGAGTCGTTTATGACGAGCTTAAACGGCAATATATAAGGAAAATAAACATGATTAAAGTGAGTAACTTACATAAATCTTTCTTGGGCGCTAAAAAGCAACCAGTTATTGCCTTAAATGGCTTGTCGTTTACCGCAAAAGATGGCGAAATTACCGGTATTTTAGGTCCTAATGGTGCGGGTAAAACTACCTGTTTACGAACATTATATGGATTATTAAAAGCCGATTCAGGCTCAGCTATAATTGATGGCATATCCGTTAGTGAGTCGCCTATTGAAGCTCGCGCTAAGTTAGGTATTTTTCCTGATAAATTTGGATTATACGAACGTTTAACTGCCTACGAGCAAATAGATTATTTTGCCAGTATTCATGGTTTAACGGGGCAGACCAAACATACCGCGATTGAAACTATTATTAAAGACCTTGATATGGAAGAACTTGCTTATAGAAAAACACAGGGTTTTTCACAAGGGCAACGAATGAAGGTAACGTTAGCGCAAGCTTTGGTTCATCAGCCGCAAAACTTTGTATTAGACGAACCTACACGTGGTTTAGATGTAATGAGCACACGAGTTTTACGTAATCATCTCGCCAGATTTAAAGATAAAGGACACTGCATATTATTTTCATCTCATGTGATGCAAGAAGTTGCCGCACTTTGCGATAGAGTCATTATTGTTGCTAATGGAAAATTAGCAGCCGAAGGAACACCCACTGAGTTATGCGAATTAGCTGGCGAAAAACTGCTTGAAGATGCCTTTGTAAAACTTATAGGTACTGACGAAGGAGTCAGCGCATGATCCAGTTTAAAGCGTTACTAATTAAAGAGTTTAAAGAAGCCTTTCGTGATAAACGCGCGCTAATGGTGGCAATGAGCATGGCAATGTTAGCACCCGTAATGATTTTAGTATTATCTAAAACCATGATCAAAGAAATGGTTGCTACACCGCCTATTTATTTACAAGTAACGGGAGAAAACTTTGCTCCTAAGCTTATTAAGCAACTTAAACAAAATAATATTCATTCGTTAACCGATGCACCAAACGATATGAAAGATCTTTGGAAAGAACGTAACGTTGGATTAATTATCCCAGAAAATTTTGCAAAAAATATGATGGAAGGTCGTGTTATCACTTTAACTTTACGTGCCGATTTTAGTGAAAAAGCACTCAATGCACCCATTAGACGGGTAAAAAATCAAATTAATAGTTATTCGCAAAGCATAGGGGCTAAACGGTTAATCGTTAGGGGCATGGACCCGCGATTATTACGACCGATAAAAATTAATGATCAAGACACAGCCCAGCCTAGTAGCAATGCCATGTTTATCTCGTTAATGCTAGGTTTGTACTTGTTAATGGCAGCGTTTATGTCGGGATTGTCAGTTGCAATAGACTCAAGTGCTGGCGAACGCGAACGCAATGTGCTTGAAATGCTACTGTGCCAGCCAGTTAGCACTTTTAAAATAGTGGCTGCTAAACTTTGCTGTGTCAGTACAATATCTATTATTGGCGTTACGTTGACGCTTTTTTTAACATCTTTTGCCGTTGGGTTTGTCGATTTAACAAAAATTGGTGCAACCTTTAATTTAGATGTGAGCATGGTGCTATTTTTAATTATATTGCTATTACCTATAAGCTTTTTTGCCTCAGCTTTGCAGCTTTTTGTATCATTTCAAGCTAAAAGCTTTAAAGAGGCACAGTCAACGGTGAGTATGATTATTATGTTGCCTGCAATGATCCCCGTAGCACTAATGTTTATTGATGATAAACCGCAGTGGTTAGATTGGCTGCCGGTTTCAGGGCAGTCTTTATTAATGGACGATTTATTTAAAGGTATAGCAATAAATTGGACTGCTTTTGCGGGCACAGCATCAGTTACAATAGGTTTAACCGCTTTATTAGTTATTATATTGTCGTTACGTTTAAAATCAGAAAAAGTTGTTTTAGCATTAAGTTAATCGGTATAAGTGAACTGGCATTAATTTAACTAGTTATAGGTGAGCTGGTATAAGTGAGCTGTGTTTTAAACATTCTTTTACTGGCGTAGTTCGTTAACTAAACCTTGCAGGTGTCACTAAGTTATTTATCCCCATTGCTATTAATAAGTAACAGGTTTAAAAGGTAAAAATCAGACTTATGTTACCTAAAGAGGAGAAAAAACAAAATATAATTCATTGATTTTAAATTTATATCGCATTATATTCTGTTTAGTTGGTTTTGGTTATGAAAGTTATTTTGGCATTACTAGATATATCTATTTACTAAATAGACTAACACCGATCTGTTTTGCCATGTACAAAATAGCAAGATTAAGGCAAAATACTGTCCATAAAATATGAATGATTTTATTACCTTAGATTTAGTTTTATTGAAAAGATCGTTTACCAACTTGATTTATTTGGTTTAATTTATTAATGCCCATTTAGCTCGTGAAATGGGGATAACATTTTGCAGCCTACGACACCTTTTTGGCTGACTACTTGAGGATTTAACATGCTTACACGTGATATGAATATCGCAGATTTTGATGCTGAATTATATGAAGCTATCGCCAAAGAAACTGTTCGCCAAGAAGAGCACATCGAACTTATTGCCTCTGAAAACTACTGTAGCGCTCGTGTCCTTGAAGCTCAAGGTTCACAACTAACCAATAAATATGCAGAAGGTTACCCAGGTAAGCGTTATTACGGCGGTTGTGAGCATGTTGATGTTGTAGAACAACTCGCCATTGACCGTGCTAAAGAACTATTTGGTGCAACGTATGCAAATGTTCAACCGCATGCTGGTTCTCAAGCCAACTCAGCTGTTTTTCAAGCGTTAGTTACACCAGGCGGAAAAGTATTAGGTATGAGCCTTGCTCATGGTGGTCATTTAACTCATGGTTCACACGTAAACTTTTCAGGTAAATCGTACGAAGCATTTCAATATGGATTACACCCTGAAACAGGTGATATTAATTACGAAGAATTAGAACAACTAGCTCAAGAACATAAGCCAGAAATGATAATTGGTGGCTTTTCAGCGTTCTCTGGCATTGTTGACTGGGCTCGTATGCGTAAAATTGCCGACAGTGTTGGCGCGTATTTCTTTGTAGATATGGCGCATGTTGCTGGTTTAGTTGCTGCTGGTTTATACCCTAACCCAGTACCACATGCTCATGTTGTTTCAACCACTACCCATAAAACTTTAGCTGGTCCACGTGGCGGTTTAATTGTTTCAGCTTGTGATGACGAAGCCATTTACAAAAAACTAAACAGCGCAGTATTTCCAGGTGGTCAAGGCGGCCCGTTAATGCATGTTATTGCAGCAAAAGCCGTAGCCTTTAAAGAAGCATTAGAGCCTGAATTTAAAGTATATCAACAAGGCGTTTTAGATAACGCAAAAGCAATGGTTGAAGTGTTACAAGAGCGTGGTTACAAAGTTGTTTCAAACAAAACTGACAATCACTTATTACTGCTTGATTTAATTGATAAAGACATTACCGGTAAAGATGCTGATGCTGCATTAGGTAAAGCGCACATTACCGTTAACAAAAACTCAGTGCCTAACGATCCACGCTCTCCGTTTGTTACCTCTGGATTACGTTTAGGTACACCAGCTATAACACGTCGTGGTTTTGGCGTTAAAGAAACCAAAGAGCTAACCTCTTGGATCTGTGACATTCTTGACAACATTAACAACGAAGATACGATTGTAGCTGTGCAAGGTAAAGTGAAAGAGCTTTGTTCACGTTTCCCTGTTTATGGTTAATCACCGCCTTGCCTGATAAGGCTAAGCTTAATGTTGTAGTGGTTTGAACACTGCATTTCGAATAGAATGGCCGCATTAGCGGCCATTTTTATTAAGCATACTTTTTTAAACAAAGGTGTAGGTGCCTATTATGTTTTGTCCTTTTTGTTCTGAAACTGATACAAAGGTTATTGATTCACGACTCGTTGCTGATGGGCACCAAGTGAGAAGAAGACGTGAATGTTTAGCTTGTCGGGAACGATACACAACCTTTGAAACCGCAGAATTAGTTATGCCTAAAATTATTAAGCGTGATGGTTCAAGAGAGCCTTTTAACGAAGATAAAATGCGTAATGGTTTGATAAGAGCATTAGAGAAAAGACCGGTAAGTGTTGAAAATGTTGAGCTTTGTATAAATAAAGTTAAGTCCGCACTACGTGCAACTGGTGAGCGAGAAGTATCAAGTGAAATGCTAGGTAATACCATTATGGAACAACTTAAAATGCTTGATAAAATTGCTTATGTTCGTTTTGCCTCGGTATATCGATCATTTGAAGATATTAAAGAATTTGGTGAAGAAATTGCCCGTTTAGGCCATGAAATAATAAAATAAATATGACGACATTTTCACTCCAAGACCACCATTATATGCAGCGTGCGCTTAACCTAGCTAAACGTGGGCATTACACCACCTCGCCCAACCCAAGGGTAGGCTGTGTGCTGGTTAATAACCATAAAATTGTTGGTGAGGGATATCATGCTAGAGCTGGCTTAGGGCACGCAGAGGTTATTGCATTAAAGCAAGCCGGTACTTTAGCTAAAGGTGCCACCGCATACGTAACTTTAGAGCCTTGTAGCCATTTTGGTAAAACTCCTCCTTGCGCACAAGCTTTAATTAATGCAGGTGTTAAGCATGTTATTGCCGCTATGGTTGATCCAAACCCTAAAGTATCGGGTAACGGTCTTAACAAGCTCAAAGCTGCCGAAATAACCACTGAATATGGCTTGTTAGCCCAAGATGCACAATTACTTAATGTAGGTTTTATTCAATTAATGACCACTAAAAAGCCTTATGTGCGTTGTAAATTAGCAGTAAGTCTTGACGGTAAAACCGCTATGTCTTCGGGTGAAAGTCAATGGATCACCTCACCAGAAGCTAGGCGTAATGTTCAGCGCCTGCGTGCTCAAAGTTGCGCTATTATTTCAGGTGCCGATTCCGTTATATTTGATGAGGCAAAAATGAATGTTCGCTGGAGCGAGCTAGGCAATTTAAAAAACAGTTATGCCGCAGAAAATATACGACAACCTGTTCGGGTACTGATTGATTCACAAAACAGATTAACTCCCAATTTAGCTATATTTCAAATTGATTCCCCCATTATTATATGTACCCATAATATTGAAAAAAAATATAGCTGGCCCCATTTTGTAGAACACATTAGCGTACCTTTAATGGCTCAACCATCAGGTAATAAAAAATTAGATCTCAATGCCGTTATCGTTTTATTAGGTGAACGTGGTTTAAATGATGTATTAATTGAATCGGGTGCTAAGCTAACGGGAGCATTTGTAGAGCAAAATTTAGTTGATGAACTTATTATGTTTCAGGCACCAACACTCATCGGAGCAGACGGTAAAGGTATGTTAAATATGCCAAGCGTTCAACGTTTATCACAATCAAAAAAAATAACATTTTCAGAGGTAATCATGGTGGGTAAAGACTTACGCATTACCGCTAAAATAGATAAAAGCTAATTTTAGCTTTTTAAAGCCCCTTTAATTAACAAGAGATATCCATGTTTACTGGAATTATAGAAGCAACCGGACAAATAAGTGCGATTCAAGTTACGGCGCAAGGAGCACGAGTTACCGTATCTACAGGTGAACTCAATATGACAGATGTTAAATTGGGTGATTCTATTGCCACTAATGGCATTTGTCTGACCGTGGTAGATTTTAGCGCAAAAAGTTTTAGTGCCGATGTATCCAACGAAACACTAACTCGAACAGGCTTTTCAACCTATAAAAATGGTCAAAAAGTTAATTTAGAAAAAGCAATGTTGCCTACCACGCGTTTTGGTGGGCACATGGTGTCTGGTCATGTTGATACCTTGTCTGAAATATTAGCGGTTGAACAAGATGGAAATAGTATTCACTATTGGGTATCAATGCCGCAATATTTAGCGGGTTATATTGCCGAAAAAGGTTCTATCACGATTGATGGCACAAGCTTGACCGTGAATAGCGTAGCCGACAATAAATTTAGATTAACGATAGTCCCTCACACTACTGAGCACACTATTATTAGCCAATATAAAACGGGCGCCAAAGTGAATGTAGAAGTTGATTTAATAGCGCGCTACATTGAAAGATTATTAACACATAAAACATCTGAAACTACCCATCAGTCGGGTGTTACCCATGAGCTATTAGCTCGTAGTGGTTTTATCAAATAAAGAGGTTGAGATGAAATTAAATACCCCGCAAGAGATCATTGATGATATCGCTCAAGGGAAAATGATTATTTTAATGGATGATGAAGATCGCGAAAACGAAGGCGATTTTATCATGGCAGCTGAAAAAGTAACGCCGGAGGCGATTAACTTTATGGCAACGCATGGTCGCGGCTTGATCTGCATGCCAATGACCTTAGAAAAATGTCAGCAGTTAAAATTACCGCTTATGGTTGATAATAACAATGCACAATTTAGTACCAATTTTACCGTATCTATTGAAGCTGCAGAGGGAGTAACCACTGGTATTTCTGCTGCTGATCGAGCAAAAACCGTACTAGCGGCAGCAAGTGCAGGCGCCAATCATTTGAGTATTGTTCAGCCAGGTCATATATTTCCGTTAATGGCTAAAGATGGTGGTGTGTTAAATAGAGCAGGGCACACAGAAGCCGGTGTTGATTTAGCGCGTTTAGCCGGTTTTGAACCCGCATCGGTTATTGTTGAAATCCTCAATGAAGATGGTTCAATGGCGCGCCGTGCTGATTTAGAAGTGATAGCCCAAAAGCATGACTTAAAAATAGGAACCATAGCTGATTTAATTGAATATCGAAATGCCAATGAAACCACTATTGAACGTATTTCTGCTTGTAAGCTACCGACCGCTTTTGGTGAGTTTGATTTAACCATATTCAAAGATACAATCGATGGGCAAGCTCATTTTGCCTTAACTAAAGGCGAAATTAAACCTGACGAACCCACATTAGTTCGTGTGCATCTTGAAAATACCTTTAATGATTTATTATTTAGTGAACGTGAAAGTGTTGCCAAATGGCCAATGGCTGATGCTTTAAAAAGAATTGCCGATGAAGGCGGCGTACTTGTTTTATTAGGTAAACACGAATCACCTGAATCGTTAATAGCTCAAGTACAAAAATATGCAAAACAAGATGCTGGCGAAAGTGTAAAAGAAGTAAAACGCCATGTAGGTTCACGTAATGTAGGTGTTGGTTCGCAAATATTGTCTAATTTAGGAGTGAGTAAAATGCGCTTGTTAAGCTCACAAACTAAATACCACTCACTTTCTGGCTTCGGTTTAGAAGTGGTTGAGTATATTGCAGAGTAATCGATTAATTTTATCTGTTACTAAAGCAGCTTTTTAGTTAAGAAAAATGATGCTAACGTGAGTAATAAACACAACAGGAGTTAAGTATGATAGATTTTGAAAATTCATCAGTATTTAAATTAAAGCGTATCGATAATGATAAGGCGAAAGACGATTTTTATAAATTTTTAATAGAAGGCGAAAGTATTTTCGCTACTTTTAAAAGTATTAGAGATCAGGTTGTATTTACCAATAAACGTGTTATTTCAGCGAATGTACAAGGTATTACTGGTTCTAAAGTTGATTACACTTCTTTGCCTTACAGTAAAATTAATGCCTTCTCGATTGAAACCTCAGGAACGCTAGATTTAGATTGTGAAATACAACTTTATATTAGTGAGTTAGGGCAAATTAATTTTGAAATTAAAGGCAGTTTCGATATTGTTGGTTTTAATAAATTGATCAGTCAATATGTGCTCGAATAATTAAATTTGAGATCTTTTTTACTGAGTTATATTTAAGTGATACCGAGTAAAAATATGATTTAAAATGTATAAAGCTTCAATCATTTCGGTGGTTGAAGCTTTTTTATTTTAAAGTGGTATTATCTTCACTTTAGACTTTTTCGCGTAAATGGCATTTACCAGATATCGGTAAATATCTTTATCAATTTGTGGCGTTGATTCTTGCTGTAAGGTTCTAGAATAATCAGCTATTGATGAAGTTGTACCAATAACGCACCAATTATTAATAATTAAATGTTGCTTGTTTTTTAATGTACAGGCTTTCTCTTTTAGCGTGTTTTCTTCTACTGACGCTTCCACCAAAGCAACGGGACCTTTGTAAGGCCAAGTTTTTAATGCTAATGCAGATAAGCCTTCAAGCAACTTAACGTTATGCATTTTGGCAGATTGTTTGCCAACACAGTAGCCTTTGCACTTTTTCATTTGATAACTACTACATGCGCGCGTCTCAGGCTTTTCAAATCTACAGACCTGATAACAAAGGTTATTGTTATTACACATTAATTGAAGTGTATCTTTACCTTTTTTTTGTGAAGGAAAAAGCCCATATAGTTTATTTTTGCTTACAGGGATTTCGGGTACAGGTAATATTTTTGGTGTGAATACGCCATTTTTTTCTTCATGTAAATGAATACTATAAAATGTTTTAATTCGCCGTAGTTGTCGATTATAAATAGGTTGTAGTTCTTTAACTTTTTGTGATTCAAGAATAAGGGCTGATAATTCACCTGCGGTTTGCTCAAAGGTGATGTTGCGAGTTTGTTGGCATATTTTCATTTCTTTTGACGACTTATGATCTGCCGTAAAATGAGATAAAACGCGTTTACGAATACTGGTGCTTTTACCAATATAAAGTAAAGCTTCGTCGTCTCCCCAAAAGTAATATATGCCAGCCCCATTGGGTAAGCGATCTATTAACTCTGAGCTAATATTGGCAGGTAGACTGCCTCTTCGAAGCTGACTTTTAATAGCTGCGCTAACACGTTCTTCACTGTTTTCTTGTTCAGCAATGGTAATAAACTTATAAGTTGCCCATGCGTCATCTAGTGCTCTGTGGCGATTGGTAACATTGATTTTATGACGGGTAATTATTTTTTCTAGACTATGACCTTTATGTTCAGCATATAGATTTCGAGACAGTTTTACCGTACACATCAGTTTAGCTTTAAAAGGGTAAGCTAGTCGTGAAAACTCATTGCGAATAAAGCCATAGTCAAAACGTACGTTGTGAGCTATAAAAAGTTTATCTTGTAAGCGTAAAACGATTTCTTTGGCAACTTGTTCAAAGTAGGGAGCAGATCCTACCATTTCATTAGTGATGCCGGTTAAATTTTGGATGTTTTCCGGAATTCTTAATCGCGGGTTAATTAACGTTGACCATTCTTTTACACCCTCTGAAGATACTTCAATAATGGCAATTTCAGTTATGCGATCGTGAGTTACATTGCCACCGGTTGTTTCAATATCAACAATAACACAAGGCGTGGGCATATATTTGAGCATGGTTAAGTCTTTTTCCCTTTATTTTCATGCGCTTTAAGGTAACGATTTATTTGGTATTACTTTTACAGTAAGTCTTAAGTAATATTCAGGCTAATATATAATTAATATTGGTACAATATAGATAAATTAAAGGGTGTGATGGGCTTAGCTGTATTTTTCATTATAGTTGCCTGTTGATTATATTTTTCTTCTGATTTAGTAGGCACTTAAAAGGTGATGTTGAGCAAGGTCACTTTGGAAACAGTAAATACGTATATGTAGGTTTACATATTTATGGGTATAAAGCCTTGCAGACACGGTTGTGTCATTTAAGGCTAATATTATTGCTTAAAGCTATTTTAATAGGGGAATTGTAATAAGGTGTCAAAGAAAACCTTTTATCTTTTCAATAATACCTTTACTGTCTAATGCTAATTCTTGATGTATTTCGCTTTGAGTGCCGTGTTTAATAAAGTTATCAGGCAAACCAATATTTAATATTTTTATTGCTACTCCCTTACTTAAAATAAACTCATTAACTGCTGAACCAGCGCCACCGGCAATGGCATTATCTTCAAGGGTTACGATGCAAGAATGAGTGCTGACCATTGTCTCGATTAACGAATGATCTAAAGGTTTCACAAAACGCATATCAACTAAGGTTGCATTAAGCGCATCGGCAGCTATTTTCGCTTCATGTAATAAAGTACCAAAACTTAATATAACAACCTCTTTACCTTGCTGTTTAACTTCGGCTTTGCCTAATTCAAGGATTTCATTTATTGCCGGTAATTTCGCGCCAGTACCTGAACCCCGAGGGTATCTGACGGCAGCAGGGCCATTATGCAAATGCCCTGTAGTTAACATAAGTTGGCATTCACGTTCATCAGACGGAGCCATAATTACCATATTTGGTATACACCTTAAAAAACTTAAATCGAATGAGCCTTGGTGTGTTGCGCCATCTGCACCAACAATTCCAGCACGATCTATCGCAAATAATACGGGTAAGTTTTGAATAGCAACATCATGAATAAGTTGATCATAACCCCGTTGTAAAAAGCTTGAATAAATAGCTACAACTGGATGATAACCCCCTATGGCTAAACCGGCTGCAAAAGTAACTGCATGCTGCTCTGCAATAGCCACATCGTAATATTGTTTTGGAAACTGTTGGCTAAATTCAACCATACCTGAACCCTCGCGCATTGCGGGAGTAATTGCGGTTAATTTTTCATCAATTTTAGCGGTTTGACATAACCAATCACCAAAAATTTTCGAATAGGTAGGTAAACTTGGTTTACTGGTAGGTAATGTTGTTTCTTCGGGGTTAAATTTGGGCACTGCATGGTATTTAATTGGGTCTTGCTCAGCAGCTTGATAGCCTTTGCCTTTGGTAGTCGCAATATGTAAAAGTTGAGGACCTTTTAAGTTACGCATATTACTAATAGTATCAACTAAACCATTTACATCATGCCCATCAATGGGGCCAATATAGTTAAAGCCTAATTCTTCAAAAAATGTACTAGGCACGACCATGCCTTTAATGTGTTCTTCTGCTTTACTGGCTAGTTCTTTAATGGGTGGTATTTTTGTTAGTATGCGCTTACTACCTTCGCGAAGCCCGGTATAAATACTCCCTGATAACATTTTAGCGAGGTGGTTGTTTAACGCGCCGACATTTTCAGAAATCGACATTTCGTTGTCGTTTAGTACCACTAACATATCTTTATTTATATCGCCGCCATGGTTTAACGCTTCAAATGCCATTCCTGCTGTCATAGCACCATCACCAATTACGGCGACAATTTTTCTGTTGTTTGCTTCTTTTTCTGCCGCAACCGCCATACCTAACGCAGCCGATATTGACGTACTTGAATGCCCGACACTTAATACATCGTATTCGCTTTCTTCTCTCCATGGAAATGGATGTAAGCCATCTTTTTGCCTAATAGTATGAAGTTGATCGCGCCTACCGGTTAAAATTTTATGAGGGTAAGCTTGATGACCCACGTCCCAAATAAGCTTGTCGAAGGGAGTTTTATACACAAAATGAAGGGCAACGGTAAGTTCAATAGTACCTAAACCAGAAGCAAAATGACCACTACTTTTACTGACCGAACTGAGTAAGTACTGACGTAATTCATCACTTATTTGGGTAAGCTTGTCTTTACCCAATAATCGTAAGTCATCAGGGGTATTGATGTTGGATAAAAGTGGGTAGTCATTCAGGTCAATTGTCATATTTAAGGGGTGTTCTTATTTCTGTAAATCAAATAACTAGCTGGTGCGTTTTATAATAAACGTCGCAAATGCAGCTAAACTGTCGGTATTGTAAGGCAAACTAGACAAAGCTTGAAGCGCTTGTTGATATAAGTCTTCAGCTTTTTGTTGTGCGCCTTCTACACCTAGCAATGCAGGGTAAGTACTTTTATTGGCCGCTAGGTCTGAACCTGTTGGTTTACCTAGCTCTTCTTGGCTTGAGGTAATATCAATAATATCATCTCTTACTTGATAAGCTAAACCAATAAGTTGTGCAAAAGTTTCTAATTGATGCTTTTCTTGCGGTGAAACAGTTTCACTGCAGTTAGCCGCCATCAGCACAGCTGCTTTAAGTAAGGCACCTGTTTTTAAAGAGTGCAAGTGTTGTAATGAGGTTAACGATATTAACTTATTGGTAGCGGCTAGATCTAACGCTTGTCCACCACACATTCCTTGATAGCCAGAGGCAGTAACCAATTGCTGTACAAAACCAATACGTTTGGTTTGTAAATGTGCTGAAAATTTGTGGTTAGCTAAAATGTCAAAAGCTAAGGTTTGTAAACTATCGCCAGCGAGAATGGCCGTAGCTTCATCGAATGCTTTATGGCAAGTGGGTTGCCCACGTCTAAGGTCGTCGTCGTCCATTGCGGGTAAGTCGTCATGCAGCAGTGAATACGCATGAATGCATTCTAATGCGGCAGCGATGCCGTCAATATCTTCTGCTGTTGCACCCACGCTGCTACCTGTTATGTAAGCTAAATAAGGACGTATTCGTTTACCGCCAATCAACAAACCATAACGCATAGCTGCTAATAAACGTTCATCGGTGCAGATGAGTTGGTCAAGCTTATGGGTGAGGTATTGGTTAACACGCTGTTGGTATTCATCTAACTGAGATAATTGACTCACTTAGTTTTCGTCCTGCGTTAGCTCAAAAGTTGATAAGGTTTGCTCTGGGTTATTTTTATTCATTAATATTTGAATTTTTTGTTCAGCCTCTTGTAGTTTACCTTGGCTGGCTTGACTTAAATTTAAGCCTCTTTCAAATAACGTCATCGAATCTTCTAAGCTTAGTTCGCCTTGTTCAAGACCCTGAACTATTTCTTCAAGCTCAGTTAATGATTCTTCAAAACTTAAATTTTCAATTTTTTTTCTAGCCATCTTTCATTTGCTGCTACATTTAATAGATAGGCGCAAAGGTACCTTAGCTTTAAGCTTGGGTCAAATGGCTTTAATAAATTCAAGATTAAATAGGTTTTAATAAAAAGGGTTTAAGTTATTGACATTACGGACGATAACTTAAGTTATAAGCATTCGAGTAACACAAATCGTTAATGTACTATAATTTTATCAAGTACCACATTAACGGTTAACAGGAGATTTTTTGTGGATTTAGCTACGCTTCTTGGAATAGTTGGTGCTATAGGTTTTATCGTTATGGCGATGATACTGGGTGGCGACATCAACATGTTTGTTGATACGCAATCAATTTTGATCGTTTTTTGTGGTTCTTTATTCGTTGTATTATCGAATTATAATTTGGGGCAGTTTTTTACTATTGGTAAAATATGCGGTAAAGCGTTCCTATTTAAAATTGAAAAACCTGAAGAATTAATTGAAAAATCTGTTGAAATGGCAGACGCCGCTCGCAAAGGCGGATTTTTAGCATTAGAAGAAGCTGAAATAACGAACCCTTTTATGCAAAAGGGTGTTGATATGTTGGTTGATGGGCATGACGCTGACGTAGTGCGCGGCACTATGCAAAAAGATATAACTTTAACCAGCGAACGCCACGAAACCGGTATAGGTATGATGATGGCGCTTGCTGATGTTGCACCTGCAATGGGAATGATCGGTACACTCATTGGTTTGGTCGCTATGCTCTCAAATATGGACGATCCTAAAGCCATTGGACCTGCTATGGCCGTTGCGCTATTAACTACGTTATATGGCGCTTTTCTATCTAATGTTATTGCGATTCCAATCGCTAACAAACTAAAGTTAAGACTCAATGAAGAAAAAATGAATCAGCAACTTATTTTAGATGCAGTATTAGGTATCCAAGACGGTCAAAACCCACGTGTTATCGAAGGGCTATTAAAAAATTATTTAGCTGAAGGTAAACGTACCATCGATACAAATGAAGAGTAGGGGAGACTATTATGGAAGAAGAATGTAAATGTCCGCCCCCGGGGCTACCGGCATGGATGGGAACATTTGCTGATTTAATGTCGTTGCTTATGTGCTTTTTTGTGTTGTTACTGTCTTTTTCTGAAATGGATGTATTAAAATTTAAGCAAATTGCTGGATCAATGAAGTTCGCTTTTGGTGTGCAAAATAAAATTGAAGTAAAAGATATTCCCAAAGGGACGAGTATTATTGCGCAAGAATTTAGACCCGGTAAACCTGAACCTACACCCATCGAAATTATCCAGCAACAAACAGTAGAAATGACTCAGCAAATGCTTGAATTTCAGGCTGGTGATGAACAATCAGCTGGCGGTCGTCAAGAACAGCGCGGTACACAACGTGGTGGGCAATCACAAAGTACGGCTAACGCACAAGCCGCTCAAGAAGTTAAAAAATCTGCCGAAGACGAGAAAAAAGCCTCTCAAGAACAAGTTAACGATCTGATCAAGAAAATTGCCGACCAGTTAGACAAGCAAATTCAAGACGGTGCGATTGAATTAGAATCTTTAGGGCAGCAAATTATTATTCGTATTCGTGAAAATGGCTCATTTCCTTCTGGTTCTGCTTTTTTACAACCTAAATTTAGACCTATTATTCAAGAAATAGGTGAATTGCTGATGACGATTCCGGGCGAAATAATGATTTCAGGGCACACAGACAATCAAGGTATTAGCTCGGAGTTATTCACCTCAAACTGGGATCTATCAAGTAAACGTGCTGTGGCAATAGCGCATGAAATTATAAAAGTGAATAACTTTGACCAAAGTCGTTTAGTGGTTGCAGGCCACGCTGATGCAAAACCTATGATGCCTAATACCAATGCATTGAACCGACGTAAAAATCGACGTGTTGAAATAGCGATTAATCAAGGTAGAGCACAAGAAACCGAACCAGTTTCCATTATTAGATAATAAAAGTATTAAACAATAAGAATATTAGCTGTGTTACTTATATGCTACAAAAGAAAAACTAAGTGCGGCTTTATTGCCGCAATTTTTACTTTGTAACGCTCATCTAGCTACCAAATTAAAGCCGATATAATTTCACCAATAAAAATGCTCAAAACATCATAAGTTATCGTGTATAATTTGCGCCATTATTTTTTAAGCGCGAATGTTAGGTAATAGAGTCCATGAAATTTATTGTAAAGTTACAGTCTGAAATCACCATCAAAAGCAGACCGGTTCGTAAACGATTCACTAAAATTTTAGAGTCTAGTATTAAAAATGTTTTGCGCCGTGTTGATGAACAAATTACGGTTCGAATGAGTTGGGATAATATCGAAGTAAACACCCCTAATAACAACGAAGAAAACCGAAAAAAGTTAATAGACACGTTAAAATGCATTCCTGGTATTCCTACCTTTTTAGAAGTTCAACAAACCGAATTTACAGACCTACATAGTATTTACGAAAAAACAGCCGCGATACATATTAAAAGTATTGAAAACAAAACCTTTTGTGTTCGTGTAAAGCGTACCGGCACGCACGACTTTAAGTCAATTCAGGTTGAGCATTATGTTGGTGGTGGTTTAAATCAGGCCGTAGCGTCTTCAACTGTTAAGTTAAAAAAACCTGATATAACTATCCATTTAGAAATAAAAAATGAAAAATTATTTATTGTTACCGAACGCCATAAAGGCTTGGGCGGATTTCCTATTGCAACACAAGAGGATGTATTATCGCTAATGTCGGGTGGGTTTGATTCTGCGGTAGCGAGTTATCAAATGATCAAAAAAGGCGCTCGTACGCATTATTGTTTTTTTAACTTAGGTGGTTCAGCACACGAAATTGGCGTTAAACAAGTAAGTTACTATTTGTGGAACAAATTTGGTGCATCTCATAGAGTTAAATTTTTTACGGTTGATTTTGAACCCGTTGTTACCGAAATTTTAGAAAAAGTTGAAAATGGTCAAATGGGTGTGGTGTTAAAACGTATGATGATGCGTGCCGCGTCTAAACTAGCAGAACGCGCTAAAATAAAAGCTTTAGTAACTGGCGAAGCATTAGGGCAGGTATCAAGCCAAACACTAACTAACCTAAATGTAATAGATAGAGTGACTGAAACTTTAATTTTAAGACCACTGGTTGCATACGATAAGCAAGATATTATCGATATTGCACGTAAAACTGGCACAGAAGATTTCTCTAAAACGATCCCTGAATATTGTGGAGTTATCTCTAATAAACCAACGGTTAGGGCGGTTTTATCATCGATTGAGAAAGAAGAAAGTAACTTTGATTTTGGTATTTTAGATAATGCCGTTAAAGGTACGCGCTATTACGATATACGTGACATAGCCACGGAAACAGAAGCTGAAATAAAAGCGGTAGAAATGGTAGACGAGCTTGATGAAAGCGCTATTGTAGTTGATATTAGAAGCCCTGACGAAGAAGACAACAATCCATTACATATACAAAATATTAAAGTAATACATATTCCGTTTTATAAGCTAGCGTCAAAATTTGGCGACTTGGAAAAAAACAAAGACTACTTCCTTTATTGCGACCAAGGCATTATGAGTAAGCTACAAGCCTTGTATTTATTAGATAATGGATTTACAAATGTTAAGGTTTACCGACCTTAAGGTTACTTACCTACCTATTTAGCCAGTTATTAAACGAGCTATAAAGCTAAAACTTTGTAATATAGCTCAGTATTTTTTGGGGTAGCAATATTAAATTGTTGCCCTAAAGTATGAATATAACCGTTAATATACTCTATCTCAGTTTTTCTCCCTTGCAAAACATCACAACGCATTGAAGAGCTGTTGTTGGCTGTTTTTTCTGCCACAAGCCTAACGGTATTTTTCAATGAGGTTTTGTTAAGTACCACTTTATTTAACAATGCGATGGCGACTATTTCTTCAATTAACTGGGCAATGGTTTTAGTAAAGCGCTCAGCTAATATTTCACCGTTGTTAATATTGTGCAATGTAGTGATCGGATTAATAACGCAATTAATGGCTAATTTTAACCATTGCTTTTCAAGCATATCTTCACACCAAATTACTTCAGGTAATGCCATATTCAGTAGTTGAGTGATGTGTTTTAAGTGTATTGTATTTATTTGACTGGCGGTATGATATAAATTGCCTTGCCGATTTTTTATTCCTAAGTAAGAAACACCCAAACCCGTATGTTTTATTGTACTTTTAGTGATAGTTTCATTAGTTGCAGGTTCATTAGCTTTAGCTTCGTTAATCGAAGTATTAATTGAAGTATTAATTAAAGCAGAGCTATCAAAAATTGCACCTTCAACATTATCTATAAGGTCATCTACTGCCTCATCTAAAGCATTATCAGCTAACTTTAAGCAGGCTTGAGTTGTAAGTAAGTCTAAAACTATATTGCTGTGTAAATCTTGATTTGATTGTGAGTGTAAAGTACCTAAACCATTGTGGCTTAATATAACAACGGTGCTTTTAGTTATTAAATGTTTAGTCTCTGCAATCGCTTGGTTAAGCTGATAGCTTTTTACACAAAATAAAATAATATCAATAGGCTCAATAGTATTTGCAGTAAGAATGTTACTGGGTAAGCGCACTTTTTTATTATTTATCGTCATTAATTGAATAATGTTGGGGAGTTTTTTTCGTGTTGATGATTGGTATAAATAGCAATTTATAAGAGGTTCGTTTGGCGTAGGTAAGTTTGCTTTTTTTATAGGGTTATTTACTGCTAATTTTTTTATTTCAATATTAATGTGGCTATACCAAAGTAAACCTATAGCGCCTGAGCCGACAATAAGAAGATTTTCTTTTTTCACACTTTTTATCTTTTTTTACTGTAAACAACAACCAGCCATTTTATAAATACGTACAAACTAATCCCAATAATATCGGCAACAAAGTCCCTAAATTCACCATTTCTAAAGCCTAAATAATATTGCCCTACTTCGGTAAGTGCCGAGTATAACACTAAACACCACACTAAATTGAGTAAAGGGATCTTGACTAGCCCATTTAATAGCCATGTTAAACAAAAGAAACCAATAAAATGACCCAAGGTATCAATTTTAGTTAAATGAAACAGTAATTCTCTCACTCCGTCAAACATGATAAAAATGGTTGCAGATAGCAATATTAACAACAAAAAAAGTAAGTGATGAAGGTATTTCATTAATGAGGCAATAGGGAATAGTGTTGTGCTAACTATAGCATGAGCTAATACATCTACTATAATCGATTTGTAAATTAAGCGGTATTATACCAATTGAAATAATGAATTAGTCACTTAGAGCAAACAAAATAATTTAAGTATAGTGAGCTATGTCTCATTTATTTTGTGAAGTTATCAGTGTTCTAATGAGCTCCCAAGGGCGGTTTTTAAAGGCTTATAAGCATCGTTATTGATATTGATAAGGTTCCTACATGGATGCAGGATAATAGGGTAACGCAGTTACCAAGAATAACCATTCTCTCAATCAATGCCTTGCATACATGGATGTATGTACGTAGATTTTGTTTGGAACGTAAAATCTGTGCTTATAAACCTTTAAATTATCGCTAAGTGACCAATTCATTAATTCAATGGGTATTTTTTTGGTTCTCAGCTATCAGGCTGTTATTATTAGTTTATTGTATTTTGTTAAAAAGAGAAAAAATTATGCCCTCAATGGATATCGTTTCTGAAATTAATATGGAAGAAGTTCTTAACGCCACAAACAACACTAAAAAAGAGCTAGAAACTCGTTTCGATTTTAGAGGTATTGACGCCAGTATCGAATGGAAAAAACCTACTGTTATTATAAAAGCTGAAGCGGAGATGCAACTCCAACAGCTAGTATCAATGTTAAGGGTGCAGCTTGCTAAACGCAATATTGATTCTAAAGCATTAACTTTGTCCAAAGCTGAATTTTCAGGAAAAACTGTTAATCAAACACTCTCATTCCAAGAAGGAATTGAACAACCGGTTGCCAAAAAAGTCGTTAAGTTAATCAAAGACAGCAAATTAAAAGTTCAAGCCGCAATTCAAGGGGAGCAAGTACGTGTTACCGGTAAAAAGCGTGATGATTTACAGCAGGTTATGCAGCTAGTCCGTGAAGCTGATTTAGATCAATCGTTTCAATTTAATAATTTTAGAGATTAAAGTTATTAGAAACTAAAGTGATTAGGTAATAAGTTTCTACTCATACTTTTAGCAGCCTCAACAATAAACTATTTTTTTGCTCCCACTGATTCTCATCTTGAATAATAACGGATATGAACATGGGTTTATTAAATTATTTCTGTTGTTTTGCTCGTACTTTAAGTAAATTACTCGATTATTAACCTTATATAAAAGAATTTATTTATGGCAGGAAATAGAGGCGCATTTAGTTCGCGACTAGGTTTTATTATGGCAGCAGCAGGTTCTGCTGTTGGATTAGGTAATATATGGGGATTTCCGACTCAAACCGCTAGCAATGGTGGTGCTGCATTTGTACTTATGTACTTAGTGTTGGCTTTTTGTTTAGCCTATCCAGCGTTTATGGCTGAAATATTAATTGGTCGTTATGGTCAAGCCAATGCGGTTACTTCTCTACAAAAAATGTCGAAAAATGTTTTTCAAAAACGCTTTGCTTTTATTGTTGGTTTTGCTGGTGTGATATGCGCCGCTTTGATTTTAAGTTTTTACGGTATAGTTGCCGGTTGGATGATATCTCATACCATTGAACCCATAGCAAAATTAATAGGTAATCAAGAAGCGGCTAATTGGCTTGTTAAGTTTTCGCTCGAACGTAATTTAATCTTTACCGCAATATTTGTCAGCTTAACCATTTTTATTATTTCTCGTGGTGTTGAGCAAGGGATTGAGAAGTGGTCTAAGCGGTTAATGCCTCTTATGCTAACGCTGCTTATTATTCTTATTGGTTATGTTATGACTTTAGAAGGCGCAAGTGAGGGGATAAATGCTTACCTTAATCCAGACTTTTCAATAATTTTTGAACCTAGCTTGGTGTTAAGTGCTTTAGGGCAGGCTTTTTTCTCACTGTCATTAGGGACAAGCGTGATGATTATTTATGGGTCTTATATTTCTAAGCATGAAAATATGGTTAGCTTAGGAGCGCAAGTAACCTTAATTGATGTATCGATAGCCTTTCTAGCTGGTTTATTAATTATTCCTGCTATGTATGTAGCACAGGCGCAGGGTGTTGAAATATTTACCACTGACGGGCGTTTATTATCAGAAGATACTTTGGTTTTTACCGTATTACCGAGTTTATTTAAAAGCATGGGCGTTATGGGGTTATTTGTAGCCATAGGTTTTTTTGCTTTGATGACTATAGCAGCACTTACTTCGTCTATTTCAATGCTTGAAGGTCCGGTTTCATACGCGGTAGAGCGACATAATATTGAACGTAAAAAAGCCTCTGTTGTTATTGGTAGCTTAATCTTTATATTGAGTATTGTTATTATGACTAATTTTTCAAGTTTGTTTGGATTAGTGATAACCATTTCAACTAAATATGGGCAACCTATAGTTGCTATGTTGTGCTGTATATTTGTTGGATGGATTTGGCAGCGTAACTCTTTGTTAAATGAAATAAAACAAGGTGATAATGGTGTCGAAAATAGCTTTTTCTGGAAAATATGGCCCTTTTATACCAAAATTGTCTGCCCAGCGGCTATTGCTATGGTGTTTTTACATTCTCTTTAATTATGAGTAAGTATTATCAATAAATATTACCAATAAACACAATTTGCAAATACAAAAAAAGCCAGTAATGCATTGCTCATTACTGGCTTTTTAATATGATAAATTAGGGTCTGTTGATCTTTCAGGGTTAAATTTTATTCAATTTAAAACGAATTTAATCGCGATGTGAGCTTTGTCT
>ENA-ORXU01001171-ORXU01001171.1-marine-metagenome-genome-assembly--contig:-NODE-1171-length-23422-cov-4.955280_pt1 | contig 23422 bp, 17 predicted proteins | sample MGYA00237869_ERZ511484 | MGnify/ENA metagenome assembly ERZ511484
TTTCAGGCCAGTAGTAGCACTCAAGTCCTCGTGGTAACCTTACGTGTTGCTCTGGCTACAGGCTTCTTAGCTACAGAGGCTTTACGCGCAGGCTTTTTGGCCACAGCCGCAGAGGCTTCACGCACAGGCTTTTTGGCTACAGGCTTCTTAGCTACAGAAGCTTTACGCGCAGACGTTTTGGCGACAGGCTTTTTAGCCACAGAGGCTTTACGCGTAGGCTTTTTGGCCACAGCTTTTTTGACTACAGGCTTTTTCGCTGTTGCTTCTGTGGCGGTGCTTGTACGCGTCGCTGGATTGGCAGAACTTTTACCGGCAACGGCTGCCTTTCCAGCAGATGACTTTTTTCCCAACGTCTTGCATGTTGTGGAAGTAGTACGCTTTCGGGTTACCGATTTTTTAGCAATTTTCGTTTTCATCTAGGGTGACTCAAATATATGACTTAAGTGGCGGGTCGCTCAGCAAATAGCGTACACATTGAGTCAAACTTGAGACGAAACAGTAAAAAACATTGATTACTGAGGAGTTTTTTGCTTTAAGACCAGAAAATGGTTGTTTTGTAAATTTCAATAATCAATCGACTAGCGAATTTGTAGCGGAACTTAAATGTGAGTGTGTGTGTCTTGGTGACCTGAATGAGTCATACTATGGCAGGACATATAAGTAAGTTTTGATCGGTGATTTGTACCAGTGTTTTTAGATGAAGACTTGGCTCACCAAAGCAACCGGCACGTGTGGATAGTGGTGCTGAAGTCTGCTTTTTTGTTAATGATTTAAGGTATCAGGGGGTGTCTCGGATGTTGATTCTGAGCAGACGTACGGATGAATCGATAGTAATAGGGGATGAAGTCACAATCACTATCCTCAGTGTTAAAGGTAAGCAGGTGCGAATAGGTATAACAGCGCCTCCCGATGTGAGTGTGCACCGGGAAGAGATCTATCAGCGTATTCAGGCCGGGGATCCCGAGTCTGATACTGCTGTAATTGATGATGATGCTACAACAGAAGAGAAGTAGGTCTTCTCTGTCCAGCAGGATTTGGCAGATGGAGCGCACCGAAAAAGTGCGCCTTCATGTGCAATCTAGATAGTAAACCTGACAGATCGAGCTACTCACAAAAAACCCGACTCGTATCAGGGTTTTTCTTGTCTGGCAATCAGATTTTATCGATCACCCGCCACAACGTCAACTCAGAATCGTGACGTTGCGCGAGTGCAGTACTCTGATGACAGGATCATAGCGAGTGCTGGTCTAGACCCAGTTTAGTCACGTCGGCTGTAGTAGCGGTCGTTTCATTGGTGACGACACCCGTACTGGCTTTAACGGGGTCGAAGTAGGTCTGACCAACACGCTTCAGATCGTCCAGGCTGACTTCAAGGATACGTTGTCGGAACAGACGGCGACGCTCAGCAGTGCGTTCGAACAATTCAGCCTGAAAAGTGCTTCGGGCCTCGCCAGCGGGAGAGCCTGGCTTATCAATGCCACTGACCACATTCAGAATAGCTTCCTCAAGCTCGCGTTCTTCACTGGCGTGATTGTTAAGCCAGTCTATTGAAGCGTCGAAGTCGGCGAGTGTTTCAGCTAGTCGGGGATCGCGATAACTATAAAAGCGAAACGATGCGGTATCGGAGTCGTATGACGCACCGCCACCGTAGGCCCCACCGGTTTCTCTGATCGCTCTGTGCAAGAAGCCGTTACGTAGCACGGGACCAAGCACCGCCAGAGCTGCGGAGTCTTCATGGCTGGCAGGAACCGCTGGATAAGCCTTGGCGTTGAAGTTCACTTCGGTACTCGTCGTCCAGATCTGACTGGTTTTCTCTCTGACAGGAGATGGCGAGAAAGCTTGAAAGGAATCAGCAGCAGGTGATTTCCCGAAAGCGCTACCCATACTGTCGGTCACTGATGCCAGATTTTCTTCCTCAGACACCACCATAAATTGTCTGGGTGCATCACGCATGATGGTGTGAATGGCCCCAAGGCGCTCACACAATTCGTTGAGTGACTTGCTGTTGTCTAATGAATCGTCAAGAGACTTAAGCGCTTTGATGCCGGCGAGCCCGTTAAGCTGGTGCGCAAGGCGGATAGTTGGACTCATTCCGCTGGCAGCCGCCATCATAGCCAGCATATGGCCGCTACCGGTAACACTTTGCTCACGGCCTGCGCGTGTCTGTGCTATCAACTCACGAATTCTTGCGGTTTCATCAAATCTGACATCAGTGAGTGTGTCTAGCATCAATCCTGAGAGCATGTCGGTGTTGCGTAAAAGCGCCTTGCCACGCAAGACCATAAAGCCTTTAACGTCTTGCTCGTCGTCTACTGCGCCACGTTGCAACGTGTAGGCACCAACACCGCCGGTTACAGCTGCCTGTCGGGACTGGGTCTCCAGATAATCACGGCCGCCCGATCCCAACTCTGCCAACACACTGGTGTAGAGAGGTAGCAGCTTCTGTAATTCAGGCTCAAGCTGCGGCAGTTCCATCACGACGTGCTGATAAACCAGGCCGTTGGTGCCTTGCGCAAACAGTGTCGCCGGCGCACCTTCTATAGTGGTACAGCTGTACTCCGGTATGTGCAGGTCTATCGGTACATCGGCCAACGTTACTTTCGGCAGGATTTCAGGGTCATCGTGCTGCGCCTGCCGTTCGGCCAGTGCTTTCGCCAGATCTACTATGCGAGTTGCCTCGCCCTGTGCAAGCTCCGACTTCATTTTGGCCAGCCGAGCGCGCTCGGTAAAGTTGCGCCGCTCACTGATAGCTGCATCCGGGGACAGAGTCAACGTGACTCGGTGAAAATTATCCAGCAACAGCTCTCTTACCAGTTCCGGGATGAATTGAGGGTTCTCGGTGGCTTGCCGAAGCCTCTCCAGTGCAGGATCAAGATCTATGGCAGCCAGTGTGTCGCCACGCTGCATGGCCGACGGTAGTCCGCTAAGCACAAGCTGCAGGCCAAAAGGCATACCATCGCCTCGAATCTCACGCTGGCTCATTTCCAGTTGATGCAGTACAGCTTCTACCTGATCCTGTGGAACACCATCGTGAGCTACCTTTTCCAGTACATCCAGTATCATCTTTTCGACGCCCAGAGACTGATTAGCATTCGAGCCCTCTAGACCACAGGCGAATACCATTTCGCGGTTACTGTCTTCCAGACCACATAGAGGTGACGGAGAATTACCCAGGTCGCTTTGCTCTAGCGCGCGCATCAGGGGAGATGCGCTGTTGTCCAGTAGTACGCTGGATAGCAGATGAGATTTGAGTCGGTCGTCAAGATTAATGCTTTCACCGAGCAGCCAGCCGACTACAACATGGGTTTTATCCACTGTCTCTTCTTCTTGTGTGGCATAGGATTCCTGCACGCGAACAGGTGAGTGATAGCGTTTGGCCGGTTCAACCTGAATGGTGCGATCCAGTTTTTCGAAGCGGCTCAGCACCTGATCCTGAAATCGTGCCTGCAGTTCTTCTGGAGCGATATCACCGTAGGTCATGAAAACCGCATTGGAAGGATGATAGTGAGTGTCGTAGAAAGATTTCAGCTGTGAGTAGCTGAGATCAGGAATATGTTCCGGATCACCTCCACTATTGTAGTGGTAGGTATTATTGGGGAAAAGATGCTTGCTCAGTGTCTGCCACAACAGGCTGGTAGGTGCGCTCATGGCGCCTTTCATTTCGTTGAAAACAACACCCTTGAAAACTAGATCACTGTCCGGATTGTCTGCTTCTTCGAACTCAACCCTGTGTCCTTCCTGAGCAAAGTCCAGTTCATGTAGTCTTGAGAAAAATACCGCGTCGAGATACACGTCCAGCAAATTAAAATAATCCTTGCGATTCTGGCTGGCGAAAGGATATGCCGTCCAGTCGCTCGAGGTAAACGCATTCATGAATGTATTGAGTGAACGCCGAATCATCATGAAAAACGGATCACGAACCGGGTACTTCTCACTGCCGCACAGCACGGTATGCTCCAGAATATGGGCAACCCCTGTGGAGTCTGTCGGTACTGTCCTCAGACCCACCAGAAACACGTTTTCCGGGTTCTTTGTCGCCAGATGAACATGAGGGGTGCCGGTGGCTGAGTGTTTGTACTCGTGAACGTCAATGTCCAGAGACTGGATGTGCTCGCTGCGCACGTGAACAAAAGCGGGGTGGCTAACCGGCATATTCATGGATGAAGCGGACTCCTGTTTAAACATTAATAAGTGTGATCAGGTTCAGACGCCAGGGTCGGGGCCGTGGCGTCACGGCGAATGGTTTTGCCAACCCATCCGTCAAGGGTGGGGTGTTTTCTGTCGATACGCAAGAGGTAGAGCAAGGGATCGTGCTTCACAGCTGTTGTTTTCTATCCATGAGTCATCAAGAATCACGTGAAACTGCTGATTATAGTGCTGGCTATCGCCGCCGCAGGAGTTGGAGCGCTCCACAGCTGGCATTCCAGGGGGCTGTATGTGCGTGCAGCGTTGCTGTCAGAAGCCTTTAATCTGACCTCCCACGTCAAGCTGCGGGTTTCTGAACACTATGTAAAACACGGAGTGATGCCGCACGATAACGCAGATGCCGAACTTCCACCAGCGAAGAGCATTTACGGCACCAGCGTAAAGCGGGTCGCTGTCAGCCGTGGCGGTGTTCTGCTGGTTGATTTCGAAGAGAAGATCGGCACGAAGGCGATGACGTTTACACCCACAATCAGCCCGGTGAGTGGTTTGCTGAGTTGGCGTTGCACCAGCAATTCTATAAACAAGGCTGTACTCGAGAAGCTTAAACCCTCCTGCAACTACCTGCCCGCAAGTCTGGAGAGCACGTTGATGAGCGCGATCGCCAATCGTGATCTGCTACAGGTTGATGTGCTTTTGAACGACGGCGCGCGGCCCGACGCCTTCGTTAGCGGCAATACACCGTTGATGCTGGCAGCAAAAATGGGCAATCTTTCTATTGTGAAAAGGCTTCTGGAGGGCGGTGCACACGTTGACAATGCGGCGCCGAATTCAGAGCGTCATACTCCACTGATGGTAGCCATCACCAGTAATCATAGTGAGGTAGTATCGTTTTTACTGCGGCAGGGTGCATCGATTACGCGTGAAGATTACCGTGGACTCACTGCTATGGACCATGCAATAGCAACAGACAGGCGTCTGGGTGGAGAGCGCTTTGTGCTGATGGTAGCTGCTCGATTTAATCCTGGATCTGCAGGACTATCTGATTTGGCATTAGTAGAGACGATAACTGACGAGCAGCTGGATGCTCAGCTACAGATTCTGTACGGTGAGTACAGGCGTGCTATTCGGGCCTGCCACGTACCACGGCTGACCTCCTTGCTCAATACCGAAGGTGATCTGCTGGCACCAGAACTGGTGCAAGGTAAACCCATCGCCCAGTACATTAGAAAGCCGGTATGCATAGACTTGTTATCTGAGCATCTGCGAGGAAAAAAAAGCTACCAGGCTGCTTTGCACGCACATGTAGCCGCTCAGGTACAGCAGTGCGATCTTGTCGCGGTAGAAACTGCGCTGAAGGAACACCCTGAGCTGTTAGTCGACCATATTTATCAGGGACAGTCCCACCTGTACAGAGCCGTAAGTTCAGGCTGTGCAGCTGTAGTAACTCTGATGGTTCGCAGCAAAGGTCTGGTGGGCCAACTGCCAGATGACATTCTGGTGATGGCAATCAAGCAAGCGCCTCAGTCATCACTGATAAAGCTAGTCGGTAGTCTGATTGCCGCCGGGGCGAATGTAAACGGTCGATCGGATGACGGGCAGTCTTCACTGGCCGCAGCGATAGCACTGGAGCAGCCTGTTATAGCGAAATATCTAGTCGATGCAGGGGCCGACGTCAACGCACCTGCCTTGCACAGCTCCTACCCGATTATAGAAGCCACGAAAAAAGGGTATGAGCACCTTGTCCTGCAAATGGTAGCGGCTGGCGCTAATCTGGACACTGCAGATGCTCTGGGCCGGACAGCATTGATTGCCGCAGTGGGGCGAGACCGAGAGCAATTGGTGGGTTCCTTGATACGGGCTGGTGCAAACACGCGAGTTCGTGATGCCAACGGCATTGACGCGGTATTGCTGGCAGAGAGCAGAAATCTCAGGCAGATTAAACAGATGTTAATCGCCAGTACCGAATAGCACACAGCCCCTAAAATCTTATTCGAGAACCGCGGTACCCATCAATGATGGATTCGATACCGTAGCATCCGTATCGGCGGTGTTGGCTGAGGACAAATGCCAGGCCCACTTTGAATCGCGATCACCACCGCCATCATCATCATTGACCTGAAGCTCCAGACCAAAAGCTGCATCGGTGCTAATGCCTGCAGAGGCAAGGTTGATGCGTAATTCGTAGACGTCACGCTCAAATTGCGGCCGGCGTATTCCGCGTGGACCAATGCCAGGTCCGGTAGCAAACGTGACAGTCAACGGCGCCGTAGATGAATCAGGACCGGGGATGTCGCCCGTAGTGGCAGACTGTTTGTCTGCGCCAGCGAGTTGCACCGGGAAGATACGATGAAAGTCGTCGCTTCCATAGCGTGTTCTCTTGCTGTTGTCACCGTCGATGAATAGCTCAAGGCTGTCGTCCTGATTTATGTCAGAACCGGAGTCACGCTGCCGGTCACCATTGTCATCGACGATGACAACCACGTACAAAAACGTTCCATCGTGCATTGCTGCCCATCGTCGGAACGCGGAACCATCTGGTTTTTCAGCGTCAACATCGATGATCAGATTGTTGATATACAGGTCTGCACCGCTATTGTCGCTCTGGATAGCAGCAGCCCACTCACCGCTCAATTTTCCTGAGGCATCCAGCGTGACATTGGCACCATCAATGTCTGGCACTGCGCTTACCGCAACTCTGGGTATCACGACATCAGCCGTCACTGGCATTAGTTCTGGCGTAGGCGCAGGTGTAGGTGCAGGTGTAGGTGTAGGTGTAGGTGTAGGTGTAGGTGTAGGTGCAGGTGCAGGTGTAGGTGTAGGTGCAGGTGCGGGTGCTGGGGCACGTGCAGGCTCACCTGACGCAGGCGCGGCAGGTACCTGAGAGCCATCGTCAATGGGTGGACTGGACGGATTATCGTCATTAGGATTCTGAAACGGATCGGTACCGTTGCCACGTTCCTCAAGGTTGGTTTTTCCACCTTTGTCATTGTCTATCATAGTGGAGTAACCCGTGGCGACGTTACGCACAACAGTGCCATCGGCGGCTACTTCGAGCGATTGCTCAAGGCTGGCCAGCGGCAGTTCTCGGCCGTTGATATTTTCGACCCAGGTGACTGTGGCTGTGTATTGATTGGCTGGGACGACGTCAATAGTGCCACTCCAGGTGTTGCCTTCGCCCCGAATCATATTGACGACGGCGCCATTCGACAGAACAACGGCCGGCCTCAGCAAGGCCGGATCGACTTTGACAGAGTCCAGCAGCACTTGCGGTAACCCGATAGACACGCTGGGCCTTGCGTCTAATGTCGTTACTGTTGCGTCGCTTGAACAGGCGTTAAGTATTATGCTACTCAACAGCACGGCCGCAGCAGTCTTGAATGAAGAATTAGTCGTTGTCATGGGTGTCAGTCTCCCTGTAGATTGAAAGTCAATGGAACGACTTCTGAGTCACTGCCACCCTCATCGCTGGCTAGTGAGGCGAGGGCACCCACTGCGAGTACTCCCAGCGTTATCTGAACCCACCGACGCTTCAGCAATGGAGGGTTGACACCAGGGGGCTCTGCCAATGGCTTCGTGCTACTGCTCGATTCAATCGGCTTGATGTCAACAGAGGCGGTAAGCACTCGTTTATAGGGGGCGAATGCAAATCCGCTAACTGTGCGGTTACCAGCTTCATCGCGAGCCTGCACGTAATACTCGATAGTGCGAAGATCGGTGGTGCTGGTGGGAATGGATACGCTGAAATAACCGGTGTCACTCAGTGGATCCATGGGGGCGGGTGTGAATGGCAGCTGACCCTCTCGACGGTAGTACAACGTGGCATCCTTGAGCAGCACGTCTTCTGCTATCTGCACGGTAAATACCTGAGTGCGATCAGCAACGCTCTCGGCCATTTCCTCAAGTTCAATGACAGGTGCGAAAGTGTCGGCGCCCTGTGCGTAGGCGGGTATTGTGCCTGCAATACCCAGAAAGGCTGTTGCTGCAACGATCGATATCAATCGCCGTAGCATCGTGCTACAAGATGAAACCTGTTCTTTACTGATCATTGCCGAACTCCCTTTAACCCAGCGTGTCAGTATACGTAAGCAAAAAAGTCAGGCCGTGATCAAGGTGGCGCTTCCTGACTACAGTCACGTAATGGTGTCCATAAAAACATGAAGCGCACCGCAATGTTGTTAGCAATTTTAATCAGTATGGTGCTGGTAGCACTAGCATGCTGGCCACGTTCCATTTTGCTGGTTAACGCACATATATTGACCCTCGATGATAAGGATTCGGTGGCCGATGCGCTTCTGATGCAAGGGCGGTATATCAAGGCGGTAGGGCGGCAAGAGCGTCTGTCACGTGACCTACCTCTGTTTACTACCGTAGTAGACATGGAAGGAAAAACTATGCTGCCCGGTTTCGTTGATGCGCACAGCCACTTTCCCAGCGCAGGGTTGGCGCAGGCGGGTCTCGACCTGACGCCGCCGCCAGTGGGTAATACTGGCACCATGACTCAATTACTTGAAGCCATCACATTAGAGGCTGAAACGTATCCAGAAGGGCAGTGGATTGTTGGCTTCAACTACGATAACGCGTCTCTCCCTGTGCAGCGGCACCCAACCCGTCACGAGCTCGACAAGGCGGCCCCCGGGCACCCTGTTTACCTATGGCATCGATCGGGTCATATGGGTGTTGCCAATACCCGGGCGCTGCACCTGCTCGGGTTTCACGATAGCAGTGTCAATGAACGTGCTGAATTGACAGTGTCGGTCGTCAACCATGAACCAGACCGGGATATGCAAGGTCGATTAACAGGCTTATTGCAGGAATCTGCAGCACCTAGACTCAGTTTCTTGCTGAGGCAACTACCGTATCGAAGTCTGTTTGACACCGTGTTGTCGGCTCGTGACCAGTATCTGCACAACGGTATTACCACGGTACAGAATGGCTTTGCCGATAAGCCTTCCATGCTTATGCTGCGCTGGTTGCAACGGCTGAATGTGTTGCCACAACGCATTGTTGTATGGCCAGCTTACGACAAGATGGCTAGTCAGATAACGTTGCCGCTGACTACGAGCCCACCAGCCTCACCATCGAAGGCTCTGGCTGATGCCATCGGATGGCGAGGCAGGTCTCAGCGATTTTCTCTATCGGCACTCAAGCTGGTGGTCGATGGTAGTCCACAGGGTAGAACGGCATGGTTGTCAGAGCCTTACCTGACAGATACCAGTCTGCCAGTGGGATTTCGGGGAGTGCCGAGTATGCCGGAAGTTATTTTCAAAAAACTAGTGTTGCGATATCACAGTGCAGGCTTTCAACTCGCCATGCACGCAAATGGAGATGCCGCCATTGATCTGGTTATCGCATCACTGACAGCCGCACACAGGCAGACGCCAAGAGCCGATTCACGACACCTGATCGTACACGCCCAGACGATTCGGCAGGACCAGCTAGAAGCCTTGGCCCGATTGGGCGCGAGCGCTACATTCTTTCCTGCCCATACCTATTATTGGGGTGACTGGTATCGAACGCGGGTGCTGGGAGATGCTCGGGCCAGTCGAATCAGTCCTCTGGCTCAAGCCGATCTGGCTCAATTGCGCTACTCAATACACTCTGATGCGCCGGTGACCCCTGTTAGCCCGATGAGTATGCTGTGGAGTGCTACGCAAAGATTGACGCTGGAAGAGCACGTGTTGGGGCCTTCGTTGGTTATTGACCGAATGCGTGCCTTGCGAGCCATGACCATTGATGCAGCCTGGCAGAACTACCTTGAACAGGATCGTGGCTCATTGGAGGTGGGCAAACTGGCTGATATCATTGCGCTAACGGGTGATCCGTTAACGGAACCTGATGTGCGAGATCTACAGGTCCAGAGAGTCTGGATAGGTGGGAAAGAGGCGTTCAGGCGATAGTCCGGCTAGAAGAAAAACCGCGTACGTGCAGCCTGTCAAACCCCGCCTTTCACGATGTGGCGTAGGGTACGAACCTGCGTTATGCTAGCGAGGGCTGGTGGTCGTTCACGCGAGCCTATCTCGTCTCCAGACGGCAGCCTTCTGCGCTGTTTTCGTTATTTCCCTTTGTATAACCATTGAGTCAGGCCTTGTCCAAGCATCGATTAGACAGACTGTTAAAGCCTGCATCCATTGCCGTGTTTGGCGGCCATTGGGCTGAAGCCGTTATTGAACAGTGCCGTCGTTCAGGCTTCAAGGGCGCCATCTGGCCAGTGCATCCATCACGAGAGCAGCTTGGTGGCGAACCGTGTTGTCGCTCAATTGACCATCTGCCGGGTGTGCCAGACGCCTGTTACATGGGTGTCAACAATGAAGCCACCATTGAGCTTGTCCGTTCATTGCAAGAGCTTGGCGCTGGCGGAGTGATCTGCTTTGCTGCCGGTTTCAGCGAAACCGCTGAATTGGACCGAGATGCCGAATCGCGTCAGTCACGTCTGGTGGATGCTGCCGGTGACATGCCCATAATCGGTCCGAATTGCTACGGCCTGATCAATTATCTGGACAACGTGACTCTGTGGCCCGATCAACACGGTGGTCTTCCGGTCAAGCGCGGCGTGGCCATCATCACACAGTCATCCAACATTGCCATTAACTTGTCCATGCAACAGCGTGGTCTGTCACTGGCTTATCTGATTACTGCCGGTAATCAGGCCCAGACCAGTCTGGCGGAATTGGCAACGGCCGTACTCCACGACGACAGGGTCACGGCATTGGGTCTTCACGTAGAAGGTTTTTCAGATATCCGCGCCTTCGAGCAACTTGCATTACTGGCTCAGCAACTGGGCAAGCGTATTGTAATACTGAAGACGGGAATAACAACTCTTGCTCGAGCAGCCCTGATGTCTCATACCCGTTCATTATCCTGTGACGATACAGCGTCGAGTGCGTTCATTGAACGGATGGGAATGTGCCGGGTCAGTGGTCTGGGCGAGTTCATAGAAACACTTAAGGTGCTTGATTTGCCGCGTAAGGTCAGGGGCTCCCGAGTGTTGTCTATGAGTTGTTCAGGTGGCGAAGCTGCGCTGGTCTCTGATATGGGCTTGTCAGCCGGACTCACCTTCCCGCCCCTGCAGCCGATACAAGCTGATGATCTGCGCGTGGTACTTGGTGATGACTTGCGCCTTGCCAATCCACTGGACTATCACACCGTGATCTGGAACGACGCTGCAGCCATGCGAGGCATGGTCAGCGGTATGCTGCAGATACCGTCAACCGAAGAGTCAGAATCTCAATCGGCTAATGAGCCTAATGCAAGAATGGCTGACATCGCGCTACTGGTGCTTGATTTCCCGCGTAGCGATCGGTGTTCTGCGCCGTCTTGGCATAGTGCACTGGAGGCCTATCTTGCGGCTGCTTCTCAATGGCCGGGTGTGGTTGCTGTTCTGGCTACCTTGCCCGAAAACATGCCGGAGCCTGTTACACAGCTGGTACAGCAACATGGCGCGGTGGCTCTGTGCGGATTGGGCGATGGGTTGCGTGCTCTGCGTAACGCGGCATGGCTAGAAACGGCGGGTCATTTCAAGCCATCGCAACCGGTGTGGCTGGATGAAAAGCCCGGTGCTGATTTCAAGAGTACAGTACTGACAGTTGTGGACGGAACTGGCCGTGCCGTTGAGCGCCCCAGTGCCAGACGAGCGAGTCAGGAAGCCTGGGGCCTAGTTCAGACGGCCGCACCAGACGCCCATGCTCCAAGACTCCTCGACGAGTGCACGGCGAAACGCTGGCTCAACCGGTTTGGTGTACCCGTACCGGTGAATATTCGCCTGTCGTTCGCTGATCTGCGCTCATCACGCCGACTGAGCCGTGCTCTGGATAAGGCATCGTCTGCCTTCACGTATCCCGTGGTTGCCAAGGGTCTGGGCGTTGTCCACAAGAGCGAGGCAAATGCGATAGAGCTGGGTATTGGTAACCGTCGTGAGTTGGAACGTGCTATTAACCGTATCGACTGCGCAGGCGGTTGTCTGATAGAGGAGTATGTTGACGGCACGGTTGCAGAGCTGCTCGTCAGCGTTGTTCGTGATCCGGTGCATGGCTTACTCATGACACTTGGAGCCGGTGGAATCACTACAGAAATTCTTAATGATTCCGTTCATTGTCTTCTCCCCGTAACGCGTGAAGAAGTGGACAGAAGGCTATTGCAGCTCCGGTGTGCTCCGTTGCTTGATGGCTTTCGAGGTAGGGCGGTGGCGGACAGAGTCTTGTTACTCGATGCCGTCATGTCTGTTCAGCAGGCAGCCATGCAGTTAGGTGGGCGATTGGTAGAGCTGGAAATCAATCCATTGATTTGTACCGCACAAGGCTGTACAGCGGTGGATGCGTTTGTGGCGGTCAGGGATATACCTGGCGTAACCGCCGACTAATACCCCAATAATCTGGCAATGCACTACACAGTCAGATACCGGCGAACCAGCTCTTCAGAAAGCGTTGGCATTGCACCGCTGGACACTATCTGACCACGATCCATCAATAGAAAATTCTCACCCACACGCCTGGCGAAGGGAAGCTTCTGTTCCACCAGTAATACCGTCAGTCCGACCTCCTTGTTCAGGGTCTGAATGATCGTGCCTATGTCATGCACAATGTTGGGCTGGATGCCTTCTGTGGGTTCGTCCAGTAGCAGGATATCGGGTTGAGTCACCAGTGCCCGGCCAATGGCCAGTTGTTGCTGCTGTCCGCCGGAAAGGTCACCCCCGCGACGCTTGAGCATCTGCGCCAGTACGGGAAACAGTTCGTAGACCAGATCCGGAATTGTTGTTAACCCGTCCGTGCGTGCACGCAGACCAATCAGCAGATTCTCCTCCACGCTGAGCAGTGGAAAAATCTGTCGGCCCTGAGGCACGTAACCGATACCCAGAGTGGCCCGCTTTTCGACAGGTACGCGAGTGAAATCCTGGTCGGCCAGTAACAGGGTGCCACTGCGGATAGGTAGAAGACCCGTTAAACATTGGAGCAGTGTGGTCTTGCCAACACCGTTGCGACCCATCAGCACCGTGCAGGTGCCCGGATCTATGGTAAGGCTGACGTCTTTCAAGGTGTGAGAAGACCCGTAGTACTGGTTTAGCGAACTGATACTTATCATGCGACATCCTCTGTGCCCAGATAGACGCGCATCACGTCCGAATTGGATTGAATGTCTGTCATGCTGCCTGTTGCCAGCACACTACCTTGATGCAACACGGTGACCGGTGAGTTCAACGCCCGTACGAAGTCCATGTCATGTTCAACGACCACGATTGCATGTTCGCCTGCCAGAGAGCTGAGCAGTTCGACAGTCTGGTCCATCTCTTGATGTGTCATGCCGGCAGCTGGTTCATCGACTAGCAGAAGCAATGGGTTCTGCATGATCAGCATACCGATCTCCAGCCATTGTTTTTGCCCGTGCGACAACATGCCTGCGGGCGAGTGTAGATGTTCAATCAAGTTGATCGTTTGTGCGATTGATTCAATGCGCGCTAACGATTCGCCATCGAGTTTGGCGCGAAAGATCTGCCACAGTTTGCGAGTACCGTCCATGGATAGCTCAAGGTTGTCGAACACACTGAGGTTTTCGAACACGCTGGGTTTCTGAAATTTCCTACCGATACCGGCCTGGGCAATATCGGCTTCATCCATGCGTAGCAGATTGATACGCTGGCCAAACCACGCGGTTCCAGAGTCTGGACGAGTCTTGCCGGTGACGATATCCATCAATGTTGTTTTACCAGCACCGTTAGGACCAATAAGACAATGTAGCTCACCGGTGTTGACATAAAAATTAAGATTATCAATCGCCTGAAAGCCGTCAAAGTTGACACAGATATCCTCAAGATAAAGCACTGTGCCGTGCGACAGATCAAGATCATCCACCTGTTTTGGTATCAGGAATTCAAATACGCGATCCCTGCGTATGATCGGATTCGGTACCGACTGTGGTGTGCTGTTCATGACTTGTTTGCTCCAGAGGAAGTGCGTCTGAACAATCCCGCTACGCCTTTAGGCAACGCCAGCGTAACCAGCACGAACAGTAGCCCCAGTGCAAATAGCCAGGCTTCGGGATAAGCCCCGGTAAACCATGTTTTCGCGTAGTTGATACCCAGTGCACCCAGCACTGCGCCATACAAGGTGCCGCGGCCTCCGATCGCCACCCAGACAACCACTTCAATGGAGTTGAGCGGAGAGAATTCACCCGGATTGATAATGCCAATCTGTGGTACATAAAGCGCGCCTGCCAGTCCGGCAATCATGGCAGACAGAGTAAACAGCGCCAGCTTGACTCGCTCTACCCGATAGCCAAGGAAGCGAGTCCGGTCTTCAGCATCGCGTATGGCTATGGCAACTTTCCCCAGTCTGGATCGCAGAATCATGTCGCACAAGCCGTAGACGACTAACAGTGCAATACCTGAGGCCAGGAACAAGCCGAGCCGGACATCATCTGATCGCAAGTCGAACCCTAGCAGCTCTCGAAAATCGGTCAGACCATTGTTGCCACCCAGCCCCATCTCATTTCTGAAGAAGGCCAGCATAAGGGCATAGGTGAGGGCTTGTGTAATGATGGACAAGTACACACCGTTGACTCTGGAACGAAAGGCAAACCAGCCAAATACAAAAGCCAGTAGTCCAGGTACCAGCAGAATCATCAGCGCTGTGAATGCAAAATTGTCAAAGCCGATCCAGTACCAGGGCAACTCAGACCAGTTCAGAAACACCATGAAGTCGGGTAAGTCAGGGTTGCCGTAAACGCCCCGATCACCGATCTGTCTCATCAGGTGCATTCCCATGGCGTAGCCGCCCAGTGCGAAAAAGGCGGCATGACCCAAACTCAGAATGCCCAGGTATCCCCAGACCAGATCGACTGATACCGCAAGAATGGCGTAGGTCAGATACTTCCCCAACAGCGTCACCATGTAGTTGCTGACATAAAGGGAATGACTTTCGGGCAGCCGGTTACACACTGTGACGCCCACCAGTGTTGTTACCAATACCACCATGAAGAGTATGCTGGACGTTCTTGAACGGTGTGCCTGCTTGATTTTCATGAACCTTCTACCGCACGACCGCGCTGAGGAAACAGTCCACGAGGGCGTTTCTGAATAAACATGATCAGAAATACCAGCACAAGAATTTTGGCTAGTATTGCCCCGGCCCACGGTTCCATGATCTTGTTGGCGATGCCCAGTGTCATGCCGCTGATCAACGTACCCCACAGATTGCCTACACCACCAAAGACAACTACCATGAAGCTGTCGACGATATAGGCCTGGCCTAGGTTTGGGCCTACGTTGGTTACTTGTGATAATGCAACACCCGCAATACCGGCGATACCCGCACCCAGCCCAAACGTCAGCGAATCTATACGTGCTGAGCGTACTCCCATGGCGCGGGCCATCGCTCTGTTCTGACTGACAGCTCTGACTTCCAGGCCAAACCTTGAGCGTTTAAGTAGCATCAATAACAAGCCGAATACCACCAGGCAAAACGCCAGAATGTACAACCTGTTTAGCGTAAGGCTGAAGACGCTATTGAACTCGATAACTCCACTCATGAAGGGCGGGTTGGCGACAGGAACATTCTGTGGTGAGACAAACGTTCTTACGAGCTGCTGCAGTATCAGGCTGATACCAAATGTCGCCAGTAGTGTTTCAAGAGGCCGTCCATAGAGGAACTGGATAACGGTTCGCTCTATCGCTATGCCAACCAGCCCCGTGACGATAAACGCAACGGGAATGGAGAGAATAAGAGAAGCTGCCAATGCGTCAGGTAGCAACTGTTGCATGGCCCAGGTGCAGTAGGCACCGATCATGATCAGTTCGCCATGAGCCATATTGATCACACCCATGACACCGAAACTGATGGCCAGCCCAATGGCTGCGAGCACCAGCACTGAGCCGAGGCTCAGGCCGAAGAAAAGGGTTTCCAGCCAGCCGTAGAACGTTACCTGGCTCTCTTGCCCCTGCTGAACACTCAACGCAGTGTCTCGCACCGTCGGGTCAGAATCTTCTGTGGCGAGTTGGGCAACGAGATTACGACTCTCGGAAGACAGATCGGATCGCAGGTATTCGAGGCCCTGTACACGAACGTCCGCTGTCGTAGAGCTCACCTGTTTTCTGGCCTGCAACGTTAGCAGGGCATTGAGTACGCGTTGGTCAGTCTCTGTTTCAAGTGATTGAGCAAGAACGATGTCAGATAACTGCTCAGGTTTGTCTATGAGTGAGGTTATGGCGGCGAGTCTTTGCACAGGATCTTCCGAACGCAAGCCAAGACCAGCAATCAGATCACGAAGGTATGAGCGCAGGCTGTTATTCAGTTTCAAGCGTTTGACATCGCGCCGCCCGACTGTAGTCAATTCATCGGTGCGTTGGAGGGACTGAATCTGGTACTGACGCCCTTGTTTCTCGGCCCAGACGATACGCGAACCAGGTTTGTACAGCATCAACGATCCATCAAGGATGGCATCCAATAACAGACGCGTGTCTTCTCGGCCTGTCGCCGCCAGGTCGTCAAGAGCATCAGTACGCTGTGCCGCTTTACCTTCCACGAACTGGGTAAAAATCCGGTCCAGTTCGGGTGTACCCGCGTCGATATCGGCTTTGACAAGTCCTGAGGTCAACATCGGGATCATCAGAATGAGCAACGAGAGCACTCGTTGCAGAGGTGAAAAGAATCGCAAAGGCACACCTTGAAGTGAGGAAAGCAGAACTAGAGGGAGATAGAAGGCGGCTGCCGACTTCTCGTGCGGTAAGAGAAGCCGGCGCCACCGGGTGCGCGTGAGGTGGCTTACAGGTTCTGCCCAGAGCAGACGCTAGTGCTGACGTTGTAGTTGCCACAGGACAGCGGAGCACGCCAGTCAGAGATGAGATCTTTGGAGCTGTCCAGAAAATCGGACCAGGCGTCACCTGCCACTAAACCCGGTGTTTCCCAGACAATCTCGAACTGACCATCGTCCTGAATTTCACCGATCAGTACAGGCTTGGTGATGTGGTGATTGGGGAGCATCGCAGAATACCCACCCGACAGGTTGGGTACAGCAACGCCGATTATGGCGTCCTGCACAGCATCAGCATCGGTAGTACCCGCTTTCTCGACAGCTTTGACCCACATGTTGAATCCGATGTAGTGAGCTTCCATGGGATCGTTGGTGACGCGATCCTCATCACCGATGAACTCAAGCCAGCCATCAATGAAATCATCGTTAACCTCAGCATCGACACTCATGAAGTAATTCCATGCAGCGAGGTGCCCAACCAGAGGGGCCGTATCAAAACCGGAGAGTTCTTCTTCACCGACTGAGAAGGCGATGACCGGTATGTCTTCAGCAGAGATTCCCTGATTACCCAGTTCCTTATAAAACGGTACGTTGGCATCGCCATTGACCGTCGACACGACGGCTGTTTTCTTGCCCTCTGAGCCAAACTTCTTGATGTCAGCAACAATGGATTGCCAGTCGGCGTGTCCGAACGGGGTGTAGTTGATCATGATGTCTGCATCTTCTACGCCGTCAGCCTTCAGATAGGCTTCGAGTATCTTGTTGGTTGTTCGGGGATAGACATAGTCGGTACCTGCCAGTATCCAGCGTTCCACACCCAGCTCGTCACGCAAGTATTCAACAGCCGGGATAGCTTGCTGATTAGGAGCAGCACCTGTGTAGAACACATTTTTTGAAGACTCTTCCCCCTCGTACTGAACCGGGTAAAAGAACACGCTATTGAGTTCTTCAATAACCGGTAGTACCGATTTTCTTGAGACTGATGTCCAGGCGCCAAAGGTTGCAGCTACTTTTTCCTGTTCAATCAGCTCACGTGCTTTTTCCGCAAACAACGGCCAGTCCGAGGCGGGATCTACTACCACTGCCTCAAGCTGTTTTCCTAGCAGTCCGCCGTTGGCATTCTGCTGTTCTATCAGCATGAGCATGGTGTCTTTCAGCGTCGTTTCGGAGATGGCCATGGTGCCGGATAGCGAATGCAGGATACCGACCTTGATCGTGTCGTCCTGTGCTTGCACAGTCAAGCCGAACGATGCGAGCGCGATGCCGATGGCAGCTGTTAATGAATGGCAAGTGGTTTTTCTGAGCAGCATGACAAAATCCCTGAAGAGTTAACGAAGCAGTTGTTCATGGTTGAACAATCGCCAGTCATGTAACAGGGACTATGCCAGTGTTTTTTACGCAATCAATTCAGTGCTTTAGTTATTAATCATCGATCTGAATGCATTTTATTGCGAGATGTTGGTGCGTTTGTTGCACCGTCCCAGCGCGTTTTATTCCACCGTCACACTTTTCGCCAAGTTTCTTGGCTGGTCGATATCTCTGTCGAGTATCAGTGCTGCATGGTAGGCCAGTAACTGAAGGCAGATGCCCGACACAATGGGTTTTAATATGGATTCGACGCAAGGTGTGCGGATGATTCTGTCGCTAAGCTTGTCGATACGATCATCCAGTGCATCGGTTATGGCAACCACAGGCGCGCCGCGTGCCTTGATCTCTTCTAGTGAGGAGATGGATTTCGTCAGTAGCTCATTGTCAGGAAGTACTACAATACAAGGTGTTTTGGGTGTAATCAGTGCCAGAGGTCCGTGTTTCAATTCAGATGCCGGGTAGGCTTCTGCATGTATGTAAGAAACCTCCTTGAGTTTTTGAGCACCTTCCAGTGCGACGGGAAAGGCGTCTGTCCTGCCCAGAAAGAACGCGCTTGATGCACTGCTGATGAATCTGGCTATGCCGACTATGTCATTTTCCAGTTCAAGCGTTTGTCTGATAGCATCCGGCAGCGCCGCCATCGCCTTGATTAGCATACTTCCACGTTGTGGCGACACATCTTTCAAGCGCCCCAGCATGAGCGCCAGCAATGAAAAAACGGTCAGAATGCTGGTATAGGCCTTGGTCGATGCAACTGATACTTCAGGTCCTGCATGCATGTAGATGCCGCCATCAACCTCTCTGGCTATGGTGCTGCCCACGACATTGACTACACCGAGTACAAAACCTCCCTTGCGTTGTATCTCCCTCAAGGCTGCCAGTGTATCGAAGGTTTCCCCGGACTGGCTTACCACGATGTACAACGTTTCAGGTTCAATGATGGGATTGCGGTAGCGGAATTCGGCAGCGGGTTCTGCCGTGCTTGGAAGTCTGGCAAGGGACTCGATCATTTGTGCACCGGTCATACCGGCATAATAGGCTGAACCGCAGCCCAGAATCTTGATGCGACGAACATTCAGCAAGTCGCGTGCTGGCAGATTCAGACCACCCAGGTGGGCGGTAGAAAAGCGATGATCAAGCCTGCCACTGAGTGTGCGTTCAACGACGTCTACCTGATCATGAATCTCACGGTGCAGGTAATGTTCATGGCCACCCTTGTTATAATCCTCCAGCGCACCACTGAGTCGAGTTGCCGACTTGTTGCTGGGGCTGGCATCGAGGCTGGTCACTGAAAAACCACGCGGCGTAAGTTCTGCCACTTCGCCATCATCCAGATGAATAATGTTTCGGGTATAGCGCGCTAGAGCTGATGTGTCTGAGGCTGCCAGCATTTCTCCGTCCCCGATACCCACAATCATGGGGCTGCCGTTACGCGCCACCACAACCGTATCAGGTGCCATCCTGTTGATGGCTGCAAGACCGTAAGTGCCCTGAACCCTGAGCAGCACGGTACGCATGGCATCAACTAGCGTCCCATCGTGCTCCGCCAGCAGGTGCGCAAGTACTTCACTGTCGGTCTCTGAACTGAATTCGATACCCGTATCGATCAGCTGCGATCTTAGTGCTGCGGCATTCTCAATAATGCCGTTATGAACGATAGCAATTCGCTCATTGGCATCCGTGTGCGGATGCGCATTGCTTTGATTAGGTGCGCCGTGCGTTGCCCATCGTGTGTGCCCAATACCGATGTTTCCTGCCAGCGTGTCCGGCAGTTGTTGTTCCAGCGCAGAGAGCTTGCCTGCGCATTTGAAATTGCGGATACGTTTGCGATGAAGCAGGGCAATACCGGCAGAGTCGTAGCCTCGGTATTCAAGTCGTCGCAAGCCATCGATCAGGATAGGTCTGGCATCCCGGACTCCGGTGTACGCAATGATTCCGCACATTAGTGGGTGTCTCCGTTCATTGTTTATCTGGTTGGTGGCTGATGAGTATCGCCATCAACCGTAGATGGTTCGCCGAATCTGTCGCTCGCTAAGACTCTCTGGTGAAAATCGCCGTTGCGGCAACTCCTCACCAATGAGTCGATAGATGGTTGCGTTAGCCAGGCCCGCCTTCTGTAATTCATAATGTCGCCTGCGAATGAACGAGGCGGTGGTTTCGTCGTAGAAAGCGAGGACTTCCTGTACGAGGCGGTCGGCGCTTTCCGGGTCCAGTCCACTCTGACGACAAAGGTGTGTAATCAGATCGTTGTGAGCTGGCGGAGGCAACATAGGCTGCATAATGCGTTCATTAGTGACGATATTCTATAAACATGCCCGATATCGGGCAATAATACGAGTTTGGGAGTATGGCTGAGTTATTCGACGACGTGGTGACAATTTGCCCCGGTATGTATCTGTTGCCAGGCTTTGCAGATTCTCGTGCACTGGATGCGGATCTGCAGCAGCTGCTGAGTATTGCTCGATTGCGGCGCATGCAGACCCTGCGAGGTTATGAGATGTCAGTACAGACAACCAGTTGCGGGAGTGTAGGCTGGATTTCGGACCGCAAAGGCTATCGTTACTCTAGCTGTGACCCGCTTACGGGGGATGATTGGCCGATCATGCCGGCCTCCTTCAGCAGACTTGCTACCCATGCTGCGCAGCAGGCCGGTTTTGCCCGTTTTGCGCCCGATACCTGCTTGATTAACTGTTATGAGCCCGGCACCCAGATGGGCGCACATCAAGACAAGGACGAAGCGGATTTTGACCAGCCCATCGTGTCAGTGTCACTGGGAATCGACGCGCGATTTTTCGTGGTGGGGCCGGCACGTACAGGAAAATCCATACCAGTGGATCTCAGTGATGGTGACGTGGTGGTGTTTGGCGGGCCCGCCAGACGGTTCTATCACGGCGTACGCAGGCTAAAGATGTCTACTCATGCCCATTTCGGATCTGTCCGCTGGAATCTGACTTTTCGCAAGGCGGTTTAGTCTAGTAGGGCTGCGTCTATGCAAGCGAGGCGTGCGTATACTCTCGGCATGTTCAGCACCATTCAACCACGGATCAAAAATTGGCCCTCAGTACGAACCGGCTGTGCAGTGGCCGGTCTATTTTCGCTGTTCATAAGCTCGGCCATTTCTGCTGATATCTTGCAACCTATACCGCCTCAGGAGTTGATGGCGGGCGACACGCTTGTGTACCCGTTAGAGTGGCAAAATAATTCAGGCCGACGTGTGCAGATCAAGCTGGGTAACGCACCAGCGGATGCCCGACTGACTGTCAGCGCCAGCGGACAAATGGTCGTGGTATGGGAGTCGCCTCCATCGAAGGCAGCTAATGTACTCATCGCCGTTGTCGCATCAGATATAGATTCAAAACAGATTCTGCAAACCGAGCCTATGGTGGTGCGCCTGGCAGGCAGCACTGATCTGTCCGGCACGCTGGTCCAGCCCGACATTGACGATTCCGCTGCAAAGTTAGTTGACAAGAAAAACACCTTAGACTTTGCCACGCCTGTTTTGCAGCTGATACCTAATCAGGTGGTCAGTGCCGGGCGAACTGTCAGCATGCTCGTCATTGCCAGCATTCCGGATGGGTCACCTGCAGAGTTGCAGGTAGACAGGCTCCCCAGTAATGCCAGTTTTGATGCCAATCCTGATGGCAGTCGCACCTTTTTCTGGCAACCCGGAGACCGTGACCAAGGCGAGCATCTGTATCTGTTTACGGCAATCAATGCCAATGTGATTTCACAGCGCTCAGAGCAGGAAGTGCTGATCGTAGTGGGCGATCCTTCCATGAAAAAGACATACCCGGCCGGTCATGTGTCTACCAGCGAATAACCTGATGCGCAAACTGGACTGATGTCGGATGATTTCTCGACATGGGTGTAAGCTGCCGATCGAGTCATTAAACCGGAGTCCACTTGGAAGTTTTCGACAAACAGTCAGACAACGTCAAGGGTGCCTTGATACTCATGCTGGCTGCCTTCGGCTTTTCGATGATGGTGGCGATGATCAAGCTGGCTGGTGAGCATCTTCCGGTTACCCAAATTCTGTTTATCCGCCAACTCGGCATGACCATCATGCTGGCACCCGTTCTGATCAAGACGTTCCCCAAGTCTCTGGAAACTACCCGTTTGCCGCTGCAGCTAGCGCGTATCTTGCTGGCACTGATTGCCATGCTTTGCGGGTTTACCGCGGTCGTGAACATGCCGTTGGCTGAAGCTACCGCTATTGCTTTCGCCAAGAGTTTCTTCGTGACCATATTCGCCGTTCTGATCTTGAAGGAGACGGTGGGTGTGTACCGCTGGTCTGCCGTGGTCTTCGGATTTCTGGGTGTTCTGGTCATGCTACGCCCTGGTACGGAAGGTTTCTCGATATATGGTCTTATGGGTGTCGTGGCAGCTGCCAGTGCCGGAATGGTAATGGTCATCATCAAGTTGCTGTCGAGAACGGATCCTCCCAGCACGATACTGGCCTACCAGGCAATCGGCGTAGGTCTTATCATGGCGATTCCGGCGCTCATTCAGTGGGTGCCTCCCACCAACGTAGAATGGGCTTTGCTGGCAGGTATCGGATTCGTTTCCTACTTTGCCCAGAAGGCCAATATCTACGCGTTTTCCTATGGCGAGGCATCCATGCTGGCATCTCTGGACTATGTCAGATTGGTCTACGCGACCTTGTTTGGCTGGTTGCTGTTCAGTGAGCTACCGGGGATGAGTACATGGGTGGGCGCAGGGATCATCGTGATGGCGTCTGTGTTTACGGTACACCGTGAATCCAGACGCAAGCAGCAGCTCGCCAGTGGACCTGACGGACGTGGTTTTGGACAAAGTTAACTGTTTATAACACGAGGTGGTTGGTGGTTGCGCTGTGTTGGTACGCAAGTGTCGCTACGGCGCAAATATCATGAAAGACAAAAGATCTATTGAGCAGATCATCAGTTACTTGAAAACAGGTCGATTTACAGTAGACAGTGCAGAGTATGTCGAGTGCAAGGCTGATAACGCAGACTGACACTTTTTACCCTTGTGATGCATAAATTGTCGGCCTGGGCGGCCCCACCCAGAACCGCTTCGCTGCTTCTATAGCAGCATCCAAGTACCGGAGGCGGCCCCCGCTGTACTCATTTTTTCTGGATCTCTCGGGGCCGCCCAGGCCTAGAGTGACCGGGCCTGCGCGGCCCGACTC
>ENA-ORXU01001175-ORXU01001175.1-marine-metagenome-genome-assembly--contig:-NODE-1175-length-23377-cov-7.273262_pt1 | contig 23377 bp, 20 predicted proteins | sample MGYA00237869_ERZ511484 | MGnify/ENA metagenome assembly ERZ511484
TTGCTCGTCGGTCGCTTGGCCCTGCCAAGCTCCGCTCCTCGCGCCTAGGCTGGCACGCCCTGCGAAGCGACAGGATGCACCCTTTATTCCTTCACAGGCCCTTGGTGCATCGCCGTACCGCGCAGTGCGTGCGGGTGAAATCATCGTCCGTCGGCATCAGCGCTCCTTCGCTATCGAACCGGAATTATCCGGTATCGGTGGGCCGAAGGAGCGAGGGTGCCTGAATGCAGGCCCGGGAACCGTGATGGATTAGCGTTCGTCAGCGCGCGGTGCTTCGCAGGCGTTGGATTTCTGCGCGCCAGCGCAGATGTTCAGTCTTTGCCGGCGCGTCTTGCCTGTCGATCTGCCATGGGTACCCTGGCCGCCGCGTCGCGTGATCCCGCGTCGCGCAAGTGTCCGGGCTCAGGACTTGTCCACCGCATCTCGGATGGATAGCATCGGATCGTGCCGACATCCTCGAGATGGTCGGGCTCGATGTGTTCGGGCAGCGGCATTGCCGGGCCATTTTTCCCCAGCGTCGTCCGGTCGGCATCGAACCTGCGGGCACCTACTGCACGGAGCCGGCGGCGCGATGCGTCGCCCGGCCCCTCATTCCCCGCATCAGTCGTACTGCGGTGGCGCCTCGCCGATGGACTCCACGGTACGCGGCAGCCCGCGGTCGCCCGGGCCGCCGTGGCGCACCTTCGCTACGCCGATGCGCACCAGATGCTCTTCATCGAACACGTAGCGCATCACGCGCCGGGGCTTGAGCCCGAGCCCGTCGAGCCGCGTCTGCTGGACCGAGCGCGGGTCGTCGTCCTCGAGCTCGAAGGATTCCACGTCCCCGATCGGGCTGCCGACGTAGCAACTGCCGCGGTCGCGCAGCTTGCCGCTGGTAAAGAAGCTGAACAGGTGGTCGTCGTCCCAGTCGAAGGCTTGCTGGATGACGTCGTGCAGGTCCCACAGCGTGTGATCCCCGGCGAGCTCGACGGTGCGCGTGACCTCGTCGTCGACGCTCTCCAGTGCCAGCTTCAGGCGGTAGACGTGCTCCGGGATCGCGTCGGAGTCGATGCCGGCGGGTTCGTCGAGGAATACCGGCGCGCGCAGACGGACCTCGACGGGCTTGCCGCGCGCCGTGACGCGGAACGTCCGTGCAACCGTTTCGTCGTCGTTCCGGGCCTTGCCGAATGCCCCGTCGTCATCGACGTGCGCGAATGCGCGCGCCAGCGCCTCGGCCAACGCGAGCTCGTCGGCGTTCGGGGCGCACCGCACCAGGTCCGGCTCGAGCGCGATCAGCGACGGGAAGGCGTCCTCGTGCGCAAGCGTCCAGCCGTGCGCCTCGCGCTCCTCGCGCCGCACCGGCGTGACGTCGCTCGTCGGGTCGAAGTTCAGGCCGAGGTGGGCCGGCACGCCGGGAATGCCAGCCTCCACATCGATGTCGCCGCGCGGGTGGTCACGGTGCACGGCGTCGGCGACGTCCACGTAGCGCTCGTAGTCGGCCAGGCTGTGGTACAGCACCACGCCGAAGCTCTCGCCCATCTGGCCGATCACCACCGCGACCGCGTCGCGCACGTCGAAGGCCTCCACGTCGACCAGGAACAGCGCGTCGTCGCCCGGCACCGTCTTCCAGGGAGCCGCCCGCCACAGCGCGGCCATCGCCTCGAAGAAGTCGCCGACCGCATCGGCTTCCAGGCCCTCGCCGATCCAGCCCGGGTCTCCCTCCCCCTTCACCATCTCGGCAAGACCTGCTGCCGCCGCGTCGATCTCGGGCGTGGCCGCGACGACGATCTCGATATCCGGGAACGCGCCGCGCAGCGCGTCGGCGAGCTCGTCGGAGGCGGTGCGCAGGCGCGCAGGTGGACCGGCGGGCCCCATCGCCGCGGATGCGATCGTCCTGCGCAGGCTGTCGGCCGCCAGCCCGGACAGCTCGTCCGGCCGGCCGACCTCCACGTTCAGGGACAGCCCGTCGACCGGATCGAGCCACAGCAGCAATGCCGGCTGGAAGGATTCGCCGTCCTCGATCACCGTGGACGGCATCGACACGATGCCGACGACCCATTCCTTGGCAGTGGCGGTGGCGGAGGAGGGCTTGCGGCGACGTGCGGACATGGGCATGACCGGGTCAGGCGGGAAGGTGGGAAGTGTGCAGCCGGGCACGTTCGAAAGCACGCCCGTTGGAGATTGCGGCCTGGAAGTCAGGGCCCGACCAGGGGCGCTCCGCCGGAGTGGCGGCCTCTCTTTCACGACGACATGCGCGGACCGACGCGGCGCATGCGCATCGGCCTCTACGGACCGCACTACCTGATGCCGAACGCCGGCGAGAGCTGAACGCGGGGAACGGCCGGCGTCCCCGTTCCGATTCAGCCAGGTCTCGTCGCCAGCCAGGCCCGCCAGCCTCCGCTGGCGGTGATGTCGGTCGCGTCGGCAACCGCTGCGGCTTCGCACAGGAATCCGTGCACGGTGCTTCCGTCCTCGAGTTCGAGCGTGCCGAGGCCGAGTGGCGCCGGGATGCCCGCCAGCAGATCCCCCACCCGCTCGCGCGGTAGGGCCCACACCTCCAGTTCGATGGCGGCGCCCTCGTCGTCGGGAGCGGCGCGCACGAGCCCCGGCCGCGCCGGCGGTCCGTCCGGCAAGGCGTACAACCGGTAGTCGGGCGTGGTGCGCGTGGCACGCAGCCGTCGCCCGCTGCGCCCGGTCAGCTCGGGGTTCAGGGGCAACCCGCTCATGTGGGCGCCGACCACCGCGATGGCCAGCTCGTGCGCGGCGAGCGGATCCACCGTGCCCGTGGCTGCGGGCAGGGTGTGGCCGGTCGCGCCCGGGGAGGCGTTCGCCACCCGCTGCAGGTCACGGGCGAGCGCGATCGCGGCGCCGTCGGCCGCCTCTCCGGTCAGCAGCGTCACGTTGCCGGGCAGCCCGTCCGCACGCGGCGCGACCGGCACGGCGACGGCCGCCATGCGCAGCAGGTTCGCAAAGTTGGTGTAGTGGCCCAGCCGGGTGTTCGCGCCCACGGGGTCGCTTGCGTCCTGCTCGCGCGTGCACAGGAACGGTACCGTGGGCACGCACAGCGCATCGATGTCCGCGAGCAACCGCTCGCTGTCCCGCTCAAGCTCGGCGACGCGGTAGAAGTCGCGGAAGGCGTCCGTCGCCGAACGGCCTATCGCGCCCTGCACGATGCGCCGCGTGATCGGGTGCAGCGCGTCGGGGTCGGTCTCCAGCAGCTCGGCGACGACGCCGTGGCGCTCGGCCACCCAGCAGCCCGCGTAGAGCAGCTCGGCGATGTCGTGCAGGGGCGCAAGATCCAGCTCGACCAGCTCGTGACCGAGACTCACGAGCAGCGCGCAGGCGGCGTCGAACGATTCGACCTGCTCAGGCTCGTCGCTCGCCAGGCGCGCGGCGCGGCCCGGCACGCCGATGCGCGAGCGCGGTGCCCACATCGGCGTCACCGGCGCGGGCATCGGCCGCGAGTACGGATCCTCAGGATCGAAGGCGGACAGCACCTGCAGCACCCGGTGCGCATCGTCCACGTTGCCGGCGAACACCGACACGGTGTCGATGGTGCGGCATGCCGGGACCGTGCCGCGTGCGCTGATGCGTCCGGGCGTCGGCTTGAGCCCGACGAGGTTGTTGTGCGCGGCAGGCACCCGGCCGGAGCCTGCGGTGTCGGTGCCGAGCGAGAAGCTTGCCAGGCCCCGCGCGACCGAGACGGCGGAGCCCGAGCTGGAGCCGCCGGGAATTAGGCGCTCATCGATGGGGTTGCGCGGTACCGGCCACGGGCTGCGCGTGCCCACGAGGCCGGTGGCGAACTGGTCCAGGTTCGCCTTGCCGACGACGATGGCGCCGGCGGCGCGCAGCGCGGCCACCACGGCCGAGTCCTCCCGGGCCTGGTAGGCGTAGGCGGCGCACCCGGCCGTGGTGGTGCGTCCGGCGACGTCGATGTTGTCCTTGACGACGTACGGCACGCCCCACAGCGTGCGGGCGGCGTCGAAATCTCCGAGCGACTCGGCCTCGGCCACGAGATCGTCGGCGGCGACGAGGTCGATGAAGATGCCCGGATCCCCGCTTCCGGCGATCCGGCGCGACGCCTCGCGCAGCACGTCGGCGGGACTCGTGCCGCTTCGGTAGGCGGCGTGCAGGGAGGCGATGTCGAAGCCGAGCGTCCCGAGTGCGGTGGCGTTCATGCCGTCTCCGCGTCCAGCAGCTGCACCGGCAGGGTCCACTGGATCAGCACCACGCAGCCGTGCTCCGAGCGCACCGAATGGATGCTGCCCGCGGCGTTGACGACGAGGCTGCCCGCACCGTACTCGCCGCGCTCGTCGCTCTGCGAGCCTTCCAGCACCATCACCGTCTCCAGCCCCGCGTGCCGATGACGCGGCACCGATGCGCCGGGGGCGTAGCGCAGCAGCGCGACGCTCGGCTCGCCGGGGTGCAGCGTGCAGATCTCCACCCCTTCGCGAAAGGGCTCGAAGGGCAGCTGTCGCCAGCCCCCCTGCAGCAGTTCGGGGTGATGGGGGGCATCGGTCGGCGTCATGAGAGGGCGTCCAGGAGGTCCGCGGTGGTGGCCGTCCAGCCGACGATGGCGCCCTGGGAGCGCACCATCTCCAGCGTTGCGGCGTGGAAGGCCGGGAAGTAGCTGGCGCAGGCGTCGCTTGCGAGCACGCAATCGAAGCCGCGATCGTTCGCCTCGCGCATCGTGCTCTGCACGCAGACCTCGGTCGTGACGCCTGCCAGTACCAGTTGCGTCGTGCCAAATGATGCAAGCGTGTCACTTAGACCGGTGGCGTGGAAGGCGCCCTTGCCAGGCTTGTCGATCACGGGTTCGCCGGTCAGCGGCGCCAGCTCGGGCACGATCTCCGCGCCCGGCTCGCCCGCGACCAGTAGCCGGCCCATCGGGCCGGGGTCGCCGATGCGCAGCCCCGGCGCACCGCGCCGGCGCTTGGCGGGCGGGCAGTCGGCGAGGTCCGGGCGATGGCATTCGCGCGTGTGCAGCACCGGCAGACCGGCGCCGCGGAACGCATCGAGCAGCGTTCGCACCCGCGGCACGATCGCCCCCAGCGGGGTGACGTCGTTGCCGAGGCTTGCGCCGAAGCCGCCCGGCTCGACGAAATCGCGCTGCATGTCGATGACGATCAGCGCCACGCCGGCGCCCTCCAGCTCGAACTCGAACGGCTCGGCCCGCAGGGTGTTCAAGCGGCACGTCCCAGGTTCGCCCGACCCGCGGTGCCCGCCATGTACGCACCGATCCGCATGCGGTTCGCATCGCGCGCCGGCGTCTCGAACACGATCCGCCCGTCGCTCATGACCAGCACCCGGTCGGCCAGCTCCAGCACCTCGTCCAGATCCTCGCTCAGCATCAGCACCGCGCAACCCGCGTCGCGCGCGGCGTGCAGCCGGGCGCGGATCTCGCCCGTCGCACCGACGTCGAGCCCGAAGCAGGGGTTGGCAACGATCAGCAGCCGCACGTCGCCATCGAGCTCGCGCGCGAGCACGGCGCGTTGCACGTTGCCGCCGGACAGCGAGGCGATCGGCTGCGCAGGCGTTCCGGCGCGCACCCCGAACGCCTCGATCAGCCGCTGTGCGCGATGGCGCATGGCGACGCGGTCGAGCCATAGGCGCGGGCGCCCGGTCGTGTCGACGTCGAACTCGCGCATCGACAGGTTCTCCGCCAGGGAGAGCGCCGGGGCGCAGGCATTCGCCAGCGGCTCCTCGGGCAGGAAGCGCACGCCGCGCTCGCGTTGCTGACGACGGGTGCCGGCGAACGGCGCATCGTCCACCGACACGCTGCCCGCCAGCAGCGGGCGCTGGCCGGACAGCAGCTCCAGCAGCTCGGTCTGGCCATTGCCCGCCACACCGGCCACGCCGACGAGCTCGCCGGCGCGGATCTCCAGCGCGTCGATGCGGATCGAGGGGGCGCCGCGCCGGTCGAGCGCGCGTACGCCCTCGACGCGCAGCCGCACGGGCGCGGCCGCTTCGGAGGACCCGCCGGGCTCGTGCCCGGCGTGCGGATCGGGCCGTGCCCGGGCGGTGGCCGCTGCCCGTCCGCCCGCCGCCGCTCCAGCCGGCGCCCGCTCGCCGGGCGCCGGGCCTTCTGCGCCCACCATCATCCGCGCCATCGCCTCGCGCGAGAGCCCCTGGACCGGCCCGCCGCCGACGTGCCGACCGGCGCGCAGCACGGTGGCCGCGCGGGCGAAGGCCTCGACCTCGCGCAGCTTGTGCGTGATCATCAGCACCGTCACCCGCCCCGCGTCGCACAGGTCGCCGACGTGGCCGAGCACGTCGTCGGCCTCCTGCGGCGTGAGCACCGAGGTCGGCTCGTCCAGGATCAGGAAGCCCCGACCGAGCCAGAACTGCTTGAAGATCTCGAGTTTCTGGCGCTCACCGGCGGCGAGCCGTCCGACGGGCCGGTCCAGGTCCACCGCGAAGGGCATGGTGTCGAGGAACGCGCCGAGACGCTCTCGCTCGCGCCGCGGGTGGATGATGGCGGGTACGCGGTCGGCCGCGATGATCAGGTTCTCCGCCCCGGTCATCGACGGGGCGAGCGTGAAGTGCTGGTACACCATGCCAAGCCCGAGCCGGTGCGCGTCGCGCGGGTGCGAGATCACCGCCTCCCGCCCGTCCACCGCCACCTGGCCGGCGTCCGGACGGTAGAAGCCCGTCAGGCACTTCACCAGCGTGGACTTGCCCGCGCCGTTCTCGCCCAGCAGGGCATGGAAGTCGCCGGCGGGGACCGTCATCGAGACGTCCTCGAGCGCCACGACCGAGCCGAAGCGCTTGGTCATCGAGACGATCTCGACGCCTCGGGCGGCGGTATCGGTGATGGCGCCAGCAACGGCGTCGGTCCGGGAGTTCATGGTAATGCAGCCATCAGGCTTGCACCGTCCGACACCGCACCGAACACGCCACCCTGCATCTGGATCATCGACAGCGCGGCGTCATGGTTCGCGGCGTCCGTGGCGCCGCAGCAGTCCTCGAGCACCACGCACTCGAACCCCCGGTCGTTCGCCTCGCGCATCGTGGTGTGCACGCACACGTCGGTGGTGATGCCCGTCAGCACCAGGTTGCGGATGCCCGCGGTGCGCAGGATCAGCTCCAGGTCGGTGGCGCAGAAGCTGCCCTTGCCCGGCTTGTCGATGATGGTCTCGCCGGGCAACGGCGCCAGCTCCTCGACGATCTCCCAGCCGGGCTCGCCGCGCACCAGGATGCGGCCGCAGGGGCCGGGGTCCCCGATGCCCGCGCCGATGCGCCGGCTGCGCCAGCGCTTGTTCGCGGGCAGGTCCGACAGGTCAGGCCGGTGACCTTCGCGCGTGTGCAGCACCGGGTAGCCATTGGCGCGCATCGCCTCCAGCACGCGCCGGATCGGGTCGATCGGGGCGCGAGTGAGCGACAGGTCGTAGCCCATCGTGTCGACGTAGCCGCCGATGCCGCAGAAGTCGGTCTGCATGTCGATGACCATCAGCGCGGTGTTCGCCGCCGACAGCTCGCCGTCGAAGGGCCAGGGGTAGGGCCGGCTGTCGAGGGTGCTCACGAGGTGCGGTCCGCGTCGGGCGCGTAGTCGCGCGTGGGTGCATCGAACCCGCACGGCGTGCCGTCGACCACCTGCACCGTGTCCTCCCACGGCAACCGGTAGCGGCCGTCGACCAGGTCCTGCATGTAGGTGTAGGGGCAATCGGTCGCGCCGCCGCGCACGGCGGTGAAGCCGCGGTGCCCGAGCTGGTAGATGTTGTTCTCCACGCCCCAGCGCGCCCGCGCCTCGCGCACCAGATCCGGGCGCACCTCGGCGCTGACGATCTCGTCGACCCGGCCGCTGGTGCCATGCGCCACTACCGCGCCGTCGAAGTCCACGATCATCGCCTCGCCCATGCTGTCGAACGTGCCGTCGCTGCCGGACAGGCAGACGTTGGCCGTGACCATGAGGTTGCAGAACGCGTTGGAGCGGTTGGTGAAGCCCCAGCTTTCCCGGATCGGCGCGGTGTAGCCCGCCGTGCGCAGCATGATCTCGGCGCCGCGGTAGGCGCACTCGCGCGCCATCTCCGGGAACATGCCGTCGTGGCAGATGATCAGGCCGAGCCGGCAGCCTTTGGGGCCGTCGATGACCGGGATGCCGAGGTCCCCCGGCTCCCAGGGTTCGACCGGCACCCAGGGGTGCAGCTTGCGGTAGTACAGCCGCTCGGCGCCGGTGTCGTCGATGACGATGCCGACGTTGTACGGGTTGCCGTTCGGATTGTGCTCCATGATCGAGAAGCAGCCCCAGATCCGGTGCTCGCGGCAGGCGCCGGCGAGCGCCTCCATCTCCGGACCGTCGCGACGGCACATGATCGCAGGGTCGGTGCTCATGGACAGTCCGTGCAGGCAGTATTCGGGGAACACCACCAGGTCCATGGCCGGCAGGTTCCGCCGCGCCTTGCCCACCAGCGCCACGGTGCGCTGCACCTGCGCGGCCAGCTGCTCGGGTGTGTCGATGCGCGACAGCTGCGATTGCACCAGTCCGATGACCACGCCTTGCGGCGACGTGTTCAGTCCGCCCAGTCCGTTCATGGTGTTCTCTCGAGTCGATGTGGAAGGAAGGCGCCCGGCGCCGGCTCGCTCATCGGTTCAGCCGCAGCTCGCCGGGGGCACCCGCCAGGGGCCGCGTGGGGGAGCTCGTCACGATCAGCACCACCAGGGTGAGCACGTAGGGCGCGGCGCCGATCAGGTGGTAGCCGCCGCCGACGCCGACGGACTGCAGGGCCGGCCCCAGCGCCCCGGCTCCGCCGAACAGCAGCGAGGCGCCCAGACAGCCGATCGGATTCCAGCGCGCGAAAATCACTAGCGCCACCGCGATCAGGCCCTGCCCGGAGGAGATGCCCTCGTTCCAGCTACCGGGGTAGTACAGCGACAGCGAGGCGCCGCCGATGCCCGCGAGCGCACCGCCCAGCGAGGTGGCCGCGAAGCGCACCCGCACCGAGGACAACCCGAGCGCACGCGCCGCGGCGTCGCTGTCGCCCACGGTGCGCACGACGAGCCCGAAGCGCGTGCGCCGGAACATCCACGCCATGGCGAACGCCAGCGCCACGCCGATCAGGAACAGCACGTTGACCTCGAGCGCGGCCTGTACCTGAGACGAGGAGGACCAGCCGCCGAGCGACACCGACGGCAGGTTCGGTGCGGGCGGCTGGATGAACGGCTTGCCGAAATGGAAGGCCAGCCCGGTGCCGAGCAGCATCAGCGCGATGCCGATCGCGATGTCGTTGACCCGCGGCAGGCTGCAGCACACCGCGTGCAGCGCACCGAAACCTGCGCCCGCCACGGCCGCGGCGAGCACGCCGATCCAGGGGGAGCCCGTCAGCACGGCCCCGGCGTAGCCGCTCATCGCGCCGAACACCAGCGTGCCCTCGAGCCCGAGGTTGACCCGGCCCGAACGCTCGGTCAGGCACTCGCCCAGGCTGACGAACAGGAACGGCACCGAGACCCGGATGGCGCCCGCGAGGACCGCCAGCGGCACGCCCCACCAACCGATGTCGCCGACGCTCATCGCGCTTCGACACCGATGGGGGCGACGTTGCCGACGGGGGCGGCGGGCGCGACGGGGGCGGCACGAGAAAACGCGCGACCGCGCAGGGTCTCGCCGACCAGGATCGCCACGAACACAAAGCCCTGCAGCACCAGCATGGTCGCGTCCGGCAGGTCCATGCGCCGCTGCACCAGCCCGCTCGAGGCCTCGAACCCTGCCAGCAGGATCGCCACCGGCACGATGCCCAGCGGATGGTGCCGGGCGAGAAAGGACACCAGGATGCCGGTCAGGCCGACGCCTGCGGCCAGCGAGGCGTTGGCCGAGCCCTGCACGGCGGCGACCTCGAAGAAGCCTGCCAGCCCCGCCAGTGCTCCGCCCAGCGCGCAGGATCCGATCACGAGCGCGCCCACGGGTAGCCCCTGCAGGGCCGCGGCGCGCGGGTTGCCGCCGACGATGCGGGCCGCGAAGCCCAGCGTGGTGAAGCGCAGCAGCGCCCAGCAGGCGAGGCACGCCAGGACCCCCGTGGCGAGCCCCCAGTGCACGTCCAGCCCGGGGATCGTACCGATACGCTCGGCCTCGCCGAGCGGCGCGGTCGAGGGCTTGTTCAGGCTGGCGGGGTCGCGCAGCGGGCCCTCCACGAGATGATTCATGAGCGCGATGGCGATGTAGGCGAGCAGCAGGCTGGAGATCGTCTCGTTGACGCCGCGCCGGTGGCGCAGCCAGCCCGCCGCGCCGATCCAGGCACCGCCGACGAGCGCGGCCGTCAGCCCCATCAGCATCAGGCTCGTCAGGCCATCGGTCAGGACCGCACCGAGCCCGCCCGCCGCCACCCCGCCGAGCACGATCGCGCCCTCGCCGCCGATGACGATCAGCCCCAGGCGCGCGGGAAGGGCGACGCACAGCGCGGCCAGCAGCAGCGGGGCGGCCCGTGAGAGCGTGTTCGACCAGGAGAACGCGGTGCCGAAGCCTGCCTTCCAGACCAGCGCGTAGAAGGTCGCGGGCGAGTGACCCGTCAGCAGCAGGAACACAGAGAACCCGGCCAGCCCGGCCGCGAGCGTGAGCAGCGGCAGCGCACCGTCGATGGCGCGCGGGGCAACGCCGCGCAGCGAGGCGAACGGTGCAGCCGCGCCGCCCGGTCTCCGGACCGCGCCTTGCGCGTCGATCACCGCCGTCTCCCGTGCAGGCCGTTCGCCCGCGCCTTCAGGACACCGAGCCGAGCACGCCGTCGACCAGATAGTCCATGCTCTCGAGCGCGACATCGCTCTCGACGAAGCTCTGCCCGGCGGTCGCGATGACGTTGCCCTCGTTGTCCTGCAGCGGTCCGCGGATGACCGCGTAGCCGCCTGCCATGATCTGGCCCCGCACCTCCTCGAACTGCTTGCGGGCCGCCTCCGACACCGCCGGGCCGAGCGGGCTCATCTTGACGAAGCCTTCGGCCAGGCCACCGCGCACGAAGTTGTCGATCGGCTCGCCGGCCAGGTGCCTGGCCACCATGTCGGTGTAGACGTTCGCCCAGTTCCACTCCGCGCCCGTGAGGTACTTCTCCGGGGCGAGCGGGCTCTGGTCGGCGTGGTAGCCGCACACGAACGCGTCGCGGCCCGCCGCGGTCTCCACGACCACCTTGGGGCTGTCGACGTGACAGGTGATCACGTCGGCGCCCTGGTCGACGAGTGCGTTGGTGGCCTCGGCCTCCTTGACGGCCATTGACCAGTCGCCGGTGAAGATCACCTGACAGGTGATGGAGGGGTCCACCGCACGCGCACCGAGCAGGAACGAGTTGATGTTGAGCAGCACCTGCGGAATCGGCTTGGCGGCGACGAAACCGAGCTTGTTCGACGTCGTGGCGTGTCCGGCCGCGATGCCGTTCAGGTACTGCGCCATGCCGATGTAGCCGAAATAGGAACCCACATTCGCCGGGTGCACCCCTTCCTGCCACAGCCCGCCGCAGTGCTCGAAGCGCACCTCGGGGTAGTCCTTCGCCACGGTGAGCACGTGCGGGTCGAAGTAGCCGAACGAGGTGGGAAACAGCAGCGGCGCCCCGTCCAGCTCGATCATGCTGCGCATCGACTTCTGCGCCGCGACCGTCTCCGGCACGTTCTCCTCCTCGATCACGATGACGCCGTCCATCGACTTGACAGCGGCCGCGCCCTCGGCGTGGGCCTGGTTGTAGCCGTAGTCGTCCTTCGGCCCGACGTAGAGGAAGCCGACGGTGGTGTCGGCGGCGTGCGCGGTGCGGGGCAGGATGCCCCCGAGCGCGGCGGCGCCCAGCACGCCGCCGCCGGTGATCAGTGCCCTGCGGCGGTCGGGTCGGTGGATCGTGGCCATGCTGCGGCTCCTTGAAGGCCCGGTGGAGGGCGGGGTGGACGGGTGGGGCGAGCGCCCCGTGTCCACCACGCTATCGAAGCCTGCCGCTTCGGTCCGCTGCCATCTTCTCAGCGCACCGTTGCCTGAAACGCAACGCTTGCGCGGCGATCCAGCGCGTCGGCTGCGCGCTTGATGAAGCGCGCCGCGGCGATCGGCAGCGTGCGGCCACGCAATCGCCCGATCAGCAACTCGCCGGGCGGCACGTCGCGCTCCGGCAGCGCCCGCGCGACGATGCCGTCGCTGTCCGGGTCCAGCCCGACGGGAATCTGGAACGCCACGGCACGCTCGTGCAGGACGTAGTGGCGCATGAAATCGAACGAGTCGGACTCGATCACCGGGGCCAGATCCTCCCGCCGCGCGCGCGCGGAGCGATCCAGCAGCGCACGCACTCCATAGGCCTGCGACGGCATTGCGCAAGGCCAGTCGAGACAGTCGCGCAACCGTAGCTCGGTGGTGGCCGCGAGCGGGTGGTCCGAGGCCATGACCGCGTGCACCGCCTGCGGGACCGCGTGCAGCACCTCGAAGCGCACCAGGTTCACCGGCTCGAACACGATCGCCACGTCGCAGCTGAAGCTTGCCAGGTCCGCCTCGGCGGCGACCCGGTCGCGCACGTTGACCGTGAAGCCGACGCCGGGGTGGTCGTGGCGGTAACGGGCGATCTCGGCCGGCAGGAAGAACGGCACCAGCGCCTGCGAGCAGGCGATGCCGACGTGGCCGCGGCGCTCCCCCGTCAGGTCGGCCACCTGGGAGCGCACCGCGCCCAGGTCCGCCTCCTGCTTGCGCACATGCTGGATCAGCAGCTCGCCGGCAGGGTTCAGGCGCATGCCGCGCGGCAGGCGCTCGAACACCTGCGAGCCGAACTCCTCCTCGAATTTCTGGATGCGGCGATTCAGCGCCGAGGCGGTGATGTTCATGTCCTCGGCGGCCTTGCGGATGGAGCCGGTGCGGACCACCGCTTCGATCAGCCGGAAGGTCTGCAGGTGTCGCATGGCAGGTGGGGGGCAGTCGAGGCGTTCGAGCGTTGCGTTCAGAGCAACGCCCGGATGAGAAAATAGCAGCGGTGCGCAGCACCCGAACGTAGCACGCTCATGGCCGTCGCTTGCGCAAGAGGTACGCGCAGGCCCTCGATCCTCCCTTGCCACCCCTGGAGCAGCACGCATGAGCCTGCGCACGTCACGACGCGACATCCTGAAGCTCGGCGGTACCGGGCTGGCGGCCTCCGCGCTGCCGTTCCTGAAGATCCTGCCGGCGAGCGCCGCCACCGACGCCACGCTGGTCGTGGTCAGTGGCGAGACGATCAACAGCCTGGACCTGCACCGCACCGGCACCAACCGGCCGAGCTACCAGGTCGCGATCAACTGCTACGACCGCCTGCTCACCTTCGGCACGCGCACCACCGAGGACGGCGAGCTGGCCTACGACTCGACGGCGCTCGAGCCGGAGCTCGCCGAGACCTGGGAGACCTCCGAGGACGGCCTGACGCTGACCTTCACGCTGCGCGAGGCGACGTTCTGGGACGGCACGCCGGTGACGGCTCAGGACGTGAAATGGTCGTTCGACCGCGCGGTGTCGATCGGCGGCTTCCCGACGGTGCAGATGAAGGCGGGCGGCCTGGAGCGCCCCGAGCAGTTCGAGGCCGTGGACGAGCGCACCTTCCGCATCGCGCTCGACCGGCCCTCCAAGCTCACGCTGCCGGATCTGGCCGTGCCGATTCCCTTCGTCATCAACAGCGCCGTCGCCAAGGCGAACGCCACCGAGGACGACCCCTGGGCCGCCGAGTACCTGCACACCACGCCGGCGGGTTCGGGCGCCTACCGGGTGCTGCGCTGGCAGCCCGGCGAGCAGCTGGTCTACGAGCGCTTCGACGACTGGGCCTGCGGCCCGCTGCCCGAGGTGCGCCGCGTGGTGCTGCGCGAGGTGCCCAACGCCTCCACCCGACGGGCGCTGATCGAGCGCGGGGACGCGAACCTGTCGTTCAACATCCCGAACAAGGACGCCAGCGAGCTGGTCGATGCGGCCGGGGTGCGCGTGGTGTCCACGCCGGTGGACAACTGCATCCACGTGCTGGCGCTGAACACGAACTTCGAGCCCTTCCAGGACCCCGACGTCCGGAAGGCGATCGCCTACGCGGTGCCCTACGAGGAGATCTTCCAACGCGCCGCCTACGGGCGCGGCGCGCGGATGTGGGGCGGCCAGGCGGGCGGGGATTCGATCGCCTGGCCCCAGCCCTCGCCGTACACGAACGACATGGATCTTGCGCGCGAGCACCTGGAGAAGTCCGCGTTCGCCAAGGGCTTCGAGGTGCCGTTCTCGATCGCGCTGAGCCTGTCGGACTGGATGGAGCCGGCGGCGCTGCTGATGCAGGAATCCCTGGGCAAGCTCGGCATCACCACCACGATCGATCGCATCCCGGGGGCGAGCTGGCGCACCGCCGCGCTGGTCGACAAGCGGCTGCCGATGCACCTGGAGAACTTCGGCGGGTGGCTGAACTACCCGTGCTACTACTTCTTCTGGGCCTATCAGGAGGGCCACCTGTTCAACTCGTCGAACTACCGGAACGAGGAGGTGGAGACGCTGGTCGACGAGACGCTGTTCATGAGCGTCGACGACCCGGAGTACGCCCCGAAGATCCGCCGGCTGATCGAGATCGCGTTCGAGGACCTGCCGCGCATCCCGCTCTACCAGCCGGCACTGAACGTCGCGTTGAACGGTGCCGACGGCTACGAGTCCTGGTTTCACCGCCAGCTCGACATCCGGAGCCTCGTGCCGGCGTGAACCCGACGCTTGCCCGCGTCGCCGGCCGCGTCGGCTCGACGCTGCCCGTCGTCGCGGGCGTCGTCGTGATCAGCTTCCTGCTGTCGCGGGCGCTGCCCGGGGACCCGGCGAGCTACTTCGCCGGCCAGCTCGCCGACGCCGAGTCGATCGCGCAGGTGCGCGCCTCGATGGGGCTGGACAAGTCGCTGCCCGCGCAGTTCGTCGACTACGTCGGCGCGCTGCTGCGCGGGGATCTGGGGCGCTCGATGTCGACCGGGCAGACGGTGGCGACGGATCTTGCCAGGCGGCTGCCCGCTTCGCTGGAGCTCACGCTCGCGGCGCTGGTCCTGTCGTGCGCCGTCGCGGTGCCGCTGGGTGTGCTGGCGGCGACGCGCCCGGGCTCGTGGGTCGATCACCTGTGCCGGGTGCTGGTCACCGCGGGCGTCTCGCTGCCGACCTTCTTCACCGGCATCCTGCTGATCTACGTCTTCTACTACCTGCTCGGCTGGGCGCCTTCGCCGCTGGGCAGGCTCGACTTCGTCTACCTGGAGCCTGCCCACGTGACCGGCTTCTACCTGATCGATGCGCTGATCGCGCGCGATGCGGAGACCTTCTTCGCCGCGGTGCGCCAATTGGTGCTGCCGGCCGTCACGCTTGCCTTGTTCACCCTCGCGCCACTGGCACGCATGACGCGCGCGTCGATGCTCGCGGCCCTCGGCTCGGCCCACGTGCGCACCGCGCGCGCCGTCGGTGCCACCCGCCGCAGCGTCGTGCTGGGCCATGCGCTGGGCAACGCGCTGCTGCCCGTGGTCACGACGCTGGGCATGGTGTTCTCGTTCACGCTCGGCGCCAACGTGCTGGTGGAGAAGGTGTTCGCCTGGCCCGGGATCGGCTCCTACGCGGTGGATGCGCTGGTGGTGTCGGACTACGCGGCCGTGCAAGGCTTCGTGCTGACGATGGCGTTGCTGTTCGTCGCGCTGAACCTTCTGATCGACGTGGTCTACACCGTCATCGACCCGCGCATGCGGCGCGGGGCGACCCGGTGAGCGCGAGCGCGCCGGAGCCGTTGCCCGGCGCGCGCGTGTCGGCATCGACATCGGCGTCTGGCTCCGCGCCGGGAGCGTTCGCCCATGCCCGTCGCGTGCTGCGGGACAACCCGGTGACGCTGGTCGGGTTCGTGCTGCTGGCGCTGCTGCTGGTGGTGGCCGTCGGCGGCGAGGCGCTCGCGCCGTACGATCCGCTGGCAAGCTCCGACGCGGTGCTGCAGGCGCCGTCGTTCGCCCACTGGTTCGGCACCGACGCGCTGGGGCGCGACGTGTTCAGCCGCGTGCTGGTGGCCACGCGGCTGGACCTGTCCATCGCGGTCGCTGCGGTGAGCATCGCCTGCGTCGTCGGCAGTGCGCTGGGGGCCGTCGCAGGCTACTTTCCCGGCGCCCTGGAATCGGTCATCGACCGGTTGCTCGACACGATCATGGCGTTCCCGCTGTTCGTGCTCGCGATGGGCATCGTCGCGGCATTGGGCAACACGGTGGAGAACATCGTCTACGCCACCGCCGTCATCAACGTGCCCTTCTACGCCCGCGTGGTGCGCGCCGAGGTGCGCATCCGGCGCGATGCGGCGTTCGCGCGCGCCGCGCGGCTGGCGGGCAACCCCGAGTGGCGCGTGCTGCTGGTGCACCTGCTGCCCAACGCGCTGCCGCCGCTGACCGTGCAGGTGTCGCTGAACCTCGGCTGGGCCGTGCTGAACGCCGCGGGGCTGAGCTTCATCGGGCTCGGGGTGCGACCGCCCACGCCGGAGTGGGGGATCATGGTGGCCGAGGGCGCCAACTACATCGTGTCGGGCGAATGGTGGCTGGCGATGTTCCCGGGCGCGGCGCTGATGCTCGCGGTGTTCACGTTCAACCTGATGGGCGACGGGCTACGCGACATCGTCGACCCGGCCAAGCGCACGTGAGCCCGACGCCGCCGCCTAGCCTGCTGCGGGTGCGCGACCTGGCGGTGTCGTTCCGCACGCGCGACGCCGACGTGGAGGCGGTGCGCGGCGTCGACTTCGAGCTCGCCCCCGGCGAGACGCTCGGCATCGTCGGCGAGTCCGGCTCCGGCAAGTCGGTGTCGGTGCAGGCGATGATGCGCATCCTGGACGCGGGCGGGCACATCTCGTGCGGCGAGATCCTGTACTCGGGCATCGACCTGCGACGCGCCGCCGAGCGCGACCTGCGCGACCTGCGCGGACGCGAACTCGCGATGGTGTTCCAGGACCCGCGGGGCGCGTTGAACCCGATCCGCACGGTGGGTCGCCAGATCGGCGACGTGCTGCGGCTGCACGCCCGGGCCACCCGCACCACGGCCCGCGCCGCGGCCATGCGCGCGCTGGAGGCGGTGCGCATCCAGGATCCCGGGCGCGTGCTGGACGCCTACCCGTTCGAGCTGTCCGGCGGCATGTGCCAGCGCGTCGTCATCGCGCTGGCGCTCGCCTGCGACCCGCGCGTGCTGATCGCCGACGAACCGACCACCGGGCTCGACGTGACGACGCAACGCGCGGTGATGGACCTGATCGCGGGGCTGATTCGTGAACGCGGCATGGGCGCGATCCTGATCACGCATGACCTGGCGCTGGCGGCGGGCTACTGCGACCGCATCGTGGTGATGCACGACGGCCGGATCGTGGAGCGCGGCACGCCGGCGGAGCTGTTCGGCCGACCGCGCGAGCCGTACACGCGTCGCCTGGTGGCCGCCACGTTGCGGCCGGGCGTCTCGCTCGAACAGCTGCTGCCCGAGGTACGACCGGCACGTCGAACGGTCGCGGACCCGGACCCGGACCCGGACCCGGACCCGGACCCGGACCCGGACCCGGACCCGGATTCGAAGCCGGGCTCAGCCCCGGTCGACGGTGCGAGCGTGGAGCCGCTGCTGAGCGCGCGGTCGATCTCGCTGAGCTTCGACACCCCGACCGGGCAGGTGCACGCGGTGCGCGACGTCTCGTTCGAGATCGAACGCGGGCGCAGCCTGGGGCTGGTGGGCGAGTCGGGGTCAGGTAAGTCCACCACGGCCGCGATCGTCGCGCGGCTGCAGGACCCCGACACGGGCACGCTGCACTTCGAGGGGGTGGACCTGACGGCGGTGCCGGCGCGACGGTTCGCCCGGCACGCGCTGCGCCCGCGGATCCAGATGGTGTTCCAGGACTCCGGCGACAGCCTCAACCCACGTCACCGCGCGCGCCACAGCATCGCCGAGCCATTGGAGCGGCTGACACGCCTGGGTCGGCGCGAGCGCCGGGACCGGGTGCACGCGCTTGCCGAGAGCGTGGGCCTGCCAGGCTCGCTCCTGGAACGCTTTCCGCACCAGCTCTCGGGTGGTCAGCGCGCTCGCGTGAACATCGCCCGGGCCATCGCCCTGGACCCTGCGCTGCTGGTGCTCGACGAGCCGACCGCCGCGCTCGACGTCTCCATCCAGGCGGTGGTGCTGAACCTGATCGCCGACCTGCGCGCCGAACGCGAGCTGGCCTGCCTGTTCGTCACGCACGACCTGGAGGTGGTGCGACTGATGTGCGACGACGTGCTGGTGATGCGCGCAGGGGAGCTGGTCGAGCGGGGCACGGTGCATCAGGTGCTCGAGGCGCCGGCGCACGAGTACACCCGCCTGCTGATGGCGGCACGGCCGGTGCCACCGCCGGTTGCGGTGGTTGCAGGTCCCAGTGGCCCGTTCGGGAAATAAGGTTCGCCCTTCGGGAGCCCGAGTGTGCCCACACGCCTGCGTTGCCCCTCCTCGACGCATTCATACCCTTCAGGGTGCCCCGGTGCGCCCTCGGCACGGCGCCTTGCCGTGCGGGCGCACTCGGGCTCTGAGCGTCACCTCATTTCCCGAACGGGCCGCTAGCGTCTGCGGGCCGGGGCGCAGACAGTTGGGTCGGGTCGGCGCATCACCAGGGCGTCGATAGCCCTGCAACCGTCGTCGCGCCCGTTGCCCGAGCACTCGAGGGAGAAGGGATCGCCGGGGCTTCGGTCACGTTCGCGTCGGGCGCCAGATGCCGTGTCCCGCACTCGGCCGTGGTCAAGGCAACCGAAGCGGAAACAGAGTACCGAAGCACGGTCCGAGGGCGGACCGATCCGTAGTAGCGTCGAGCCGACTGTAGTGATCGCGGAGCGAAGGGATCGGGTTGTTCCTGCCGAGCTGTACGTCAACTCTCCTTTCGGGAGGATGAGCGTGTGAGCGAAGCAAAACCTTTTCGATTCCAAAAGCGCTGGTGTGGGAGGCATGGCAGCGCGTGAAGGTGCGTCAGGAAGCTCCGAGGAGGGGGATGAAGCCAATGTAGGAATCGGAGGTCTTCAGAAACCTCCTACAGCGGACCTGGGTATAGGAACGATTAAGGGCCTTCTGCCCCGGATTCGAAGCGCCGTGGTGGCACGGTGGCGCGCCGTTGGGCGCCGAAGGGAGCGGTTGGGACACGCCCCGAGGCGGAGAGGGCGGTGCGCAGCGCTCGATGAGGGCGCGACGTTCGGGCCGAACGCTCCCGATGGGCACCGGCCTCGCTCGGCAGCGGCTGCGCAGGCACGGGCTCAAGCCGAGGCGGCGCTTCGGCGCCTTCATGCCCTGCGGGTGCTCGTCGGTGTCGGGAGGGTGGGGCTCGGCCCTCGGCCTCGGCGGCACGGTGCCCGAGCCGCTCGCTCAGCCGAGAGGCGAGAGCGGCGGCGGTGCGCGAGGATCTTCTCGATCACGGCACGGTCCTCGATGCAGGCGATGATCCGAAGCGTCCCGCCGCAGGCGGCGCAGCGCTCAATATCGATGCCAAAGACACGTCGCAGGCGCTGTGCCCAGCCGGTCGCGGCGCGCCGGGTGCGCTGTTCGGGCTCGCTCGACGCCTCGGAATGCTCGGCCTCGACAGCAGCGGCGCACCTGGCGCCCGGAACGCGTCCGGCGGGGGGCACACGGGCGCGGGCATCGAAGCCTTCCGTATCGTTGTTGGGCACCACGAACGCGCTCGAACCGTCGGCAAGCGTGACATAGCCCGCCGTGTCGTCTCCGAGCGTGAGGAACGAGTTGGTTTGCCTGCGAACGCGGTTCAGGCTCTCGATCCGAAGCTGCGCGCCGGCAGCGTCGCGCACGACGTGGTCGGTGTCGATCCAGGTCTTCGTTCGCTCGGCTCCGATGCGGCCGTCGACGCGCTCGTAGTCGCCTTCGATCGAAAAGCCGCTGCCGTCCGGCTAGGTCGCGCTGAAGTCCCGGTAGGTGACGCTACCGCTGCGAAGTCCGCCCTCGGCGCGATAGTCGCCATCGTAGAGCGTGGTACCGACGTAGCACTCGTCGGACTCGACGGCCCGGACGAATTCACGGGGGTTGGAGGGCGAGAGCACCAGCGAGCCACCGGCGTCGCAGGCATAGCTCTGCCGCAGGTAAGCGCCGATGGTCTCCTCGGAGGCGAAGGTCAGCCCGCTCCGATCGCCCGGCCGATCGCCTCCAGGTCGAAGGCAAGCTGGCGCACCGTCTCCGCATCCGCGACGAGTGATGCGGGGTTCGCGACACGCACCACCTCGCGCAGGATCGCCTCGTAGCTGTCTTCGTCGATCAGTGCTCTCGCGGACGAACCGGGTGCTGTCGTGAGCGAGACGATCGACGCGCCCGAGCGCCGGTCACCGTCGAGGGCGACGACCTCGTCGGTGTCGGTCACCCCTCCGGCCAGCGTGTCGTCGTAGAAGCTCGTGCCGTTCGTGGTGTCGACGACCTCACCGTCGCGCTCGATCTCGTAGCGCAGGCCCGGCATCGCGGCGCGATCCCAGAACAGCTCCGCACCGGTTCTCGAATAGACCTCCGAGCGCAGGTTCGCCGGTGACGCGAGCGTGGGCGGCTTCATCGGACCGACGCCTGTCGTGCGCACCATCACGCGCGAAGGGCTCGAGCGCCGACCCTCGCTGTTGTATCACCCGATGGCTTGCTCGTAAGGCAAGAGCCTTTCCCAATCAACGCGCGTCTCCCTGTTCCAGCCATATTCCGATAAATTCGCCTTCCCATCGAGAATAGTGAGGATTGCATCGTACGCCCTCATCTGGTCAGGGGCGTAATCGGTCTTGCGAAGAAAACGTACCAGCGTGCTCATGACTTGGAATTTCGTTGCCGGATCTTCTATGCCGCCCATGTGCCGCAAGCCCAATGCGCTTACCGCTTCTGAACGGATAAATTCGTCTGGACCATTCAATGCAGTCTCGCAAACTTGGCCGAGTAGATCGTCTCGACCCCACATATGATAAAGACGCTTGAGCGCTTCGGAGCGAATCAAGCTGTCCGAATGATCGATCAGCGCCCGGATGGCTGGCTCGTGCTGAAACAGCATTTCGTTTCTCCGCAGATGCTCTATCTGCCTGACCAGCTGTCTACGAGTCGCTTTTAAGCTTTCCACGGTATCGCAAACTTCTTGTACGTGATTCATCCCGCCAATCGGGGCGCAGCGCTCAACATCGATGCCGAAGACCCGTCGCAGGCGCTGTGCCCAGCCGATCGCGGCGCGCCGGGTGCGCTGTTCGGGCTCGCTCGACGCCTCGGAATGTTCGGCCTCGACAACAGCGGCGCACCTGGCGCCCGGACCGCGTCCGGCGGGGGTCACGCGGGCGCGGTGTCCGCCGTCGATCGACGGGAGGCGGAGTGCGACGCACGGGTCACGGCCGGCCGACAACGTCCGTCGATCCGGTTATGGTCGACCCCTGCACGCATCGCACCGTCTCGCCATGATCCGATGGTTCCGACATCCGCACCGCTGGTTCGCTGCCACCGTGTTCGCGCTCGCGAGTTGCGTTTCCCCGCCGGCCACGACGCTCGAGCGTGACGTGCCCTTGAACCAACTCGACGACGTCGCCCTGCTGGAGACCCTGTGGCGCGAACGCGCTCGGGATCTGTCGGTGTTTTCAGACGAGTTTTTCGCCGCGGTTCCCGAGAAGCAGCTCCGGGAGATCCTGGAACAGGCGATCGACGGCTTCGGTCCGGTCGAGTCGGTGGTCGAGGCGGCCGGGTCCGCCGACTACACGCTGACGACCGCCACGCACGTCGTGCCGCTCACGCTGGTGCGCGACCGGGACGGGTTCGTCACCGGGCTGCTGCTACGCCCGCCGGTCAGCCGGAATGCATCTCTGGACGCCGCCCTGGAGGCACTCGCGGCGGACGGTGCCCGTACCTCGTGGCTGCTCACTCGGAACGGCGAGCGCGTCGACGGCATGGCGAGTGACGAGGCGCTCGCCATCGGTTCGGCGTTCAAGCTGTGGGTGCTCGATGCCTACCGCCGTGCGGTGGAGGCGGGTGATCGCCGACGCGACGAGGTGGTCGTGTTCGAGGACCGTCACCGCTCCTGGCCGAGCGGCCTGCTGCAGGATGCGCCTGATGGGCTGCCGGTCACGCTCGAGACGCTGGCCACCCTGATGATCTCGATGTCCGACAACACCGCCACCGATGTGCTCGTCGACGTGCTCGGTCGCGAGAGCGTGGAGGCGCTGTCACCCTTCGAGCCGCTGCAGACGACGGGCGAGTTCTTCAAGATCAAGCTTGACCCCGCGCTCGAATCCCGCTACGCGGCGGCCGATGCGGACGAGCGGCGCCGACTGCTCGATACGCTGTCGGACGTCACGTTGCCGCCAGTGGCCGAGATGCCCGCCGGGCCGTTGCCGGGAGCCGAGTGGTACGCAAGCGTCGAGGCGTTGTGCGAGATCATCGAACGCGTTGCCGACGAGCCGTCGATGAGCGTGCCGACGGGTCTTGTCGACCGGTCCGGCTGGGCTCGCGTCGCCGACAAGGGCGGCAGCGAGCAGGGCGTGCTGAACGCCACGACGCGTCTCGTGGCCGAGGACGGCACGGTGTGGTGTTTCGCGGTGACCTGGAACGGCGAGGCGGACGGTGAGGGCCGTGCCGCCCCGCTCGATGAGTTGATGCTGCGCGCGAGCGTGGCGAGCGTCGTCGCTCGCCTCGCGCAGGAGCGGTGAGCGAGGACGAGCGCGAACGCGTCGCCGTGAAGGGCCAGGCCCGGGTCAGCTCGCCTCCGGCTCCCAGCCCCCCACCGCCTTGACTTCCAGAAATTCTTCCATCCCCCACCGGCCCCCTTCACGGCCGTTGCCCGACTGCTTGTAGCCGCCGAACGGCGAGCCCGACGAACGTGCCTGACCGTTCATGTCGACCATGCCCGAGCGCAGCTGGCGCGCCACGCGGTTGGCCTTCTCGCCGTCGCCGGTCTGCACGTAGTTGGTCAGTCCGTAGTCGGTGTCGTTGGCGATGCGGATCGCGTCCTGCTCGGTATCGAACGGCATCATCGACAGCACCGGTCCGAAGATCTCCTCGCGCATGATCGTCATGTCGTTGGTGCAGTCGGCGAACACGGTCGGGCGCGCGAAGTAGCCGCGCTCGATGCCGTCGGGCAGACCGGTACCGCCCGCCACCAGGCGCGCCTTGTCCTGCTCGATGCCGGTCCGTATCAGACCCTGCACCTTGTCGAACTGCTGCCGGCTGACCAGCGGGCCGATGTGCGGGCCATCGGTGGTCGCCAGATCGACACCGGTGGCCTCGTTGGCGGCCTTCGCCTCTTCCACCGCCGGGTATAGGAACGATAAAGGGCCTTCTGCCCCGGATTCGAAGCGCCATGGTGGCACGGTAGCGTGCCGTTGGGCGCCGCAGGGAGCGGTTGGGACACGCCCCGGGGTGGAGAGGGCGGTGCGCAGCGCTCGATGAGACGTGCCGCACTTCCATGGCGTGTTCACGCTGCCGCACGAATATCACGGACTGTGGCGCTACAACCAACAATGGTTCGTGGCGACGTTCTTCGAT
>ENA-ORXU01001178-ORXU01001178.1-marine-metagenome-genome-assembly--contig:-NODE-1178-length-23351-cov-3.984661_pt1 | contig 23351 bp, 12 predicted proteins | sample MGYA00237869_ERZ511484 | MGnify/ENA metagenome assembly ERZ511484
TAAAGATTCAGATGTGACATTACCGGATATTTTAAAAGAAAAAGGGTACAAAACCGCTTGTATCGGAAAATGGCATCTTGGCTGGAAATGGGATTTTATCAACGAACCCTCTGGCGAGTATTTAAAAAGGGGCAAACCAACAAAATTTTATACCGCAAAAGATTTGGATTGGGATAGGCCAGTTTCAGGCGGACCTTTAGACCGAGGGTTTGATTATTATTTTGGGGATGGCACTATAAATTTCCCTCCCTATGCCTGGGTCGAAAATGATAAATTCATACAACCTCCAACGGATAATTTAGAATCGAATATTTACCCGGGGTTTAAAGTAAAGGAAGGAAGTTGGGAATTTAGACCTGGCCCCATGGTAAAAAATTGGAATCCTTATGAGGTATTACCGACCATAAGCAAAAAAACAGTGCAGTGGATTGGCGAACAAAATAGTAACACCCCATTTTTTCTATACTTTGCATTGCCTTCCCCGCATGCACCGATTATTCCAAATGACGAATTTGACGGTACTTCCGATGCCGGGCCGTACGGTGATTTTATGGTACAGACGGATCATGTTATCGGTCGGGTTTTAGAAGCCTTGAAACAAAATGGTTTGGAAGAGAATACAATTGTCATTTTCAGTTCGGACAACGGCCCCGAAAAATATGCTTTTCAACGGGGAGAAAATTACGGGCATTTCAGTATGGGAGATTTCAGGGGGCTTAAACGAGATGTTTGGGAAGGAGGGCACCACGTACCCATGCTCATAAAATGGCCTAACCGCATTAAAGGTGGTTCGGAATCAAATGCATTGGTTTCCCAAATCGACATTATGGCCACGCTAGCACATATCGTTGATTACGATTTACTTCGACATGAAGCACAGGACAGTCATAACCTGCTGCCAATTTTAAAAGGGGAAAACATTGAAAGCCCGGTAAGAAAAGAAATGGTACATAATACATATGAAAATAAATGGGGTCTCAGACAGGGAGACTGGCTCTATATAAACAGTAGTTCAGGGGAACACTCCCCGATGCCCGAATCTTTTAAGAAACTCAGGAATTATAAAGATTTCAAATCCGAAGGCTTGCTTTTTAACATGAAAAATGACCCCGAACAGCGCATCAATCTTTTTGCTGAATATCCCGAAATTGTTAAAGAACTCAACAGCGAGCTCAATAAACTTCGCACATTACATAACGACCCCTTGTTGAAAAAGGATACAACGAAACCAGGATTGTAAAAACTAATCCCTTGCATATAAGTGGGAAAATCATTTAAATACCTCAGGCATTCCCGACGAATTGAGAGGCTAGAAGTGTTTTCCATTAGTTATACGTGAAGACGTATGCGTATCGAACCATCAACAAAAATTATAATAAGTAAATGCATATCATGAATAAAGCAGTTGGAATTTTAGTTTATTTTCTCTTGGCAACCAACCTATTTGCACAAACCCCAAACATTCTGCATTACGATAGGCCCGCCGAAGTATGGACGGAAGCCTTGCCCATTGGCAATGGCTATATGGGCGGCATGGTCTTTGGCGACCCCTTTAAAGAACATATTCAACTCAACGAATCGACACTCTATAGCGGTGACCCCAATCGCAACTATGAAAATTTCAATATTCGCGAGGATTATGATGAAATTACGGCACTGTTCGAAGAGGGTAAATATGCCGAAGGTCAAAAAATGGTTCAAGAAAAATGGTTGGGCCGGCCACAAGATCTTTACCAACCAATGAGTGACCTATGGGTCGAAATGGATCATGTTGGGCAGGTTTCCGATTACAAAAGAGTTTTGAATATTTCCAATTCCATCCATAAAGTATCGTATACTATTGGTAAAACAGATTACGAAAGAGAGGTTTTGGCCAGTCACCCCGACCATGTCGTTGCCATAAAATTTTCTGCCAATGGTCCGGAAAAAATGAACGGGGCGATATCTTTTTCGACGATACATGAACCGACCATGGAGATAGGTGGTACAAACAATACGCTTTATCTAAATGCACAGGTACCGGGCTTTGCTTTAAGAAGAACCTTGGAGCATGTAGAGAACTATGGCGATGAACATAAATATCCTGAAATCTACAATCGTGATCGAAGCAGAAAACCCATAGCCAAGCAAATACTGTATCACGATGAGGTCGATGGCCTTGGTATGTATTTTCAATCGCGATTAAAGGTAAATCATGTCGGTGGCGAAGTGAAATATGTTGATGAAAAGTTAATATTTTCAAATGTTGACGAAATGACCATAACACTTACTGCAGCCACAAGCTTTACTTCTTTTGATGAAAGCCCAATAAACAAAGATTTGCCCGAGCAACGCGCTGTTTCACAGCTAGAGCGTTTACAGAATTCGGACTATGAATCCATAAAAGCACGCCATGTAGCAGATTATACCTCGTTGTTCGATCGTGTCGATCTACAGATAAACAAGGCAGGAAAAAAATCGAGTTCACCCACTGATGAGCGCATACGACAGTATAAAGAAGGTGGCGACGAGAATCTCGTTGCCCTATTTTTTCAGTACGGACGTTATTTGATGATATCGGGTTCCAGACCTGGGGGGCAGCCATTGAATCTACAAGGCATTTGGAACGATGAATTGATACCGCCTTGGGCAAGTGGTTATACCATGAACATCAATTTTGAAATGAACTACTGGCCAGCGGAGGTGACCAATCTATCCGAATGCCACGAGCCGTTCTTTAAAGCTGTGAAAGAACTGTCGGCGAATGGTGCTAAGACCGCTAGATCTATGTATGGTAGTCCGGGGTGGCTGGCCAACCACAACATGTCCGTTTGGCGTAATTCGGGGCCCGTCGATTCCTGTGCCTGTTCCTTTTGGCCTATGGCCGGGGGTTGGTTGACCAGCCATTTTTGGGAACATTACCTTTTTACGGGCAACGAGCAATTTCTACTCGAAGAAGTTTATCCTTTGCTTAAAGGTGCCGTACTTTTTTATAACGACTGGCTGGTGCCGAACAAAGACGGGTATTTGGTAACGCCCGTCGGCCATTCCCCAGAGCAGAGTTTTATATACGGAAATGGAGAAAGTTCCACCATGAGTCCAGGACCAACGATGGACATGGCCCTGATAAAGGAAAGTTTCGACCGATACCTACTGGCCCTTGATATCTTGGAAATTGAAGATACCACGTTAAAAAAGGAAGTTGTCGAAAAACAAAGTCGGTTATTGCCTTACCAAATCGGAAAATATGGCCAACTACAGGAATGGCAGTTTGATTTTGAGGATGAAGATAAACAGCATCGACATATTTCACATTTGTACCCATTTCATCCGGGAAATCAGATTACCCCAACGAAAAGCCCAGAATTGAGCAGTGCGGTGAAACAAGCTTTGATTAGAAGGGGAGATCAGGCTACGGGCTGGTCAATGGGCTGGAAGGTCAATATGTGGGCAAGGTTATACGATGGAGACAAGTCTTTAAAGATAATGTCAAAACTTATCAACCTAGTCAAAGAAAACGACCCCAAGTTCAAGGGCTCAGGTAGTTACCCGAATATGTTCGATGCGCATCCGCCCTTTCAAATCGATGGGAATTTCGGTGCCACGGCTGGTATTGCAGAAATGCTGTTGCAGTCGCATGACGGCTTCGTACATATATTACCTGCCTTACCTAGTAAGTGGAAACAAGGCAGTATTTCTGGTCTGAAGGCAAGGGGTGATTTTGAAGTGGATATAGCTTGGACGGGCGGTGAACTTAAAAAAGCAAAAATAAAAGCTAACAAAGACGGCATTCTTCCGATTCGAAGTGGCGTTCCGTTACAAGTCGAAGGAGGGGTAGTAAGAGAAAGTCAAAGTATAAATGAATTATTAAGCGCGATGGATTCGGAACCTTTTTTGAATCATGGGGCAAAAGAGTTGACCCAACTTGAATTTCCGGTCTTTTACGAATATTCAATCGTGACTGAACCGGGTGACGTAATTACGCTGACTAAAAAATAATGATTTTACGGCAGTACTCCGAGCAAGAGGTAAAGAATAGACCCAACTAAGGAGTGTGCAAGCAAGGCCAAAAATAAAGAACGACTATAATTTTCAGTATATTTCCAAAACAAAATAAGAATAGTATAAGCTCATGAAAATGAACCCTTCTAAATTTAGCCTGCTTGCCATTTGTTTATTGTTGTTGTTCGGCTGTAAAGACAATAATAAAGAGATTGAACAAGTAGAAAAAAAACCAAATATCGTTTTCATCCTCGTCGATGATCTCGGCCTTCACGACTTAAGTGTTACGGGCAGTGCCTATTACGAAACCCCGAACGTCGACCAGATTGCCACAGAGGGTATGGTTTTTACCCAAGGCTATGCGGCAAGTCGTGTATGTAGTCCCTCAAGGGCTAGTATTATGACCGGTAAATTTACCGCCAGACATGGTATAACCGATTGGATCGGTGCGGCATCGGGAACGGCTTGGCGAAAGCATAACAGACAGGACAAATTACTGCCGGCCGAGTACGTTCACGGCTTACCAAAAAATGATGTTTCTATCGCCGAAGCTATGAAAGCAGCTGGGTATAAAACTTTTTTTTCGGGGAAATGGCATTTGGGCAAAGAAGGTTCATATCCCAAAGACCATGGATTTGAGATCAATAAAGGAGGTTGGGATAAAGGTAGCCCAATGGGCGGTTATTTTTCACCTTGGGACAATCCGAAATTACCTAATACAGTTGACGGAGAGAACCTTTCGATGCGTCTGGCCAACGAAACGGCAGATTTTATAAAGCAACAAAAAGATTCCACATTTTTTGCGTTTCTCTCCTTTTATGCGGTACACGGCCCGATTCAGACAACAAACGAAAAATGGAAAAAGTATAGGAACAAGGCAGATGCTCAAGGTATTGTAGAAAAGGGATATAAGATGGAACGTGTCTTACCCATCCGACAGGTTCAAGACAACCCCATTTATGCCGGTCTAGTCGAAAGTATGGACGATGCCGTTGGGGTCGTTCTAAAAGCTTTGAAAGATTCAGGATTGGAAGAAAATACGATAGTCGTATTTACTTCCGACAACGGTGGTGTTGCCTCTGGTGATGCATTCTCCACTTCGAACCTTCCCCTACGAGGTGGAAAAGGATACCAATGGGAAGGTGGCATCAGGGAGCCTTATTTTATAAAAGTACCTTGGTTGAAGAAGGGTGGTTCACAAAGCAATTTTCCGGTTACCGGAACGGATTTCTATCCCACCCTTTTAGATTTGGCGGATGTTGATCTCTTGACCGAACAGCATATCGATGGTGTCAGCCTAAAACCTATCTTGGAAGGCAAGGAAATGAAAATTGAAAGGCCCCTTTATTGGCACTATCCGCATTATGGAAATCAAGGGGGTAATCCATCTTCCATTATTCGTGAGGGCAATTGGAAGCTTATCCACTATTGGGAAGACGATAGTGAAGAGCTTTACGACTTAACCTCAGATGGTGGTGAACAATCGGACGTTTTGGATGCAAACCCTGAAATCGCTAAAAATCTAAGTAAAAAACTGTTGGATTGGCTTAGCGAAGTCGGTGCCAATATGCCGTCGTCAGATCCGGAATACAATGAGAAACTAGCCGAACAAAGATATAATAGTATGGTCAATGAAAAATGGCCCGAGTTGGAAGCCCAGCGAATGGAATTTCTATCCGAAGATTTTCAACCCAACGAAGATTGGTGGGGGAGTAGGGTGACAAAAGATTAGACAGACTCATTTTTATGGCTATATAGAGATCAGTAAATAAGAACTTAGGACGAAACAAACAAAGTGGACATTTAATGGGTCCTCCCCTTTTTCCAAGGGAGGTGGCGATAGCCGGAGGGGTACCCTTTAGAGGTTCAAATCTCGTAGAATACTGCAAAAATGCGAATAGCGGGTGGAAATTATTAATTCAAGAAATGTAGATAACTACTGACCTCTACATTTATTTAAATCAGAATAATAGGAAAAAGTGTTGAAATATGGTAATTTAAACATTCGCTAAAGTCAATCCGAATGTCTCCATCCATCCTCGCTTTATTGGCTTTTGCCCCTATTCTCTTGGCGACCGTTCTTCTTATTGGTTTCAGGGTTCCTGCAAAAAAGGCAATGCCCTTGGCATTTATAGCTACGGCAATAATAGCCTATTTGGTTTGGGACAATTCATTAATACATATTCTCGCCTCAGGTATTCAAGGGCTGTTCATCACCTTTGATATCCTCTATATTATCTTCGGGGCCATCGTTCTTTTGAACCTTTTAAAATATTCAACGGCGATTCATACCATTCGCGAAGGTTTTGTCAACATTACCGAAGACCGCAGAATACAGGTCGTGATTATCGCATGGCTGTTCGGTTCGTTTATCGAGGGAGCTGCCGGTTTTGGCACTCCTGCAGCCATAGTGGCCCCTTTGTTGGTGGGACTTGGGTTTCCGGCATTTTGCGCCGTAATGCTGGGCATGATGGTGCAAAGTACGGCGGTAACCTTTGGCGCCGTTGGCACTCCCATATTGGTCGGAGTGAGCGGCGGCATACAAAGCCCCGAATTTACAGCTGAACTCTCGAATTCTGGGATGCAGTTCTCCGATTATATTCAATTGGTAACTTCTCAAGTGGTCATATTACATGCTATCGCAGGGGTACTCATACCTACCCTTATGGTCTGTATGATGACTCGTTTTTTTGGGCGGAACAAATCATGGAAAGAAGGGTTGCAAGTAGTACCTTTTACACTCTTTGGCGGACTAGCCTTTATCGTTCCCTATGTGCTTACCGGTACATATTTAGGTCCGGAATTTCCTTCGTTATTGGGTGCCCTTGTCGGAATTCCAATAGTGGTCTATGCCGCTAAGCGTGGATTTTTAATGCCCAAAAAGGTGTGGACCTTTGATGAAGAAAAAAACTGGCCAAAGACTTGGCTAGGTACTTTAAATGTGAAATTGGACAAACGAGATACGCAGAAAAAAATATCCTTGACAAAAGCGTGGTTGCCCTATGTATTATTGGCCGTTTTTTTAGTATTGTCGAGACTGGGGCAATTGCCCATCAAAAAGTGGTTGACCAGCATCAAAATCGATTGGAACGATATTCTCGGCACTTCCATTTCTGCATCAAGTAGCCCGCTATATTTGCCGGGCACCATTTTGTTATTGGTAGGGCTGATTACCATTGTAATGCACAAGATGAAAGGAAAGGATGTAAAAATGGCATTTTCAGAAAGTGCCAAAATGCTTGTGGGCGCTGGGTTTGTGCTTGTATTTACAATCCCCATGGTTCGTATTTATATCAATTCGGGTATTGATCCGTCCGATTTGCCAAGTATGCCGATAGCCATGGCGGAGTGGGTCGCAGGAAGCGTAGGTGACATATATCCGCTCTTCGCTCCCGCTATTGGGGCGCTCGGAGCCTTTATTGCCGGTAGTAATACGATAAGCAACCTTATGTTTACGCTCTTCCAGTTCGGGGTCGCAACAAAATTGGCGATGCCCTCATTTATGGTTATAGCACTTCAGGCCGTCGGTGCCGCGGCGGGAAATATGATAGCTATCCACAATGTTGTGGCAGCTTGTGCCACCGTGGGTTTTCTTGGGAAAGAGGGAATGGTATTACGAAAGACCATTATCCCGACCCTATATTATTTGGTGATCGTAGGTATTTTGGGACTGATTCTCACTTCATGAATTAATTATTGAATGGAAGATTTTTACAATAGATTAAATAGGGACATTAAGGGCGATGTTTTGGTCGATGCGTATTCCTTGGGCATGTATGCAACGGATGCCAGTATTTATCAGATAAAACCGATCGCTATTGTTGTTCCAAAAGATAGTGACGACGTAAAAAAGGCAATAGCTGCTGCATATTCTCATAAGGTTACCATTCTTCCCAGAGGTGCCGGTACGAGCTTGGCAGGGCAAACGGTCGGAAAATCCATGATTCTGGATTTTTCAAAATATATGAACGCCATCCTAGAAATTAATGAAACCGAAAAATGGGTACGGGTGCAACCGGGCATGGCGAGAGATGATTTAAATGACGTATTGAAAGCTTACGGGCTGCATTTCGCACCGGACCCCGCAACAAGCAGTAGGGCCAATGTCGGGGGAATGGTAGGCAATAATTCATCCGGCACAAAGAGTATTCTATATGGAAAAACCGTAGACCATATTCTCGAAGCTTCGGTGATTTTGGCCGACGGCACCGAAATGTACCTAGCCAAGTGTTCTCCGGAAGAATATAGCGAGAAAGCTTTACAAAAAAATAAAGAGGGCGAAATTTATGCGTCCTTCCAAAAATTAATAGCTGGCAACGTTCAGGAAATAAAGGATCGTTTTCCAAAGGTCATGCGAAGGGTAGGCGGGTACAATTTAGATGAATTTGTAAACACCGATCAATGGAACCTGTGCAAATTGATCTGTGGCAGCGAAGGTACCCTGGCGACCTCCTTGGAATTGAAACTGAATCTTGTCGATCTTCCAAAGCACAAATCGGTCTGCGTAGTCCATTTTTCAGGGGTTCTGGAAGCTATCTCTTCGGTAGAGACAATGTTTCCTTTTATGCCATCTGCCGTGGAAATCTTGGATAGTACCGTAATTGGTTTAAGCAGGGAAAACCTGACCACAAAACACCATTGTCATTTTATAGAGGGAGCTCCGGCTGCCATTATGATCGTGGAGTTTTATGGGGACACGCCCGAGGAGGTGTTGAAAAGGCCTGAGAAAATGATCGCACAACTAAAGGCAAAAAACTTCGGTTATGCCTATCCACTTTTTCCGGAAGGGGAAGCCTACGAAGATGTCTGGGTCATCCGGAAAAAAGGCCTTGGCCTAATGCTTGGCATAAAAGGCAATAAAAAACCCTTAGCTTTTATTGAAGATGCAGGAATACCTTCCAAACATTTGCCCCAGTATATCGATGAGGTTTTGAAAGTTTGCGCAAAACACGGAACCGAGGCCGCCATGTATGCCCACGCAAGTGTAGGGGTCATACATGTGCGTCCAATTTTGGACTTAAGGTTGGCGGAAGACATTGAAAGGTTGAAACATATCGCGGAGGAAACTTTTGAACTTGTTGTAAAATATAAAGGCTCATGGAGCGGGGAACATGGTGATGGTCTTGTGCGTAGCGCTTTTAACAAACGTTTTTTTGGAGATACCCTTTATAATGTGTTTTTGGAGGTGAAAAAACTCTTTGATCCCGATAATCTGATGAATCCGGGTAAAATTATTGAAGCCCAGACCATAGAACATAATTTGCGCTATGGCGAGGTCTATCAGGATCAAGAAGTAAAGACGGAATATAAGTACGAGGCCGAAGAAGGTTTTGCCGCTTCCGTTCATATGTGTACCGGAGTTGGCGAATGCCGAAAGGTATTGGGAGGTACGATGTGCCCCAGTTTTAAAGCTACCAGAGACGAAGAACATTCCACAAGGGGTAGGGCCAATGCACTTCGCATGGCAATGTCGGACCAATTTGGTGCAGCGGGCCTTTCGAGCCAAAGGCTGCATGAGGTCATGGACCTTTGCCTTTCTTGCAAAGCATGCAAATCGGAATGTCCCAGTAATGTCGATATGGCCAAAATGAAAAGCGATACGCTTCAAATGTACTATGACAAACACGGTACAACACTGAGAGATCGGCTGATTAAGGATTCGGCAAAGGCAGCGGCAAGTATATCCGGATGGAAGGCGGGAACAGTAAACAAAATCCAAAAAAGTGGTTTTTTCCGGTCTATTTTAGAACGAACTTCAAAATTTGATAAACGACGGATACTTCCCGATTTCGCTCAAGAGCCGTTTTACAAGTGGTTCGCCAAAAATGCCCACAAGACCAATAAAGGTGATAAAAAAGTGGTGTTGTTCGCGGATACGTATTTGAACTATCACGAGCCACAGATCGGTATCTCTGCCCTTCAGCTACTGAATTCCTGCGGTTACGAAGTGATTCTGGCAAATGTTGGCTGTTGCCAAAGGCCAAAAATTTCACATGGTTTTTTACGGGATGCCAAAAAAGATGGGGAAATAACAATAGTTGAGCTCAAAAAATATTTGGACAATGGATTAAAGGTCGTGGTCTGTGAGCCCAGTTGTGCATCTGCGCTGAACGATGATCTACCCGACATGATTTCTGATCAAGAAATGGCCGAACAATTAAAAAACGGGGTAATGATGATCGATGTCTTTTTGGCCGATGAATTTGAAAACGGACGGTTTGATGTTCATTTTGAACCGGTATCCGAAGCTGTTGCCATCCACGGGCACTGTCATCAAAAAGCATTGTATGGAACAAATTCCATGAAATTGTTGCTAAAGGATTCTGGAAAGGAAGTGACTGAAATTCCTTCGGGATGTTGCGGTATGGCCGGATCTTTCGGGTACGAAAAGGAACATTACGACCTATCCGAAAAAATCGGAAGTGAAATTCTTTTTCCTGCGGTGGAGAAGCTTTCAAACGACCAAGAATTGGTAGCATGCGGTTTCAGTTGCCGCCACCAAATAGAACATTTTACCGATGCAAAACCAAAACATTTTGTAGAAGTGATAAGAGCCGTAAAAAATAATTGATTTGTTTGCCTCGATATTAAAGAGAATGAGTAAATAATTTCAAATTGTAGTACTTTAAGGAACTATATTTTTTCTCTGCGAAACTCCGTGATTCTCGGTGCGACTCTGTGGTATAGCTATTACGCAGAGTTTCCCGAAGTAAAAAGGAGATTCACGGGGTTAATCCTAATAAAAATCAAAATAATGGGAAAAATCGATGAAATGAAAACAAGTACCAGGGTGCTGATGGGCCCTGGCCCAAGTGATGTACACCCTCGGGTATTAAAGGCAATGGCAACACCCTTGATAGGTCATTTAGACCCCGAATTTTTAGAGGTTATGGACGATATCAAGGCCATGACCCAAGAAACCTTGCAAACACAAAATCCGTTGACCTTTGTAGTCTCTGCCCCCGGAAGTGCCGGTATGGAGACATGCCTTGTGAATTTATTGGAGCCGGGTGATGAGGCGGTAATATGTATTCATGGAGTTTTCGGAAACCGTATGGCCGATATTGCAGAACGCTGTGGGGCAACAGTGATTAAAGTAGAAGCAGAATGGGGCACCCCAATAAAGGTCGATGATGTAAAGAAAGCTTTGGAGACCTGCAATCCGAAATTACTGGCCATCGTACATGCGGAGACCTCTACAGGCGTCTTACAGCCTTTGGAAGAAATCAGCAAGTTGACCAAAGCAGCTGAAGCTCTTCTTGTAGTCGATGCCGTTACCTCATATTGCGGTACCGACTTAAAAGTTGATGAATGGGGCATTGATGCGCTATACTCAGGAAGCCAAAAATGCCTAAGTGCACCTCCTGGACTCTCTCCTGTCACTTTTAGCCAAGCCGCGATAGATTTTCTTGATAACAGGAAAACTAAAGTACAGAGTTGGTTTTTAGATTTAACCATGGTCAAGAATTATTGGGCGGGCGCTAAGAGGGCCTACCATCATACTGCTCCCGTATCGGCCATGTTTGCAATGCGCGAGGCCTTGCGTATTGTGTTGGAAGAAGGCCTGGAAAATCGTTTCAAAAGACATCAAAGAAACCATGAGCTATTGCGTGACGGGCTAGAAAGTATGGGATTTGAGTTTCTGGTAGAAAAGCAATATCGCTTGCCCATGCTAAACGCAGTGCGAATTCCAGAAGGGGTAGATGAAGCTGGTGTCCGCAAACGCTTACTTGAAGAATACAATATCGAAATTGGCGGAGGTCTAGGCCCTTATGCCGGAAAAATATGGCGCATCGGACTAATGGGCGAAAGCTCGGATGCCAATCATGTAAATATTTTATTGGCGGCACTTAAGGATGTAATGTAATCTTTGCTGACCCGCATTAGAGTGCTATGGTTCTACCATTATCCTAATGCATAGAACTTGATAAAACTCTTAAAAAGTAGTTCAAATATAACCTTAGGGAACTTTGTGCCCTTTGTGGTTAGTGTAACGGGGAATTAACCACAAAGGACACTAAGAATTACGCAAAGGTCCCGAAGAAATAAAAATTTTAAATCGAAATGCTTCACTTAACTCGGAATAGAACTAATACTATAGATGAAAGAAAGCATTAAATTAATGGTGGGCTGGTTTCTCTTTGCCACATTATTGGTAGGCTGTTCTGAAAGACCAAAGAAACCGGAAACCATTTTGGCCAAGGAAGAACAACCGAATATTATCCTGTTAATGGCCGACGACCAAGGCTGGGGAGACGTGGCCTACAACGGGCATCCGCATCTAAAAACTCCCAATTTAGATGCCATGGCGGCGCAAGGAGCAGTTTTTGAGCGATTTTATTCGGCTTCCGCCGTATGTTCCCCGACTAGGGGGAGCGTGATGACAGGTAGGCATCCTCTACGCTACGGAATATGCACCGCCAATTGCGGCCATATCAAACCTGAGGAAATTACCTTGGGGGAAATGGTTAGGGATTTGGGTTACACCACCGGCCATTTCGGTAAATGGCATTTGGGTACACTGACCCGTGATACGGTAGAAGCGAATCGCGGCGGCCGCCCGAAATTTGATGCCGATTATGCCCCACCATGGGAACATGGTTTCGATGCTAGCTTTGTGACAGAATCCAAAGTACCGACCTGGAACCCTATGATCACGCCGCCAAGTTCTTCCGGTGATGTGAACAAGAGTTTAAAAGCAGGCGAACCATTTAATACTTCGTATTGGACCGGTCCCGGTGAAATCGAAGCCGAGAATTTAGAAGGTGATGATTCGCGGGTGATTATGGATAGGGCCATCCCCTTTATCGAGAATGCGGTGCAACATAAAAAACCGTTCTTAAGTATCATTTGGTTTCATAGTCCGCATTTGCCCGTGTTGACCGGAGATGAATATCGAAAACCCTATGCCGACCTTTCCGAAGACCAACAACATTATTATGGTGTGATAACCGCCTTGGATGAACAGGTAGGGCGTTTGCGAAATGCATTGATAGAATTAGGAATTGTCGAAAATACTGTACTATTCTATACAAGTGATAATGGCCCCGAAGGAAAATCGGTTACTGGCAGAACACAGGGCGTAACTAATGGCCTAAAAGGACGGAAGAGAAGTTTGCATGAAGGGGGCATTCGCGTTCCTGGTATTATTGAATGGAAGGGAACTATTGCAGCGGGTACAAAAGTAAAAACACCCTGTTTTACATCGGACTACTTTCCGACAATTGCGAATATTCTAGGGGTCGACTTGATGAAAAATAAACGCCCTTATGATGGTATCGATATACTTCCTATTGTAAAAGGGCAAGTAGGGCATAGGCCTAAGCCCTTGGCTTTTGAGTTTCAAAAACAAGCCGCTCTAATAGACAATAAATATAAAATTTATAGCGAAGATGGTGGAGAGCGTTTCGCGCTTTACGATTTGCTTACCGATCCTCGAGAACAAAAAAATCTTGCAAACGATCAACCGGAAAAACACCTTGAAATGATTACTAATTGGCGTGCATGGAAAAGTTCGGTGGAGAATAGTGCTGCTGGAAATGATTATTAAAGGTATATCTTGAATAAGATATTTCATTAATTATGATTAGAGTGACAACATAACAAGATTTTGCTTCCCTAATGTTTTACTACTTTGTTTATAGCTCGAATTAAGCGATAGATGTCGTTACGAAAATCGGGGTCGGGACGTATTGAAATCCCATTCCGAAATACTAGTGACTTGAGCGTATCTGGTAAGTCCTTTTCCAATGGCATTGTTGAACCTTGAACGAAAAGGGGAATGACGGGAATGTCCCTCTCAAGAGCAGTCTCAATTTCTAAACGTACAAAGTCTGACGGGTTAGTTAAGCGACTTCCCTTTTCCGCCCCTTCAGTATTAAGCCAGTTATTTCCAATAACGACTAGGGAAACTTTACAAGTAGAAAGTACTTGATTCAGGTGTTTTCTAAAATCTACACCTAAGGGAATCGAATCTACATCTTTAAACACATTATCGACACCGAATTCCTGTACGAGATAATCATAAATTCTTCCAGTAATATCGATACTATCGTTACGTCGGTATGAAATGAAAATTTTACTGGCCTCTTTGATTTTAACTTGTTTAGTTGTAACTGGATTTGCCTTCGGTACCTTTGATTCTTGGGTCGATTTTGATAAGGATGTTTTTGTTCTGTTTCGTGACCATTTATAATAAATTATAAGAACAACAACTATAACAGCCGAGATTAACAAAGCAAAAAATGTCAACGTATCCATAATATTGTTTTTGCTTCTTAGTTTTCATTTGTTGATTAAAGAGTCGAGTTCAACTGAAAGAGTAAGAAATTTGATTTAGCCCTAATGGCATATCGTAATAAATTTACAGTTTATCATTTAGTAGCACAAGAGTCAATTTGTAATATCTTAAATAAGCGCTAGAAATGTTTAGTCTCTTGACTAGCCCACTACCTAGTGCTTCGTTACAATTATTTTTCCCTTTTTCAATGCCTTTTTATCAAGTGGAGCAAGATTTAAGTAAAAGATTGTTAGTCCGAATTATTTGCGTCTTAGAGTGCGTGCGTAGGAAGATTGGTGATGGATACTCTAAGTAGTAATGAATAACTTCCCTCGATACCCTCAATAAGCCAAATGGAATTTAAATTCCACGTTCTTTGCTTTCTCCTCCTTATCTATAATTACGACGCCTTGTTTATACAGGTCTATAGCAAAGTTTATGGTTTTATCGCTTTTGACGATGTCCCAGGCTTCTTGCATACCTTCGCTCCAATTAATATCGTCAAAAACAAAAATCGCGGACGAACTTGTTTTTGCTTTTAGCGCATCAAAGTAAGCGATTGTAGGCTCCTTATTATGATTGCCATCAATGAATATCAAATCAAACAAAGCATCCTCTTTTAAGAGTTTGGGAAATGTGATGTCGAATAACCCTTCCCTAATATCAAATTTTGAGGTCGGGGTAATGGTGGCGAACTGTTTCGCCGATATTTCGCATAATTGCGAAAGCCCTTCCATGGTAATAAATCTAGCTTCATTATTGTCTTTTATGCCTTCCAGGGCATAACAGCCGGATATACCGAGATTTGTGCCAATTTCAAGAATGGTTGAACTGCTATTTTTTTTTGCCAAAAAATAAAAGAACTCGGCCCATTTTTTACTGGAAGCCGCCTTTTTGCAAATATCTTTGACCATTGCCGTTTCGTCCGAACCAAATATTTCATATGAAATCACCGTTTCGTCACTCAAAAGTTGCGTTCTATAGTTCTCGCAATTTAGAAATGCCTTACGGTCTTCGCTCGTAAAATCGGCGTTTTTGACCGCTAATAAGGCCGAAATAGTCTGTTTTAAGGTGGTATTGGTATACTTTGATACTCGTTGCAGCTCTTTTTCCTGATTCAACCGAGCACTGGTAATTGAAAGGTGTTTCTTGATTTTGTTTTTAAGCATTATTAAAGTGGTTAAGCTATTACCCAGCTCAAAAGTACCTATTTCAATTTGAAGTGTCGCCGTTAGCATTCTATAATTTAGATATGGCCAACGGAGGAATTATCTGGAGATGAAGAAGAAGGAGCGTTGAAATTCAGGTAATTCTCTAAGAGAAAACGAACCGTGTAAACCTACCTGTCTTATGAACTCATCTTTTTGGATACTGATTTGAGTTCCCCTCCTAGAATTAGGAGGGGAGCCGCAAAGTTCGGTGAATCAAAACATGACGATAAATCTAACTTATCCGAAATACATAGAGCAATATTTTTTAATGGTCAAAAGATGTGTCCATACTGTAGATAAATCTACCCGTAAAAGTAGCTAACCTCTAACACTCCTTTTATAAATAACATTCGCCACAAGACCTACAATAATTAGGATGATACCGAACACACTCCACCAAGTATAGATTTCACCTAACCATAAAAAACCGATTAGACCAGTAAAAAGTACTTCGAGATACTTGAACGGTGCAACTAGATTGTTGGCCGCTATCTGAAAGGCCTTGGTCATAAAAAGCTGTCCAAAAAAGCCAAAAATTCCCAGGCCTATAAAGAAAAGCCAATCAATTCCCGTTGGATTTTTCCAATAGGGTATGGCCATTAATCCACCGAAGACCACAGCGGTAAACATAAAATAGTTGATGATTACAATCGGGTGATCACGCTGCCCTATTTTGGTAATTGTGATGTAGACCAGACCACTTAATACCGCGGCCGCTAAAATCAATAAGAGTCCGGTGGTATTTACACTAGAATCAAAACCTTTGAGTATCAACACACCCGCAAACGATATTAGAAAGAAGAGCCATTGTGGGGCCTTTATCTTTTCTTTCAGTAGAAATATGGCAAAAATTGCGGAAAATATCGGTGCGAGATAGCGTAGAGAAACCGCTGTTCCGGCAGATAAGTATTTTAGGGACATAAAAAACAAGGTCATTGAGGCAGTTCCTATCAAGGCCCTAACTATCAGCAACTTCTTTTGATTTCCGAGTATGGGTATTTTTAAGCGGAATAACATACCCATTGTAATTACAAGTGAACCCAAACCCCGAAAGAAAACAATTTCATAAGAATTATACTGCGCCAATTCTTTGACCAAAACGTTCATTAGGGTAAATGCCAGAGCACTTATGATCATGTATACTAAGACTTTTCGTATAATCATTTTATAGCTTAACTCGTTTTGCTATCGAAGCGATTTTCAGCCAAAAAAAATCCAACCCAAATTTTATGGGTCGGATGGAATAATTCTTATCGTTGTAAATTATACTGAAAGGCTATACCCTTGGCAAATCACCCTCACCTTTAAGCGGTAGTTCCGATTCGCCCATAAGATAGGTGTCTACATGATAGGCCGCCTGTCGCCCTTCGGAAATGGCCCAAACAATAAGGGATTGCCCTCTGCGCTGATCACCGGCGGCAAAAACACCTGATACATTGGTCTTATAATCTTTTTCGGTGGCTTTAATGTTCGTTCTGCCATCTGCATCTAGGCCTAGTTGCCCGGCAATGGTCATTTCAGAACCTGTGAAACCTAATGCTAATAAAGCCAATTCACATTTCCATTCTTTTTCGGTTCCTTCGACCTCTCTCAATACCGTCGCTTTGCCAGGTTCACGAATCCATTCGACTTCTGCGGTAACCAAGCCTGTTAGGTTGCCATCTTTATCACCAACAAATCTTTTTGTTGAAATACTGAAAAAGCGTTCCGCACCTTCTTTATGGGAAGAACTGGTACGCAATCGCATGGGCCAAAAAGGCCATGGTTGCCCTTCAGGCCGCTCGGTAGTTGACATGGGCATAATTTCGAAATTGGAAACCGATTTAGCACCGTGTCTAAATGATGTTCCAATACAATCGGAACCAGTATCGCCGCCACCAATTACAACAACATTCTTACCGGTCGCCATTATTTCATTTTCGAACTTTTTTACGCCATCGACTCTTCTGTTGTTCTGGGGTAGAAAATCCATGGCTTGCACCACGCCATTTAAATCGGCACCTTCAATTGGTAAATTTCTGCGAACTGTCGCACCACCGCAGAGCACGATAGCCTCATAATCATTTTTCAGCTTATCTGCCTTTACGTCTTTTCCGACATGTACACCACACTTGAATTTGATACCCTCTTCTTCCAAAACTTTTACCCTTCGGTCAATAACGGTCTTCTCCATTTTAAAATCGGGAATACCATAGCGTAAGAGTCCTCCCGGTTTTTCATCGCGCTCAAAAACGGTAACGGTATGGCCGGCACGATTTAACTGCTGCGCAGCGGCGAGACCTGCTGGCCCTGAACCGACTACGGCAACCTTTTTTCCGGTCCTATTCTTAGGTGGTTTGGCCACGATCCATCCTTTTTCAAAGGCGGTCTCGGCAATGTTCTTTTCGATATTTTCTATGGTGACCGGGTCTTCGTTTATACCTAGAACGCAGGCTTCTTCACAGGGCGCTGGGCATAATCTTCCCGTAAATTCCGGAAAATTATTGGTAGCATGTAAAATCTCCGAAGCTTTGTCCCATTTTCCGCGATACACGGCATCGTTAAAATCGGGAATCAGATTTCCCAACGGACATCCACTATGACAAAACGGAATGCCACAGTCCATACATCTGGCTCCTTGATCTTTCAGCTCTTTTTCCTGTAAAGGCTTTGTGAACTCCTTATAATTTTTAACGCGCTCCCCAACCGGGGCATATTCCTCCACTTTTCTATCGAATTCCAAAAATCCTGTAATCTTTCCCATTTCTCGATTTAAATAGTTTCTAATTTTTCTCTTTCCATACGCAACAGCGCCTGTCTGTATTCTTCAGGAAAGACCTTGATGAATTTCGGCAAACAGGTTTCCCATTTCTCAAGAATACGCTGTGCCAACGGACTCATAGTAGAATTGTAATGGCTCTCTATCAGTGCTTTAAGCTGCTTAATATCATTATCCTCGGTAACATCCAATAAGTTCAGCGCATCGTTATTACATTTTTTTCTGAACGTTTTGTTCTCATCGAAAATATAGGCAATACCCCCGCTCATTCCGGCACCAAAATTTCGGCCGACTTCACCAAGTATGACGGCAACACCACCGGTCATATATTCGCAGCCATGATCGCCGATACCTTCAACAACGGCCTTAGCTCCTGAGTTTCGTACACAAAAACGTTCTCCTGCCTTACCATTGATATATGCCCTTCCCGCGGTTGCACCGTATAAGGTTACATTACCGGTAATAACATTCTCTTCCGGTACGATGGTCGAGCCGTCAGGTACCTTAATGACCAATTTGGCTCCCGAAAGTCCTTTTCCAAGGTAATCGTTTGTATTTCCATTTACGGTCATGGTCAAGCCACGTGTGGCAAATGCCCCGAAACTCTGGCCTGCAGATCCGGTAAAGTTCAGTCTTAAGGTGTTTATAGGCAGGCCTTGGGCACCATAGACCTTTGAAATTTCGTTACTAATAATAGCACCCACCGCACGATTCGTATTTTTGATCGGGAAGTCAAGGGTCAATTTTTCCTTTCGGAACAAAGACGGATTCGCCTTGGCAATAATTTCGAATTCTATCGAATTATCGATGTTATGTTTTTGCTTTTGTGTGTTATGGAATTTGGTGCCCGCCGGTACATCGACCTGATATAAAATTGGCGTCAAGTCGATTCCGTTGGCCTTGTAATGGTCAAGGGCCTTCTTACGGTCAAGTTTTTGAACCTGACCTACCATCTCGTTAACCGTTCTAAAGCCGAGCTGTGCCATAATTTCCCGTAGCTCTTGGGCTACGAAATACATATAGTTGACTACGTGTTCAGGTTTGCCCTCGAATTTTTTGCGTAGTTCCGGGTTCTGGGTAGCAATACCTACGGGACAGGTATTCAAATGGCAAACGCGCATCATTATACATCCGGAAGCTACCAAAGGTGCGGTGGCAAAACCGAATTCTTCTGCGCCTAACAAACAGGCAACGGCAACATCGCGACCGGTTTTCAATTGTCCGTCACATTCTAAAACGATACGGTTACGAAGGTCGTTCATGACCAAGGTCTGCTGTGCTTCGGCGATACCTAGTTCCCAAGGTAGGCCGGCATGTTTGAGCGATGTCAACGGAGAAGCCCCGGTTCCACCATCAAAACCGGAAATCAAGACGACATCCGCCTTCGCCTTGGATACACCGGCGGCAACAGTGCCAACGCCTATTTCAGATACCAATTTTACATTGATACGCGCTTTTCGGTTGGCCGATTTTAAATCATAGATCAACTGCGATAAATCTTCGATGGAGTAAATATCGTGATGCGGCGGAGGGGAAATAAGACCTACATAAGGTGTCGAATTCCGCGTCTTGGCAATGGCAGGGTTGACCTTGGGGCCTGGCAGTTGCCCACCTTCGCCCGGTTTGGCACCTTGCGCCATTTTTATCTGTATTTCTTGTGCGTTAGTCAAAAAGTCGGAGGTAACCCCAAAACGACCCGAAGCCACTTGCTTAATAGCGCTGTTTCGCCAATCACCCGTTGCATTTTTGTAAAATCGATCTGCGTCTTCGCCTCCTTCACCGGAATTACTCTTTCCACCGATGCGGTTCATCGCGATGGCCAAATTCTCGTGCGCCTCTTTACTGATGGAACCATAGGACATGGCTCCTGTTTTGAAACGTTTTACGATTTCTGTCCAAGGTTCTACTTCTTCCAAAGGAATTGGATCGTAGTTTGAAAATTCGAACAGTCCGCGAATAGTCATGAGGTTTTTTGACTGCTCATTGACCATTTCAGAGAATTCCTTATACGTATCCGGTTCATTGCCCCGTACCGCTTTTTGTAGCTTAGCTATCGATAGCGGATTGAACATATGTTTCTCGCCATCTCTTCTCCAGCGGTATTCACCACCGATTTCGAGGTCAAGCGTGGCAGCTATTTCCTTTTTTGAAAAGGCATTTTGGTGTCGTTTGGCAACTTCTTTTTCGATTTGATACAGCCCTATGCCCTGAATACGCGTCGGGGTATTCGGAAAGTATTTTTCTACGACCTTCGTGTTGATTCCAATGCACTCGAAGAGTTGAGAGCCACGGTACGAGTTCAAGGTAGAGATACCGATTTTGTTCATTACCTTAAGAATACCTTTGCCGACGGCCTTATTATAATTTTCTACGGCTTCTTCAAAAGTAAAATCGGTAATGTCATGTTCCTCTATCTGTTCTGCGATAATCTCGTTTACCAGATACGGATTTATGGCACTGGCACCGAAACCGAAGAGCAGGCAAAAGTGATGTACTTCCCTTGGCTCTGCCGATTCTATGATGATACTGAGCTTATTTCTTTTGCCGAGTCGCTGTAGACCGGCGTTCACGTATGAACAGGCCAATAATGCCGGTATCGGGGCTTTTGATTTGGTAACGCCCCTATCCGATAGAATAATGATGTTCGTGCCTTCATCTATGGCTTTTGATGCTTGTTTTACCATAGCTTCCAAAGCATCTTCAAGGCCATTATATCCTTTTTCTATATCATAGAGCGTTTCAATGGAAACTACTTTGTAATCAGGGCTGACATCATAATTCTTGATCTTGTCCAAATCTTCTTTCGAAATGACGGGATTCTGTATTTTCAACTTTCGACAATGCAATTCCGAAAATTCGAAAATATTCTGATCACTGCCCAAGGTGAGGCTAATGTCGGTAATGAGTTCTTCGCGGATACCGTCTAAAGGTGGATTCGTTACCTGTGCGAACAATTGTTTGAAATAGTTGTATATCAATTGCGGACGTTGCGACAAGACTGCAATGGGTGTATCCGAACCCATAGAACCGATCGGCTCTTTGGCATTCTTGCTCATGGGGAGGATGATGGTATTGATATCTTCGAGCGTGTACCCAAAAACGGACTTACGTTTCTCTAAAGAGGCTTCCCCTAAAAATAAAGGGCAGTCGTTGTAAGGTATATCTTTTAGGTGTACCAAGTTGTTGTCCAACCATTTTTTATACGGATGGCGCTGCGCGATTTCCTCTTTGATTTCTTCGTCATTGATAATACGGCCTTCCTCCATGTTTACCAAGAACATTTTACCGGGCTCAAGCCTACCGTGGAATTCAACATTTTCCGGAGCTATTTCCAATACGCCCGTTTCCGATGACATGATTACGTAATCATTTTTGGTCACCGTGTATCGCGATGGCCGTAAACCATTGCGATCCAATACGGCCCCGATATAATTACCGTCGGTAAACGGTATCGAAGCTGGTCCGTCCCAAGGTTCCATCATACATGAATGGTATTCGTAGAAGGCTCTCTTGGCTTCTGACATGTCGGGGTTTTTCTCCCATGCCTCCGGCACCAATATCATCATTACTTCTGGTAATGAACGACCGGTCATCAAAAGGAGTTCTACCACCATATCCATGGTTGCAGAATCCGATTTGCCAGGTAATATTATAGGAAGGATATTCTTGATTTCGTCTCCGAACCAATCACTTTTCAGTAACTCTTCGCGTGAGCGCATTCGGGATACATTTCCACGAAGGGTGTTGATTTCACCGTTGTGACACATATACCGGAAGGGTTGCGCCAAATCCCAAGTAGGGAAAGTGTTCGTCGAAAAACGTTGGTGTACCAATGATAATCGGGTTACTACCCGAGGATCCATCAAGTCTTTGTAGTACAGACTGATATCCTTTGGCATCAATAAGCCTTTGAAAATTATGATTTTTGTGGAAAGGCTAGGTAAGTAAAAGAACTTGCTCTCCGAAAGTTTTGAATTGATTACGGCATGCTCGCTGACCTTTCTGGCGATAAAAAGTTTTAGATTGAAGTCGAAGTAGTCTTGCTCTTCGTTTTCCTTTGCTATAAAAATTTGCTTTACGTATGGCTCGGTCTCCATGGCGATTCGACCGGGTATGGAACGGTTCACCGGCACATCTCGCCAGCCAAGTAATTTCAGCCCTTGTTTTTTGATGTTCGCTTCAAAAGTGGAGATACAAAAGTTACGTTGATTTTCTTTCTGGGGAAGGAATACGTTGCTAACCGCATACTCACCCGGTTCAGGAAGTTCAAATTTACATACCGCCTTAAAAAAATCGTGGGGAATATCAATAAGTATACCAGCACCGTCACCGGTTTTTCCATCAGCGCTTACGGCACCGCGATGCTCTAATTTATCCAGAATCTCTAGCGCCTTGTGGATTATATCGTTCGACTTCTTTCCTTTTAGGCTACATATAAAGCCTGCGCCGCAGTTATCGTGTTCAAATTCCGGTAGGTATAACCCTTGCTTCTTCAACGTCCTCATAAATTATGGTATTTCTTCAAAAATAGCATTATTGATAAATTATTAGCAACGATTTGCTAAAAATCAAATAAAAATCCAACGTTTTGAATTAAACGTTAAAAAATACTCAAAAATGGATTTTTGGTAGGTTCATTTTATCAGAATGATAAATTTAACCTTTTTGATAGAGTTGTGAAAGCTTTTCAAGGGGTCAAAAGATAAAAACAAGCTCTTTTTCACAAACACCCCCTTTATTTTTAGTATTACAACATCTAAATAGTTTTAATACCACTTCGATTGCCCAAAAATTTAAGGGTATAATTGCTTAACCGAGTTTTCGATTCCGCTTAATCCTTTAAAACACTTCGTGAAATCACGATTTTTTGAATTTCTGAAGTGCCTTCGTAGATTTGGGTAATCTTCGCATCGCGCATCAACCGTTCTACATGGTAATCCTTTACAAAACCGTTGCCCCCGTGAATTTGAACGGCCTCTACCGTAGTGTCCATGGCGACTTGCGAGGCATACAATTTCGCCATGGCTCCCGATAGATCGTAGTTCAGCCCTTGGTCTTTTTCCCATGCCGCCTTGTAGACCAGATGGCGTGCCGCCTCGATTTGGGTATGCATGTCCGCCAA
>ENA-ORXU01001180-ORXU01001180.1-marine-metagenome-genome-assembly--contig:-NODE-1180-length-23330-cov-5.065755_pt1 | contig 23330 bp, 15 predicted proteins | sample MGYA00237869_ERZ511484 | MGnify/ENA metagenome assembly ERZ511484
TTTTCACAAGCAATTTTCATTTGCTGATAGATCAGCTTAAAGATGTTAGTCTCATTTCTGATTTCAAAATAAGGTTTAGCTTGTAAGGCATCAGTAGATACCAATCCTGAAAACCAAACGTTTGCCACATCTTGATTCCATGCATCAAGTGCTATAGCGGAAATTAGAACACCATCGTTATGTAGAGGTCTGACAATCTTATTAATCTTATCAAAATTCTTTGCTAGCTCGGTCTTTTCGTGCTCGGTTCCGTTTGGATAGCCATCAGTCACGAATATTATCTGATCCAAAGGACTATCATCATCTACTCGTTGGGCTAGTAGAAAAGCCGATTCCCAAGATGTCCAGTTATGAGAATTTTTATTTGATGACTCAAGATACCTCATCATTGCAGTCTCAATTTGGTTAAGGTCTGAACCTTTAGCATTTTCTATTAACATCTCGGATCGAGCGTTAAATGCTAATATTGATACCTTTAATGTCTCTGATAAATAACTGGGCATCTGTCTGAAATACGATACGATATCTTCATAAATTTCAATTCGATTTTGCCGATCTATAGAACTACTCTTGTCTAAACACAAAAGCACATGTCTCGTATCACAATTTGTTGTTGAATGAAAATATAAATGCGGCTTTGGCGAACTCATGTCTTCGTTCAATTCAGCTTCAAAATACATCATTGCACTTGAAGCCTCAAATGTTTTGGTCGACAATATTACAACCTCTTTAATTGGACTTCCAAAAAATAAAAACACATCTCCCGTATCATCGCTTGAAAATGATAGATGACCATTGTTTTCTCTAAGGGTGTTATAACTACTGACAACAGGGTATATTTTTGATCCAATTTGGTCTAAACCGTATATATCCAACAATAAAATATCATCCAATTTCGAAAGCTTATCAGTTGATATAAAGCCAAAGTTTTTAAGCGTAATTATTGTATGACTTGATTCATTATTTACTGGAACTCGTGTAATCAACTTTTCAACATCTAAGCCAAGGCTTACAGTGATTGGGTCAGGCTCAGTTTCGTTCGGTTTTGAAGATTCAGAAATATTGTTCTGACTTTGAACCTGCGATTGACATAAAACCAAGTTGAAACATAAAAAGGATAGCACTAGAGATAGAACTCCAGCAATAGAATGTTGCGTATTCATGATTAAGGTGTTGATTAAAAAACTTGAATAAATATATATAAATAAATTTTAGAAATTCAAATTATCAGTAAAATTTAACACTTTCTAATTATAAAAACTGCCTTCATCAACAATATTGCAAGACCAAAAAATGGGTCAAACATGCTAAATGTGCAAATTTATTCTAATATATATGAATGACTTTCCACACCTTTAAAGTCGTTTACATCATCGTCTTTCTCCAAATGCGTTTTCCACGTTCACTAAAAGGCTCAAACGCGCCAGTTTTGATAGCCAAGAAAAATTCGACTTGCAGTTCGTTTTTATCATGATTTATTAACACCATCTACTGATATATCGGCTTTGATCCTATTGGAACGGTTCATTCCTTTTCAAAAAATGGATAATGGAGCCTCAAAAGATGGAAATTCAAAATTGATGAAAGTCGGTCAAAAGCTATTGCGATCTTATGATTTACAAGGAGCTTTGGATGTTTTTGACGAAGCGTTGGACGCAGATCCCGAACAGCCCTTATTTTATTTTTATCGCGCATGCGCGCTGTCACTCATGGAACGTAAAAAAGAAGCGTTTGAGAGTCTCAATGCCGCCATTGATCATGGACTTGTGGACCGTGAGCAAATTATTACAGAAGATGCTCTAGCTTTTTTGCGTATTCAAGAAGAATTTGAGGGTTTTTGTGTGAAGTATGGGTTGGAGTATTGATTTTTTATTTGCTAATTAAAAATTAAATTCATTTTCAAGTACGACTATTTCATCTGCATTTAAGCTTTCAATAACCAACTCAGCTACCTCCTTGAGGTTTATATGCAATTCATCTAAGGTTTCTCCTTGTGTGTGTGCCCCAGGTAAATTTGGGATATAACCGACATACAATCCTGTTTCTTTGTCTCGCTCGATTTGGACGATAAATTGATATTCTTTCATTTTGATCTTTTCATATTTTAACCAATTTAGTTATTTTTTACTTCATTGACCATTAATTTTGCTGCTGTGGGAAATATTTTGCTATCGAAGCTCTTATTTTTTCGAGATCTGTTTGTCGGTATTCTTCGATGTTGCTGATGCGTTTGTAGCCAGTAAACGATTGGATTAAGCGTAAATCTTCACCACTTTTTAACATATTCGCAATCACACTTTGACGTGTTTTTTGAGGCGTTATTTTATGGCCGTTATCCATCGGAAATTGAATCTACAAAGTTAGCGAGTTGAAATATACAAGAGGTTGTCGTTGGATCAAATTCTTATATGGACTGCTTATACATTGCACTCGCAACAAAAAAGCCCACGGCGCATCACACCTCCTCCTTAAATGCCATCCATTTTTGCGTCACGAAATTTTTCAAATCATCCACATTGTCCAACTCGTCAAATAATTAATGTAACCGCGAACGACTCGCCTCAGGAGGAGAAACATATTGGTGTACATCGTCGTCAGATATTGATGGACCGCATAAAATAATCAGTCGCTCAATTACATTTCGTAGCTCACGAACATTCCCTGTCCATCTATGCGCATGTAAGGCTTGATGCTGATCCTGAGCAGCCACTTTTCTATTTTTTCGAGCACGTGCACTGTCGCTCATGGAACGTAAAAAAGAAGCATTTGAGAGTCTCAATGCCGCCATCGATCATGGACTTATAGACCGAGAGCAGATTAACACAAGAGATGCTCTGCTCTGTTTGCATATTCAAGAAAAAACGTGAAAGATTTTACTTGAAGTATTGGCTGGGGTTTCATCTTCAATTGAAAAATAAATTTCATTTACCTTTGGATTGTCATTTAACTTAGAAGTAATGGAATTTGTTGTAAATGAATTTTTGATACTTTTATTACTAACTCTAAATTTCAAACGGTCATATGAAAGTGATTCTAGATATACAGGATAATCGAGTGCCTTTCTTTTTGGAACTACTTAAGAGCTTAGACTATATCAATATTCTCAAAGAAGTCAAGAGTAGAGAAAAGAGTCAAGCTATTCAAGATTTGGCAGAAGCCTTCAATGATGTGACGCTTTATGAGGAAGGTAAAAAGAAACTCAAATCTGCAAAAGATCTACTCGATGAGGTTTGATGTTATTGCTACCGACCCATTTGCACGCAAATTTAAAAAACTCGCTAAAAAATATCGGTCTCTAAAATCTGACCTGCTCCCAATTATTGAAGAACTTGCTGAAAACCCAAAACTTGGAACTTCCCTTGGTAAGCAATGTTATAAAATTCGAGTCGCTATAACTTCTAAAGGAAAAGGTAAATCTGGCGGTGCCAGGTTAACCACTTACGTCCGAATTCTGAAACAAACAGTCTTTCTTCTCGATATTTACGATAAGTCAGAACAGGATACAATTTCTGATAAGGAACTTAAATTGCTGATTGAACTATTGACAGAAGAATAAAAATATTCTAAAGCTAAAATCTCAAAAAATCATACCTCCTCCTTAAACGCCATCCATTTTTTCGTCACGAAACTCTTTAAGTCATCCACATTATCAAATTCATCAAATAATTGATGTAACCGCGACCGACTTGCTTCTGGCGGAAAAACATATTGGTGAACGTCCTCGTCGGATATAGATGGGCCACATAAAATAATAAGTCGCTCAATCACGTTTCGAAGTTCACGAATATTTCCTGTCCAATTATGTGCTTGTAAGGCTTGAATAGCTTTGGACGAAAATTTCTTTAACGGTGTGCCGTATTCTTGACAAACTTGCTCATTGAAATGATTCACAAGCAACGGAATATCGTCTACGCGCTCGTTGAGTCCCGGCACACATACAATGATGACGGCGAGACGGTGATATAAATCTTCACGGAAATTTCCGTTTTCTATTTCTTTTTTAAGATCCTTGTTAGTTGCAGCGACTACGCGTACATTCACTTGAATTGGTTTTTCACCTCCAACTCGCGTGATCACATTTTCTTGAAGTGCACGAAGCACTTTGGCTTGAGCGGACAAACTCATATCCCCTATTTCATCAAGGAATAAAGTGCCACCATTTGCCTGTTCAAACTTACCAATACGTTGTTTTACCGCTGATGTAAATGATCCCTTTTCATGACCAAATAATTCTGATTCTATTAATTCAGAAGGTATTGCCGCACAATTAACTTCAACAATATTCTTTTCTTTCCGCGCGCTTTTTTCATGTATCCAACGTGCCACTAATTCTTTTCCTGTGCCGTTTGACCCAGTGACTAACACTCGCGCTTCTGTCGGCGCAACCCGCTCGATAGTTGTTTTAATTAAATTTACATGGGCAGACTCTCCAATTATTTCTTGGACTGGTGAAGTCACAACTTTGCGTTTTAATTTCTTGGTTTCCGAAATTAAATTGTGTTTGTCGAGCGCATTTTTTAGGGTAATTAATAATCGATTTAAGTCAGGTGGTTTTGAGACAAAATCGAATGCACCCATTTTGACAGCTTCGACAGCCGTGTCAATATTTGCATGTCCGGAAATCATGATTATCGGCGTTTCCGGAGACATTTGTTGCAGGCGCTCCAACGTCTCCATGCCATCGAGATTTGGCATTTTGATATCGAGAATGACGACATCAAATTTAGCGCGTTTGAACTTGGCTAAACATTCCATTCCATCTTGCGCCTCCGTCACTTCATACTTCTCATACTCAAGAATCTCGCGGAGCGTCTTGCGTATACTCTTTTCATCGTCAACGATTAGAATTTTAGTCATTTGTCTCTTTTACACTGATAGTCAACTGCAATTATATTACAATTTTTTGTAATATGAAAGATGCTGTGCATGAGATGAACCTATTTTTTATTCTCTTATCCTTAGTTTTTGTATGTATTTAATGTTGTTTATCATGGAGTTAGCTGATATTCTAGCCGCATTATTGGCCTTCAAATAATTTTAATAAAAAATGAAGTACAAACCACACTGCAACTATGAAAGATCAAGAATCAACAGACATCAGTTCATGAGCGAGGTAGGCCATGGATGATGCCCCATAAAATATAGCATCCTCATCCACATCGAAATAAGGTGAATGCACTGGTGCTGTGATACCCCGCTTTTGATTTGCTACCCCTATGCGGTAGAATACGGAAGGGACAATTTGCGCATACCGAGCGAAATCTTCAGCACTCATGCGAAACGGCAAATCCACCACTTGGTCAGCACCAAATAGATCTTGGCAGACAGCCTTCGCTATCGGAGTGATATTCGGATCATTCAATAAATAAGGATATCCATGTATAATATTCGTTTCGGCGGAGCATCCACCGGCCGCGGCCAAATGCGAGGCAGTCTCTGTAATAAGTTCGAGCGCAGTGGCTCGCCACGTCTCATCCATCGTGCGCAAAGTGCCTTTGATGACGACCTCTTCCGGAATAATATTAAATGAACCTCCCTTCGTCTCGATATGGCCAAACGAAATGACTGTCGGAATGCTAGGATCGGCACGGCGACTTACGATTTGTTGTACCTGAGTGATAAATGTTGACGCCGCCACGATGGGATCTACAAACTCGATGGGTACGGCCGCATGGCCTCCCTTTCCGCGAAATGTTATCATCAACTCATCCGCCGAAGCCATGAACATCCCAGATTTGAAACCCAATGTGCCAACCTCGAGTGGTGGGTGCACATGTAAACCCAACATGATATCTATGGCTGGAGTATCTGTCATCACACCTGCTGCAATAATATCGCGTGCACCACCGGGCAATTTTTCTTCGGCAGGCTGAAATACAAACTTTACTCTCCCGGGGAGCTCATCTTCAAATTGCTTTAAAGTTTTTAGAGCACCTAATAAGCAAGTCGTGTGCACGTCATGTCCACACGCATGCATGACTCCTTCGTTAACCGAGGCGTACGCTGCATCAGTCTTTTCGTACATAGGCAACGCATCTATATCTGCTCTAAGTCCAATACACTTTCCTGCGCCATCACCTAACACACCGACGACACCTGTATTGGCAACGCCAGATTGGTGCTCTATTCCGGCTGCATCCAATTGTTCTGAAATGTAAGCCATCGTTTGATGCTCAGCGAACGACAACTCCGGATGCTGATGAATATGCCGTCGAATATTGATTAATTCAGGCATATAATCCTTGACACTTAATTTTATTTTTTCTTTCATTGCTGAGGCATTTTTAACATATATCTTTGCGACAGAATAATACCACAATTTTTACAATACTTTTTTACGACATTCATCGATAAAAAATGGATGGATAAAATCAGTGAACTTTGTTACCTTGATTTTAATTAATATTTACGCATGGCAAAGTCAAAATATTACGTGGTATGGGAAGGTGTAGAACCGGGGATTTATGAATCATGGGCTGATTGCCAATTGCAGATCAAAGGGTATCCCAACGCAAAGTATAAATCTTATAAGTCAAGAGCTGAGGCGTTGCAAGCCTATACCGGTGGATATATTAAGCCTGATAAAAAGAGTAAAAGTATTATTCAAAAAGATGCATATGATCCGGCAATTATTCGTGCCTCATGGAGTGTAGATGCTGCTTGCAGTGGCAATCCTGGCGTTATGGAATACCAAGGTGTCCATACAATCGATGGCAGCCGGATTTTTCATCAAAAGTTTCCATTGGGGACAAATAATATCGGGGAGTTTTTAGCAATTGTTCATGCACTCGCACTCTTGAAAAAATCAGGCGATCACACCATGCCGATTTATACCGACAGCCGCAATGCCCTAATATGGATCAAAAAGAAAAAAGCAAAGACGACACTCCTACGCAATGCAAAAACAAAAATGTTACACGAGACGATTGGTAGAGCAGAAAATTGGTTGAAGCAACATACCTTCAAAAACCCACTACTCAAATGGGAGACTAAAAAATGGGGAGAAATACCGGCAGATTTCGGTAGAAAGTAAATTATCTATTGGCAAAAAATTAACTCGGAACTCGAACAGGATAGTCCGCTTTAATTTTACCTTTCTTCATATTATCTAATTTCTTTTTAATTAAATTTCTACGCACTGGTTTTAATCGCTCAACGAATAATACGCCCTCTATGTGATCATATTCATGTTGAACCACACGCGCATTTACACCAGATAATTTTAATTCTTTTTCATTAAAATTTTCATCGTAATACCTGATATACAAATCGCCAGGACGCTTGACATTTCCACGAATATTCGGAATACTCAAACATCCTTCTTCATAACTAAATTCATCACCGGTTTCTTCAATGATTTCAGCATTAATCATGACTTCTTTAATTCCTTTTTCACCTTCCTCCATAGAATCCTCCAACTGGGCGCTGTCTACCATAAAAAGCCGTATTGGCAGACCAATCTGAGGCGCTGCAATGCCTACCCCTTGGGCATTGTACATGGTCTCCCACATATTTTGAATGAGTTCCGTGAGGCCAGGATATTCGGAGTCAATCGAAATACATTTCTTTTTTAGTACAGGTTGTCCGTATGTATAAATCGGTAAAATCATAAGTTAAATGTGATGTAAAAATTTTTGTAAAATTAAAACAGCGCTCATGACATCGAGTTTCGATTTATCACGTCGGGTTTTCTTTTTATTTGTCTGTGCCAATATTTTTGAGGCATCTCTGGACGTAAAACTTTCATCGTAAAAATGAATTGATAATTCCGGAAACCTATTAAGTAACGACTGACCAAAACGATCAATCTCTTCAGCTAATTTCATCGGAGTTCCATCGGCATGATATGGCTTACCTATGACGACCGCCTCCACATCTTCTTTTTTAATATAAACGTCCAGATATTCATCTAATCCTTCTCTCGAAACAGCATGCAGCGGATTGACTGAAATTTGAAGTATATCAGTTACGGCCAATCCACATCGTTTCATCCCAAAATCAATTCCAAGTATTCGAGCCATATCGAACTAACTCAATTATCTTCTAAAAAATTCAATTCTGCGCAAATGTACATGTTATACATGTGTGCTAAAATAAAAAATCCCCTCTCTGCACATTAGCAAAGAGGGGTCCCATCCCAAAAACAGTAAACGTAATCTTCAGCTCTGAGTGACTGATCGTTGTAATCTCAAGCGACGGGCAGCTTGAACGAACGATCTAGTCGAGCATTATCATTTTCTTCGTTGCTGTGTATTTACCTGTGTCAAGTCTGTAATACATGACGCCAGTAGCACTTAGCTCCGATTTGCTTATTATTATTTCATTCATTCCGGCAGCGAACTCATTCGTTACCCGATACAATTCACGTCCAGATATATCCGTGATCGTGAGTGATACTTGAGTGGCTTGTGGCAACACAAACCCAATAGCTGTTTCTTGACCAAACGGATTCGGTCTGTTCTGGAAGAGTTCAAATGCTTGATCAGTGGTAGTAGCCACCTGATCTTCAAATCTCAACTCAACATCCATTTTACCATCTGTATCGAAGGCCATAGCCTCTGTCAGATTAGAGTTCACGCGAAGCACCTGACTTAGCAAAGCGTCTTTTGTCGCTGTAAATTCGATAATCACAGTTGTCTCATCGTCAAATTGTACTTCGTCTATATTCGCCCAAACCTGGCTCAATAGACCTCGTGTTGCAAAATCTGTATTGAAAGCGGCATCAGCCATACCTTCTCCTCGAATATCATGAATCATTGCACTGCCAGGATCGAGAGAGTAAGTCAGTTGTAGCGCTCGTATATCAGCATTGTCAGCTATGCGAACAGGTATTTCATATCGCATACCAGCTTGTAATGTGATGTCAGTTGTGATCAGGTTGATTGTGCGCTGTGATCTCGTCACTGCGCCACCAAGATTCACGATAGCATCTTCATCTACATCACCTATTTTAATACCGGTGAAATCAACAATCATGTCTTGAGTGAAATTCGGGATGTTGTATATTTCATTACATCCTTGCGTCAGCGGATTTCCTGCTCCAAAGAAGCAATCAGCATCTAGGAACATCCATGGATCGTGATTTGGCAATTCGCTTGTGATACCTAATAGTAACTTACGGAGCTCTAAGACATCACGGATATCAACTTCATCATCATTTGTTGCATCAGCTGCAAAGTACTTGTATGGAGAATTAAAATACTCAATACCTGCGACATGTCGCTGAATGATTGATAAGTCATTGGCTGTTACACCATTCAAGTAGTGATCATCTTTCTCAGGATCAACATCATATGCACCACCAAACGGCATGTTTGAGAATGTATATGTACCTGTTGGATCTGTCATATCAGAGACATTTCCACCTACTAGCCATACTTCAGCATCGTTAATTTCTTCGCCACTTTCTGTAGCGACAATACCACTGATCGTTCCTGTCAATGTACCTGATCCCGGAGGACAGACATTGTTGTTGTCATCGATGTCGATGAAAGAGTTACAGAATGATTGCATTCCGTTTGGCGATGTGGCATAAATAGTCACAAAGCGTCTTCCGATACTATCACAATTAAATCTTCTAACACGATCTGACGTATCCGGAGAGAATGAAAGTATCACGCTGTCTTGAGTCAAGCAAGAGTGGAAACTACCTGCATCAAAGTCCGACGCCCATATTTCTACCTCTCCCCAGTCTATCGTGCCGTCACCATCACGGTCAACACCACCAAGATCCGTCGATAATCCATTGTAACAATATGCTGTCGGTGCAGTACAGTTGCGTACTTCGAAGAATGATTCGCAGGTGGTGAAATTTCCGCAACCATCTTCTACAGTCCATACAATTCGGTGAATTCCTATTGGATATACACCACTTGCTTCGTTTTTATCATTTCCTGAGTTCGCAAACGGATTGTTGTTATTCGATAGATCAAAGTCTCCATCATTGTCGACATCAATCGAGTATATAATTTTTAATCCTGCAAAATCAGTACAGTCATCATCAGCCGTTATGCTAACATCGATCTGTGCATCTGTGCAATCAGGATCAAATGAGCACACAGATACGTCATCACATCCGTCAATAGTTGGAGGTTCAGGATCTGTAACTTTGATCACTTGTGTATGTGTAAATAGTCCGGCTCCCGTGTTAGGATCATGCGTACACCAGTCGATGACTTTCCATGTTCTCAATACTTTAAAACAAGCAGGATTGTTAGGATCGTCAAATACGAATACCCAATCATCTGGTGGATCAGAAATTCCAATCATTTCGCAATCATCACCAGTGAACGTAGGTATACCTGTTACAGATGGATCTACATTACTTCCACAACTACTGATGTCTACATCAGGTGGCCAGATGATATTATTTTCATTAAATGGTGTAAAGTCTTTAATTGATATCGTTTGCATACAAGATCGTGACACACCACTAGAATTAGTGACTGTGAACGTTCTTGAGATAAATCCATTTCCACAATTATCTAAAAATGCATTCGCGCTTTGCGTAATAGTGACATTACAAGAACCCAACGCATATCCGTCTTTACCTACATTAACTGGTCCTGTGTATCCAGGTCTTCCCGGATCATCGATGATGATATCTTCCCGTGGATCAAATACTGGATCATTCAATTGTCCAAAGCTATCTAGTGCTACAACTGTACCAAACACATCCAAACTATCCATAGAATAAGGGAATGTACAGCTGACCGTAATATTCGGCGGGCAGAAGATGAGTGGAGATAATTTATCTTGGACAATCACCTCAACCATACAATCATTGAAATTGCCGGCTAAGTCATAGACTCGGAATACTACCATGACTGGTGCACCTAAGTCACAGCAACTAAATTCTACATAATCACGGAATAAAGCATCGAATCCGCAAGCAGGCGTCATACGTCGAACTTCAAAACGATCGATACCGCATTCATCAAAGCTACCATCGTCGAATACTGAAGCCGGTACTCTCGCTCTACCATTGTTTGTCAACGACACAACGGTGTGCTGATCACAAATTGCGATAGGCGGAGTCGCATCCATTACTGTCACGATGATCGAGCAAGTATCAGTGTTGAAGCACTCGTCATATACGGTATATACAACTCTATGTTGTCCGACCGGTAAGTTGACCAGTCCACCATTTTGTCCATTGAGGAATCCGCCTGGATAGGTCACATCAAATCGTTCGATTGCCGAACAATTGTCAGATGCCGTGGCAGGTGGTAAAAATACTGATGCATCGCACTCTCCTGGTGTTGTTGTCACCGTTAAGTCACCTGGACAAACGATTTCAGGACCGGTTGTATCAACAATTTCTATCAACTGTGGTTCCGACCATTCGAGTTCTTGGTTACACCACCACTCGCGTACAGTCCAGACCCGCATTAGTTTTCTGCGGCAGTTTATCGTTCCGAAATCTGTGTCTTCGAAACTAACAGTGACACGACACTCGGGATAGTTTCCTGGAGCCAATGTGTCTCCGTCATATGTGACGAAGCCAACAAGCTCCCAGTCTAACACACCGTCATTATCCAGATCGTAATCAATGTCACAGGACAACTCCATCATATTAAGCGTCGTACGATCATCAGGAAACTCGATCAATGATGTATCAATACGCTCTACAAAGAACGTACGATCACATTGAGCAGTCATTCCCGAGCCATCAGTTGCGAGGAAGGTTACGATAGATTTTTTAAGGAATTGAGGGTCGCATTCAATCAGTGAATCAACGACGCCGATAATATCTATGTCGATTTCACTTGGATTAAAGCAGTTGTCTGTGGCCACCGGTGGAGGAAAACTTGGGGTATCAAAACAACCTACTGTATCATCTGTACAAATAAGTGTTGGCCCTAGTTTATCTTCTACTTGAATAAATGACCAGCAGGAGTTTCCGCTGATTTGGTCTCTCACTCGCGCAACGATTTGTCCTAATTCGGACCGACCGATGACGGGTGAAGTTGGCACAGGCATCGTCAAAGCTTGATCGTAGAACAGTTCAACGATGAAATCACCGTTCATACAGCCTGAACTATCAAGTATGGTACCAGTGCGTATAGTTGCTTCACAGTTTTGATCCAGTGAAACTTGAACGTGCTTGCATACAGGCGCACATTGAGCCCAGGTGTTTTGCGTAACGCAAAACATAGACAGTAAGAATACAAGTATTGGGATGGTTGATCCCAGAATCCCGTTCCTTTTGTCTCTTCTTAAAGAAGTAAGTCTCGAATTCGTCATGAGATCTTAATTTTACTAGTTATGTAATAAATTAATTGTCAGTGATTTATGCATCGTATATGCACAAATCGGGACACAGCAATGCCGTGACCATGTGTAGATCTCTGAATTCTATCGTCAGATATGGTAGGTAGTAATCGAATGTGCGAACACAGAAAATGCCAATTTGGTATTCCTTTGAATACTGAGTTGGATTCATCTATTGAATCACACGTTGGTTGTGTAGGAAGTCTGATCTATTTCAGATGGTCAATTCAGATCAGGTTGTGGTTGGAATCAGCGAACTACTGGTTAAATAGCCCGTTGACAGAGGCAAATATATTACAATTGATTCATATATGATTGTATAACATATATGGTAATTTTCAAATAATGAAATTATGTAAACTATATAGTATTGATTTTCAGTGTTATATGTATAACGAATAGTAAAAATTTGTTTCTCTTAAAATGAAAAAACCCCGAAGCCAACATATGACTTCGGGGTCAACCATTCTGGATTAACTAAAAAACCTACATTATCAATCTATTCGTTGACGATCATTTTGCGTACTGCATGATTAAGATCAGTACTTAGTCGGTAGTATAAGACACCACTGGTGCCGTTGAGCTGAGTATCGTTGATTTCAACTCGATTCAATCCACGCTTACCTTCACCTTTCGAAGAGTGAATCATTGCTCCCTTAGCATCATAAACTGCTAGTTCATAAGAGTTTTCATCAGGTAGATTAAATGAAATTGTCGTCACATTACGGAACGGATTCGGGACGTTTTGATACAAGACAAACCCTTCATCTGCATTCACTACGTGATCTTCAGACAACACTTCGACTTCAACATCGAGTTTCTCGCCGTTTCGATCAAAGAATTCATTGTAGAACAATTCATTCACCGTAGGTTTCAATTCTAAATCTGAATCTCCAGCGAATACTATCCAACCTAATGGTTCATTCGATGAAATAATTTCACCTTCAGCGACCCACACGATGCGTAACGTATTTTCATCGAACAGAGCCGAATTGACCTCATTCAATGGATCAAAATACATATTCTCATTACCGACCACTTCTACAATCTGATGTGCTTGATCAAATAATATTTCAACTTGACCACCGGTAAACCTTAGATCACCTTTAAGGTATATCGGTGTGCGACCTTGCTCATCAGGCTGTCCGAACTGTAAAGTTGCTTTTGAACCTGATCGAGTGTCGCCACCCGCCAATCCGAGATCAGCCGTATAATCGAGATCACCACTCTTGACACCAATGAAATCTGCGTCCATCATATCTTCACGATTGTTATACACTTTTACATATTCTGGCACTTTATGATGGAATGGATCAGTTGCATTGGTCAGATCGTAATGCGCATCATAAAATCTCCAACTGGTGATTGGCAGTTCGTCATTTATACCTAATAAAAGCTTTCTAAGTTCGAGTACATCTCTGATATCGATCTTCTCATCTCCGTTGGCGTCAGCTGCATAGTACAGATATGGATCATTGAGATATTCTATCCCTGCCACATGTTGCATCAAGACAGACAAATCATATGCAGTCACACCATTCAAATATGGATCCGATTTTTCAGCGTCCATTCGATGAAATAGATGTGGCGGTACTTCTTCAAACATGAAGTTTCCATCCGTGTCTGACATATCCATCTCGCCATTCGCCTGCATCATTATCTGTGTATTCGATATTGGATCTTGATTTGGCGTATGGACTATACCTCCGATCATCACAGGTCTGGTTGGTGGACAAAGCATAGCGTTATCCGTAATCCCAAATTCTGATTCACAACTGTCTACGTTTCCTTGCGCATCAATCAAGTAGACCATTCTAAAAAGAATCTGATTAATATCGTCGCAATCAAATGTGAGCAATGTATCCGTTAAGTCATTCAAATCGTAAGTAATCGTGATATCTGAGATGTTTGCGCAGTTATCATCCGCGCTGGTAATGACCGTATCAACAAATAAATCAATGCTTAAATCATCACCTAAATCGTACTCCGTTTTCAAACAAATCAGGACCGGATCGATCGTATCTGTAATAAAAATATTCAGATTAAATGTATCCATGTTGCCACATTTGTCAGTCGCTGTGAATGTGACTACTGTCAATCCTCCCGGATATGTTCCACTGGCATTTGCACCATTTGAATTTGCAAAAGGTGAATTATTCATAATTGAAAATGTGTTACAATCGTCTGTTGCTGTCACATCAGGAAGGATGACTTCAGCCATACAATTAGTATCAGCGAAATATGGTCCTCCTGGAGCGATCGGATTGATCACTGGTGGTATAGTATCCGTGATACCTATTGTCTGTAAGAAAGTAAATTGACCGTCACCTATTAAAGGATCGAAGTTACATGAGTCAGTTATGATGTATGTTACCTCGAATGTCATACAACCAAAAGTTGCAGGGACTATCATTTCAACTGTCGAATCGACAGTTATAACATTACATGTATTGATATTTGGATCAAGCATCGGTGGCGTCAACATGATATCTTCAAAATCTACACAGTCGAACACCTCGATAAATGGATCCGGATATATGAAATCTGTCGAGTCAATCATTGACATGCCAGTCACATTAATCACTTGTGTGCAAGCGGCGGTATTGCCCACAGCATCTGTTGCAGTAAATGTCCGTGTTATGGTTCCAACACCACATTGGTCAATTGCAAAGGAATCAACTTCTTCTACAGTCACCCCTGGACAGTTATCTGTCGCTGTCGGCGATCCAAATTGACTTAATGGCGTCAATGCTTCATTACAATCCACATTTGTATCTGGTGGACAAACGATCATCGGTGGGATGGTGTCCAAGAGCGTAATTGTGAACATACACGTGTCCGAATTGCCCGCACCGTCAACAACGATATAAGTTACTGTCGTCGTGCCGCCAGGATAGATTCCGCTCGCATCCAACATGCCATCACCATTACCATCGTTTGTTACTGTCACGTCGCCGCATCCTTCCATCACATTCGGTGGTGGAATGCCGACAAAAAGTTGACATGAGTCTGGGTTCAAGAACAAAGTAGTATCGTTTGGACATTCGATTACTGGATCAACATTGGCGACCACTTCAATTACTTGCGTACAAGAAGCCATATTTCCGCAAGCGTCTGTTGCCTTAAACGTTCTGAAAATTGTGAATATCACACTTCCAGTGCCTGTTACTACGGAATCCATGTATACAACTATTGCTGGATTGTTGCATGCATCCATCACAGTAGGTAAACCAGTATTGGCAGTTGTCGTGTCGCCATTACAACTGACAGTGATATCCATTGGACAAACAATCGTCGGTGGAGTTGTATCTACAATTTCAATATTCTGCTCGCAACTTGAACTGTTCCCACATGGATCCGTCGCGGTCCATGTGCGTACGATACTGAAGGTGTTGGGACAGGACCCCGGCATCGTTGCGTCAGAAAATGATATTGTCACGTTATTACACTCATCAACTGCCGTTGCGACGCCGGTTATACTAGTATCGGCTGTCATCGGACATTCTATCGTTATATCAGCAGGACAAGCTATGACAGGTGCTGTCGTATCTTGAACTGTAATTAGTTGTATACATGTATCTGCATTCAAACAAGCATCTGTCGCGATCCAAAAGCGTTGAATCGAAGGCGTATTTGGACAACTTCCAGGAGTGGTCACATCAAAGAATGTGATCGCTGGTGGATTATTACATTCGTCAGTGCCTGTGGCCGTTCCTGTATTTGACGGATCGGTATCAGCAGGACAATTCAGTGTTATATCAGCAGGACATGTTACATCTGGCGGTGTTGTATCTTGAACAACTATGAGCTGTAAACAAGTTGCAACATTGCCGCAAGCATCCGTTGCGATCCAAGTTCGTTCTATCGTTCTTGTACCAGCACAAGCGCCTGGTAGCACGTTATCACTGCGTGTAATAACCGGTGGATTATTGCATTCGTCGGTTGCCGTAGGTCGTCCAGTATTAGCAGGATTAGTCATTGAAGGACAATCCAATGTAATATCTGCAGGACAGACGATGACTGGTGCTGTTGTGTCTTGAACAACGATCAATTGCAAACAAGAAGCTGTATTCATGCAATCATCTGTCGCCGTCCAAGTGCGTTCTATCGTAAATGTATTTGGACACGATCCAGTAATCGTTACATCATTCGATGTAATTGTCGGTGGATCATTGCATTCGTCAGTCGCAGTGGCCATTCCTGTAGTTGATGGATCAACCATACCAGGACAATTCACTACAACATCATCAGGACAAGTGATAACCGGCGCGGTTGTATCCTGAACAGTAATAATCTGAATACAAGAAGCGCTATTCATACAGTCGTCTGTTGCCGTCCACGTCCGTACGATTGTAAATGTATTTGCACATGGACCTTGTGTAGTTACATCATCCATGGTAATTGTTGGTGGATTGTTACAATCATCGATCGCAGTGGCTGTACCCGTGTTTGCAGGCGTTACCATGGTTGGACAATTTAGTACTACATCATCCGGGCATGCGATCATCGGTGGAGTCGTGTCTTGTACGACGATGAGTTGCATACACGTGGCGGTATTCATACATGCGTCTGTCGCAATCCACGTCCGCTCAATAGTAAACGTATTTGGACAAGATCCGGTAACCGTAATATCGCTCATAATAGCGATAGTTGGCGGATTATTACAATCATCTGTGGCAGTAGGGAAACCCGTATTTCCAGGATCTGCCATATCCGGACAATTTAATACAATATCATCTGGGCAAACAATGACCGGCGGAGTAGTATCCTGAACCGTTATGGTCTGTGTGCACGTGTCAGCATTCGAAGATGCATCGGTTGCGATCCAAGACCTCGTAATTGTAAATGTATTTGCACACATTCCCGGAGCGGACGAATCAAAGAAAGTTATGGCCGGAGGATTTGTGCAATTATCGGTACCCGTTGCTGTTCCCGTATTCGATGGGTCTGTGTCACCAAAACAATTTAATGTAATATCAACCGGACAATCTACTTCCGGAGCAGTATTGTCAACGACGACCAAGACGGTTTCCGCAGTTGACGATTCACCGCAAAGATTTGTCGCTGTAAAAGTAATGGTAAATGTACCAGGCATGAAAGTCGCATCTATATCTCCACCTTGACCATTGAAGTCGTTAGTGACCGTTACATCTGTAGAGCAATCATCTAAGATGACCGGTGGAAGATCGATATCTACTTCACAGTTTTCATCGACAAAAAATACACCTCCCGCTGGAGGTAGAATTTCCGGTGCACCATTATTCTTTACAAGAATAGTCTGTGTACCAGTTATCATCGATGCCGTATCGCAAGCATTAAAGATTTCAAATATTCTATAAATGATTAAACAGGCACTATCTGGGTCCGGAATTGAATCACGATAGGATAGTTCAATATTCATGCAAAAGTTATCTAATATTGTAGGCTCTCCAGTACCTGCAAAAGATGTGTCAGGTGCGCATTCTGTTAGAGTAATATCAGGAGGAATAATTAAGCTATCAGGCGTAAAATCGAATGGATTCACAATTGTCACGATCTGTGTACATGAATCTACCATACCACTAGTTCTAGTAGCGATAAACATTCTCGTGAAAGTTCCTCGACCACAAGAATCTTGAACCAATGTAGTAAACTCTTCTACGACAACCGGACATCCGGCAGTTGTAGTTGGCATAGGAAACGAGTTTTCATCGAATGTATCGCATGAAACGGTAACATCTGCCGGGCATACGAGCCCAACTCCATTGTTATTGTCAACCACAAAAGCACCAAAAATACACTCTCTCATCAATCCGCTGATGTCAGTTACTTTTAATCCAACCATGATACGCATTCCGACATCGTCACAGCAAAATGTGACGCTATCTCCAAAAGTCCGATCAGCCATATTTCCTGGACATGAGGTAAAAACGCGTCGAATCATTGTATCCGCAAGTCCACAGTTATCCATGAACTCTACATTGTCAAAGAAATCATACGGGAGCGTAATAAGCCCATTGGTATCGAGTGTAACCGTTATATCGGTAATGCTAAGACACATCGGTGGTAGTTGATCTATAACTTCGATATCATATTCGCAGTCACTTGAGTTGAAGCAAGGGTCAGTCGCAACGATACGAATCGTATGCAATCCTGTATCAAGATTCATGACATTTGGATTTGATCCTTGAAAAACACCGTCAACAAAAAACTGGTAGGTTATATCTGTATCATCTGCACACGCGTCAGTTGCCACGAATCCGTCGATGGTATAATCTGCCTGGCAATCCATCCCAGCAGGAACAACTTCAAACCCTGGGCATGTAATGACTGGAGCAGTTGTATCTATAACAGTGATAGTCTGCGTTGCCATTTCCGTATCGCCCGTACACCAGTCGGTTGCGATAAATTTTCTTTGGATGACAAATGAATTGCCACACTTCTCCAAGATCATGTCTTGATTTGTTGTTACAATCATACATAATTGATCGATGGGCATGCCGTTGATTGTAGGTTCACCTGTGACTGAAACATCAGTACTGGCAGCCGGACATTGTATAGTTGTATCCGCAGGAAACATAACCTCGGTAACATCACCCTTTTCGAAAAATATCATTTGCATGCAAGAACTGGAATTGCCAGATTCATCCGTGACGGTATAAATACGCGTCAGTTTCAATACAAATGGTGAAACTTGACAATCCAGCGTCATCGATGATTGTGAAAACGTGACTATTAAATCGACCGAATCTGTACAGTTATCTGATAGCATCGTCGGTCCCACACTGTCCGGTAAGTTGAATGGATCAACATTACATGGCAGTATGACGTCCGAGCAAGAAATTGACGGGTCGAGTTTATCTTCAACTGTCACTTCAGACCAACAAGCATTTCCTGAAATCGTATCCGTGACCATCACATCGATGGTCTGGCCGACCATATCGCAGGTAACGGTGTCAATGCCCATCGGTGGGTTCATAATTGTGACAATAAATCTGTCATAGTTCGGAAACGGCTGTGCCAAAAGCATTTGCGGCAGGATCACCCCGAATCCGAGTTCATTGACAGATACTTGAATACCTGAATGGCAATACATCGGTATATCGTCATAGCTATCGCCGGTTTCATAGCCATTGTTGGCAAAGCCAAGCCATGGAACTAGAAGTGCGATGAAGAGTAGGGTTTTGTTAAGACTACATCTCATGATTAAAAAATTTTGAATGAAGGAGTTTAGATACTCCGAATGGTTTATATGTAAATTTTATAGTATTTGTATTTTACTAATAAATAAGTACAAATATATTATAAAAATATGTAATATGTTTATTTAAAAAATGACCAGAATCACCACAATGACAATCCTGGTCTTATTCTTTTTACTTTATCGTTTGTTTCATGTACGTCAATCTTCCATCTACAGCCTGAACTTGTATCACATACAGTCCGGCGTGCATGTTAGTTGTAGAAATATTGACCTCATTTTGCATGATGTCATTTTGCGTCGATTGAACTTGTCCTTTACTATCAAAAACAATTACTTGCTTGATTGGAGCTTGACCACAAATGATCTTTAACGACTCTCCGCGAACGCCTGGATTTGGAAATATTGCGACATCTAGAACCTCGCTTGTTTCCGCCTCTTGCGCATCACTTTCTTGCTCAAGTTTCAGATCATATATGACTTCGCCTTCGGAGTAGACTTCAGGCAAAAGGCCTGTGGATGCTAATTGCATTGTTTGAGACGCTAATTGTTCAGTATGTAACGAGAAAAGAACATCTCCTTTTTTCAACAATACAGAATTTTCCGAGAACCAACTGATTAGCAACTGCTCATCCAATTGACGCATATGCGTTGCTTGTAAATCTAGCATACCATTTGTGATCGATTCGATAGTCACATCACCCAAGTCGAGTTGCATCTGTAGGCCACCAACATCCATAGTTTGAGTGGAGACGAAATTAATCCGACTCCCTTCAGCAATAGTTTTGATCACAAATGTTGGATTAGCTGTGCGCTCTGTCGCACCGTTCAAGCTTTGAATACTGCCATTGATGTCGCCAATTTTTATTCCAGTAAAATCTATGTCATCGACATGCTCGTATAGATCTTCAATCGTCCAATATTCATTGATATCATTGTACAACATATCGTCATCTCCTGCCATTAATTCGTCTGTCGGTATGAATCTCCATGCCTTATTGTTAGGTAGTGAAGTTGTGTAATGCAATAGAAGTTTTCTGAGCGTCAAGAGGTCCAGTATATCAACTTGTCCATCTTGATTTGCATCGGCGGCAAATAACTCGCCGGTCGTATTAAGCATTTTGACGCCATTGACATGCTTGGCCAGTTTGAGTAGATCAAACGTCGATAACCCGAGCATATAGTCTTGCTCTCCAACTGGCTTAATCATGTAATCCTCACTATTTACAACGTTGTTGAAAGTGAAATTTCCAGAGCTGGCGGATTGCTGATTATTGATCATATCGCCGTTCATACTCAATTCAAGACTAACATTTGACATAGCGAGACCTTGATTATTTGTGAGTTGACCAGACAGTGAAAATGTCGTTGTATCCTCAGGCGGACACATGCCCATGTTATCTTGAATGATGACGTATGTGTTGCAATACTGCTCGTTTCCATCAGCATCTTTCACGTACACGCGCACCGGCTGCTCACCAAGATCATCGCACGTAAAGCGTGATGGCTCAATTCTAAACTTCAGCAAATGCTTGGGCGTGCAGTTATCAAAACTTCCCTTATCAAACCATTTTGCGTCCAAATCTATGTAATATCCGTCGTGATTCAACATCAAGTTGGCCGTCAATCCATTGTAGCAGATTGGCGTCGGTTTTTTCATGTCTGTTACGGTGATTTTAACTTTACATGATTCCCAATTTCCGCATGCATCTTCAGCCATAAATGTCACGATGGTCATACCATTGGGATAATGACCGCTTGCATCTGCACCATTGCTATTTGCAAAAGGTGAGTCATTAGTCACACTCACACCACTGCCACAAGCACCCATACCAGTGACTTTTGGAATTGAAACGTATGTACCAGAACAGTTTACACCAGCTGATATCGTAATATCGTCCGGACAGGTAATCATTAAATGTCCTTGTGGCTTTACTTTCAATACCTGAGTATGCGTCCAAATACCGCCACCGTGCGGATATGCGGGATTATAAGTACACCAGTCGATCGCTTTCCATGTACGTAGAATTTTCTTACATCCACCACCAAAGTGAAAGACGAGGTCTTCGTATCCAAGTATGATATCTGAGCAAGAAGAATTTACATAAGTCGGATAGTCATACGGAGGCGGCAAGTGACTCGGATGCAGGCTTCCATTACAATCATAAGTCTCATAGTTTGGTGGCCAGTGTATGTTATGTCCTGAGTACCCGCCCGAACCGACGTAAATATATTGCGTGCAGGAATGCGGATGATTGTTATAATCATATGCAGTCCATGTGCGTGTAATGTGTCCTGATCCACAGCTGTTTACGTAGTAGTGAACTACAGGATGTGGTGCAGGGACGGGATTGCCGTACCCATGTACATATGCCCAACCATAAGGGGTCAAGTCCCATATTTCGGCGCCACAGTTGAGATATACATCATCTGGGCACTCGATATGAAATAGCGCATCATCACTGTCTGTGACGGAAGTGTTACCTGCCTGAATAGCAGGAAGTTGGCAGTATAAAAACGCCAACACTAAAACGGGAGTAATCTTTGCAAGCATAGTTTTCTTTTTATGATTTGAAGAATACTACGCTTACTGTCTATCTGGGAGAATACAAGGCAAATATATTACATATTAAACTAAATTATAATATGTAATCAATACTTTAACAGTTTAGTAGAACTTGAATATGTTAGTTGTTGACCGTGATGGCGGGTATGTATATGGGAGCGTATGATATGAAAGCTCCTTCTGTACGGCTCGACGAAAATACTCAGATGAATCAAGTTTGATGACGATAGAAGACTCAATATTATTAATAAGCGTTTTTTCTATGCACTATTTCCAATACCGAAACAACCAATTTATCATCTTCAATTGAATATTATTCGATAGTCTCTTGAGCGTACTCTCCATAAATAATCGTAAGCTTTGAGTTTTTTACAACCTACAGGTCTCGGATTTTCAGCAAGTTCTTTTAATGTGATAATTATATGGCTTATAGCTTTTTTAGGTAGTTTTCATAATTCTTTTTTGGCGGATTTCTTGATAACTATTTTATATCTCATCAAGCTTACCCTCTTGTTTTAATTCTTCTAAAACGGACTCTAAAGAATAGGACTCTTCTTCTTTACGAGAGTTTGCCACAAGCCCTTCTATTAAATCTTCTAAGTACTCACCTCCAAAAACGTCCATATCAATTTGAACGAATCTTCTCTTATTTTTTTCGTCGGTCAAATACATTACACCTTCCATGTCGTTTTTTATTATTTCAATAAAGCTAACGCTTTTCTAGCTCTTATGATTCAATTTAATTAATGATGCTGGTCGATTTTGATTTAATCAACGAGCGCCACGCAAGTCACAACGATCAATTTTACTTCATACAAACAATTTTAAGGACAGCGTATTGAATAATTGATTAAAAATTCATGTCGTGCATAAAAAAAGCCCCGTCCCAAATTAATGGAACGGGGCTTATAACCTTTACAGTTTATCAGATTACTCTCCTACAACCATCTTTTTGGTTGCAGTGAAACCATCTGTTTCCACTTGGTAGTAAAGAACACCTGCTGCTGGGATGTCAGAACGGTTCAACTCAAAGTAGTTGATTCCTTTCGTTCCATCTGCTGTAGCTGAGTTCAATACTCTTCCACTCATATCATAAACTGTCAGCGTGACTTCAGCCGCTTCTGGCAATACATAACCAATTGTAGTTGCCTCAACGAATGGGTTAGGCTGATTTTGGAACAATGCGAAAGCATCTCCAATAACCTGACCATTCTCTGTTACGAACTGAAGTTCAACATCTGTTTTACCAGTCTCATTACTAAATGCTATTGCTTCTGTAACTGTCGAACCGACATTCATTACATCGCGCAA